>ERZ808258.793-NODE-793-length-10835-cov-3.360575_pt1 | contig 10835 bp, 9 predicted proteins | sample MGYA00521280_ERZ808258 | MGnify/ENA primary metagenome ERZ808258 (study PRJEB31516, sample SAMN03275585) | gut metagenome | biome: mammalia-associated habitat; material: feces | host: Papio cynocephalus | place: Kenya | collected 2012-07-19 ...
GGGTATAACGAACGTTTTGGGCGGCTATAAATTACAACACGAACATAAGCTCGCAGCAAAAACTAGAACTAACGTATAATACCGTAAGCCAGCTTATTGATAACTTCATCAGGGTTGCCATCACCGACGATACGGCCATCTTTAAAAAGTACAACTCGTTGGCATTTAGCCGCTACATCAGGTTCGTGAGTAACCATAACGATAGTCAGACCTTCTTTACGGTTAAGCTCTTGAAATAAAGCCATTACTTCATCTGAACGTTTTGAGTCAAGATTACCAGTAGGTTCGTCAGCCAAAATAAGAGCAGGATTAGTTACTAAAGCTCTGGCAATAGCGACACGCTGTTGTTCACCACCTGAAAGTTGAGTGGGAACATGATAAATTCTTTTTTCTAAGCCAACTCGGCAAAGAGCCTCTTTGGAGCGTCGGAAGCGTTCTTCGGCTTTTATATGAACACCAGTATAAAGCAAAGGTACTTCTACATTTTCTATAGCGGAAGTTCTGGCCAATAAGTTGAAGCCTTGAAAGACAAAACCTATATTTTTATTTCTAATTAGAGCCCTTTCATCGTTGCTTAAATGGCAAACTTCTTGGTTATTTAATTTGTAAGAGCCAGAAGTAGGCTTATCCAAACAGCCGAGGATATTCATCATGGTCGACTTTCCCGAACCAGAAGGGCCCATAATAGCAACCATTTCCCCCTCTTGTACATCAAGATCGACGCCACGCAAAGCATGTACTTCAACATCCCCACCAATTACATAAGTGCGAGTCAGACCGCGTATGGATATAACAGACACAGTGCCTCCTTATAGCAGCCAAAAGATTGTAAATCTAATCATTTATGCTGGCTTGCCACGAAATGGTATGAGATCCTCCCACATTTATCACACCTTTAATTAACTTACCATGGCGTGACGCTTTCCAAGTAGCTCCTTCAGTTCTAACCCCATTACCAAACCTGGCATTAAAAGCTGCTTGTTTTCCTTTAATAATGCAAGTGCCACTCATGTTTCCCGAACGATCAGTATTTCCGCTCAAAACATATTCTATATTCCATAAATTGCCTTCTTGTCCAGACTGGGCGATCGTTTCTAAAACTCTGCCACTAACTTCAAAGTTTTGCACTTTCAAGCGGCAATTATTATCAATAAAGAGAGTTCCACTGCCACTCATATCAGGGACGTGAGGCAAGCAGTAACTACCACTAGCATTAAGCGTTCTGGTGCTTAAATCCAGAGAATAATCACTTAAGCTAATAGATCGGGAGAAGGGCTTGTGTTTTTGAGTAAAGATTCGTCCAGAAGCGCTCAAAATAGCCGTTTTTACGTTGATATGCCCAGAGAAAGTAATGACAGCATATAAACGCGCTATACCGTCGGTCGGATACCAACTAAAACGTATTTCCCCACTCCAATCATTGGCACGATAATGACTGGAAGCAGCAATTGTTATATCTTGAGCATCTAATTTAGATATACAGCCATAAACTTTGGTAATAGCCTTGATAACTTTGGGATCATCCCAATCAAGAATAATATTTAAATCTCTGCCTAAGTTGCGCACTCCTGAAAGGAAGGCCTTGGCTCCCCCCTTATGCTCGGCATAGCATTGCACTAAATCTATAGATCTAAATCTAGCTAACTCAGCTCCCTGAGCTTGTTTGACACCCACTAAATAGGCCTCTGGAAGCGTATTGATCAAGGAAGAGTCTGCATAAAATGACCTAAATAAAGTGGAAGAGATACTTGAAGCGGTAAATTTGCGCAAATTGGCATTAGGCCCAGTCTCAGTATTGATTTTATCCAGAGTTTGCTTACCTAAAATCGCAAAGAGGTTGCGAAACTCTAAGTTTTTTTGTACAGCCCCAACTTGCACAGGCAAAAGAATGCACAGCAAGCTGAGCGATAAAGCTAGCGCTACCATCCATAGTTTGCGCCCAGTTGCTGCCATTCTATCTGTCTTAGTTGGACTCGTAAGCTTTTTAGAAGTCATAAACGCCATCGTCCGCAGGCTTGCTTTGCTGACGTCCCTGAGGCATTCCTTTAACGCTACCGTCATTAATCGGCTCGTCGGGAATAGCCAACAATTCTTCCTCCGCCTCTTCACCATCGGGGATCTTTTCGATCTCTTCCTGAGTTGCAGCATCTTTCTTGCCACTACGACGCTTTAAGGCACTAGCACGTGACTGTACAGCCTCACGTGTTTTGGCCTCAGCATCAAGTTTTTCCGCTTCACGTTTTTTCTGCCGTTCTCTTTCTCTGGCCATCTGATGACTGTACTGCGGATTGGCACTTTCTTTAGCTGCCTCTCGATCAGCAGCTTCTTTGGCTTCGGCCGCTTTTCGGTCGGAAGCTTGTTTTAAAGCTTTGGCGATTTTACCATGCGGAGACACATATTCAACGTAATTTTTTATAAAATAACTGCCACAACGAGGATTCAAAACTAAGTGAATGATATTTCCCTCGGCACGCTTGATATAAATAGTATCAAGCAAAAAGTCTTCTAAAATTAACTTCTCTAAGATTTTGCTATGCACAGCGGGCAATTTACTCAGATTCAAATCGGCAGCTACTGCGCGATAATGGGTATCCATACTGTCGGCTTTACAAGCACTTTGATTCTTACCCATGCTCCAAGCACCGGAGAGAGTTTGCAAAGGCAACTTTACATTGGGATTACCGCTGGAAGAGATAAAACGCTGTTGTAAATTGGCTAAATAACCATACAATTCAGGAGAAGCATACCAGCACTGAGCCTTTACTTCAGGACTCAGCTCAGGAATAATTTCTTTAACTTCCGGTTTTTTCGCTTTATCAACCTTGGCTCCCTTAGCCTTGGCTTTATCGGCAGCTTTAGCTTGACTAACTTTTTGCACTACCTTTTCTGCAAAGGGGATATCGACTCCACAATTTTTAAATTTAGAAGTGTCGACAACGCAAAGCCAATCATTTTTCAAGCCTTCAGCTAATTTCTCGCTAGAATCGTATACGGGAAGTCCTCTAACTTCGCACAAATCTAAAGGCAAGTCGTAACGACTTTGCAAAGTTCTGACAAAATTCTCACCAGACTTCAAGCCGACGTAAGAAGCGACTATTTTCCAAAGATATAAATCTGACTCATCGCCTAAAGCTAATGAGGAGTTTTCAGCATTGACTTTATCGCCATAGACTGTACGCAAACCGCAGAGAATCTCTCTAGTGTAGACATTATTCCACAAATCGAGATATTTTAAGTCGTAAAGTTCTAAAGCATCCAAAAGTCCGACTCGGTTGGGATCGGTTTCCGCATCCAGTTCCAGCTCTTTTTCTCGACGCAAGTAAGCATAGATAACGTCATCATTGTTGATAACTCCGTTATGATACGCAGAAATAGCCAAATCAGTGCGTTCACCATACTTAGACAGCAAATATTTAAAAAACAGAACAGAATCTTCTAAGTTGCAATCGACTAAAAGACGTTCATCTTTAAGTTGATTTTTGTCGGCCAGAGCTTGATGGCGATTCGCACAATCGGCCAACTTGGCAGCTCGCTCCAAACGCTCAGCTTTAACCTTGTCTTCTCTAGCTTCAGACGTACGCAACCTAGCCGATTCAAGTTGCCATTCTTCGGCTTTGGCCTTACCGAAAGCGTGAGCAGTTTCAATAGCTCCTGGAGTCATTTGTCCCAAGCCAGCAGCATTGGCGAAAGATACTTTACTAACATCCCCAGAATTTTCCCAACTGACAATGGCCCACATAGGTTCAAAAGGAACATCTAAAGTTGTACAAATATCCCTAAGCTGAGCTTCTACTTGGCGAGCTACGGCATGATTATTCAACAAATTGTGATGTGCTGTCTGATGATACACTATATAGTGATAACCTAAAATAGTATTGACAGCTTGTTCTGCCTGTTTTTCATCATAAGAAGGCAGGAGTTCTTTTACTCCATTGACTACAGCAGCCCGCTCGCGCTTATTGTACTTCTGTTTATAGTAGTCATCCAATAAGGAAGCTCCCCGCTCATACGGAGAAGATTCTTCGGTGAAGACGCTATCATCTTCCAAGGAAGAATCCTGAGTTGCATTTCCTGAACCGGCCACAGGTGCCGGAGCGCCTTGGTTTTTTGAACCTGAACAAGCCGCTGCCCCGATCCCTAAAGAACCGATAAGCAAAACGGTACACAATCTAAGAGCAAAGCGGCTGCGACCGATACTAGACTCGGCCCCGCGATTCAAATGATCAAGACTAAACATAACTTAACAATTTGTGGAAAAAGCTTGTCTTCCTTTTGGCGTGTCCAAACCGAATCTACAGACGTTAATCAAAATATGCTACTATTTAAGAAAATAAGCGGAGGGGGAAAAATGCACGTTAAAAAAGACAACACTTTTTTAGGCAACTATGGTGAGAGAGCCGCTCTACAGTATTTACTTTCTGTAGGTATGCATATTATAGGAACAAATTATACCATACACCGTCAGCCCAAAAACCTAAAGCGCAAGTATACTGCAAACAGCAAAGGCACCATTTTGGGAGAAATAGACATTATAGCCCAAGATGGGGATACGCTGGTATTTGTAGAGGTAAAATGGCGCAGCAACGATCGCTTCGGCCGCCCTGTTGAAGCGGTAACATACGCCAAGCAACGTCGTTTGCGTCTACTGGGCGAAGCCTACATAACTGCCGAAAAGCCCCACTTTAGGGAAGCACGCTTCGACGTTATAGGTATTATCGGCTTCCATCCTTATCTAAAGATAGAGCATATACGCAACGCTTTTTGAGGTAAAATGCTCACTGCTGGCACTGATTTACGTTTCTTATACAGAGATGGGAGCTCGCAAAGCAGGGTGGCAATGATAGTTTTCCAAGGTGAAATCGCTAAATTCGAAGTCGTCTATTCGACGACGTTCTGGATTGATTTTCATAGTCGGCAAAGCGTAGGGTTCACGCTGTAAAAGTTCTTCAACTTGCTTTAAATGATTTAAATATAGGTGGGCATCACCTATAGTATGCACGAAATCTCCTGGTTCCAAAGAGCACACTTGAGCAATCATCATAGTTAATAAGGCATAAGAAGCAATATTAAAAGGAACGCCTAAGAAGACGTCGGCACTGCGCTGATAAAGCTGACAAGATAAACGACCATCATTTACGTAAAACTGAAAAAGAACATGACAAGGAGGAAGAGCCATCTTGTCAAGCTGACCGACATTCCAGGCGCTGACAATTAAACGTCTAGAAGTGGGATTGTTTTTTATTTCTTCGATCACATTTTCTATTTGATCTATAGTGCCACCATCATAATCGGGCCAGGAGCGCCACTGTACTCCGTAAACAGGTCCCAATTCGCCACTTTCATCGGCCCAAGCATCCCAAATAGAAACTTTGTTTTGCTTCAAATAAGCTATATTGGAGCTGCCTTGGAGAAACCACAAAAGTTCGTAAATTACCGACTTAGTGAAAAGCTTCTTGGTAGTAACAGCTGGAAAGCCGTCTTGCAAATTAAAGCGCATTTGGCGGCCGAAGACACTCTTGGTGCCAGTTCCAGTGCGATCGGCACGTAAAGCTCCATTTTCATAAATATCCTTTACTAATTCCAGATATTGACGCATAAATCGTACCTTTCACAATTTCAACAAAATATGCTACAGCGAGTATTTAGCGAGCGATCCATACTACCAAGAGCATGAGAGCGAGAACTATTCTATAAACAGCAAAAGGCTTAAGCGTATATTGAGTGACAACTTTCTCCAAAAGCATTATACCGGCCAAGCCAGCCATAAAAGAAGCTAAAAAGCCAGCAGAAGCAGTCCATAAAAAAGCTAAATCTGTAGAAATAGTTGTGCTAAAGCAACGCACTATTTTGACAAAAAACGCTCCTCCAACGACAGGCAAAGCTGTTACTAACGAAATAAGGCCAGCTTCAGAACGTCGAATATCCAAAAAGCGGGCAGCCGTCAGTACAGCACCGGAGCGGGAAACTCCAGGCAAAAGGGCCAGCGACTGAGCCATGCCTATATAAAACATTTCCTTAATGCCCATAGAATTAAGCTCGCGAGAGCATCCCCCCTTACAATCGGACTTGTATAGCAAAAAGCCGAATACAGCCAAAGTGAAAGCAGTAAATAATAGTCCATGAAAAAAATGCTCAACGATATTTTCCAGAAGAAATCCCAAGGCAGCAACAGGCACAGAGGCGACAATAATCAGACAGGCTAGCTTTAAATAGCTGTTACCATAATCTGTCCAAGGAAGGATTTTTCTTTGCTTATAACAAGCCTGTCCGTATATAGACAGACTCGAAAGCATTTTTTTGATTAAATCCCATTTGTAAAAGCAAACAGCCAGTAAGGTGCCGCCATGTAAAATAACATCAAAGGTTTTACCAAAATAAGGGAAATTGGCAAGCCTCGGCAACAGCATTAAATGTGCCGAGGAAGATATTGGCAAAAATTCGGTAAAACCTTGAACAATGCCCAAGATTATTGCTTCTAGCAAATGAGCGGAATCAGCAAACACAGTTCAATAACCTTTTCTAATTTTAACTATCTTCCAAGCGTTGATAAGCAACTCTGGAAAAAGATTCCGGGGTTAAATCTGGCATACCCGCAAGAAAGGACAACATCTTTTTTCTTTCGGTAAGTTGATTTTCTCTGGTGTAATAATGTTTTATGGGAGTGCTCATCTTCTTAAGCCAAGATTTTCCTTCGAAGAAAAAGGCTCTAGCATCAATAATTTTACCATCCAAACCGCGTTCACTCAGTCCATGCAAACGGATTCTGTCTGCGATAGGAAAAGCAGCAGGCTCAAGACAATTCCATTCACACATGGTAAACACTTGATGGTTGCTTTCATCTTGATAAAATTCTAACTCGCAATAATTTCTCTTCATTTTCCCCTTGGAGTAGCGGCTGCGTAATACCGGAGCGATAGTACGATATTCCCAAACACATTCCAAAAATGAGCGACGATAAACTGGCGAAGGGCCGTGCACACATTCCCAAATTTGACGAGCTCTTTTATTTACAACACTCCAAACAGACATAAGTTCTTCCAGGCTGGGATTTATTGAGCTGTAAACAGGCTTCAAAGCGTAACCTTGCTCATCAGCCTCATCTTTAGCTAATGCACAAGGAATATAGTCCAGACGTAACTTAAACTCGCGAGCAACTACCAAAGGAAGAAGCAAACATTCTAAAGCAAAAACATGCGGACAAGGAAGGCTCAACTCAAAGCATAATCCGAGCTCCTCCAGATTTTCCGCTTTGTAGCCTAAGAATTTGGCATAAGCTCTGGTGTCACTATTATAATATTCGTACTGCGGGTTCTGTAATTTTACATCTTTAACTTCCGGCAATAAGAGAGTATTATCCAAATTCACCAGAAAGGCCGATAATTCAGCCCAGCTGGGGCGCATTACAGATCCTTGAGGCAAAGAAAAGCGTAATCTGAAGAACATAGGACTAGCTGGCTCTATAGGAAGAGAACGAGTATCTTTGCTAATACGTAAGCCTTTGTTTCTATTGCGCCCGCTTTTCGCAGTTTCTTTTCTTTTTAGGCGATGGCGCCTGTAAATACGCCCCATTTTAGGTGCAGAGGCAATATCCCCTGATTTTTCCGTCTCCATGAGGCTTTCCTGTTCTTTCATTTTTGATAACTCCGACTAAAACTCCCAGCTTCCCTTTCACACAAAAACAATACTTCCCCTTTTCTATCTCCGTAGGAGGTGGAAAAAGAGAAAAAAGCAAAGCAATTGAGCAATACTTCTTAACCAACGATAAAAACGAAAGAGACGGATTTCACTTCGACTTGAATAATCAAAAAGTTTCGCTGCGCGTGGCCGACCTTGATGGACAATATACTACTGGTTCGTCCAACGAGTTTACTTTTAATCAAGACATAATTCTGAACGATCCAGCCCTTTATTGTCCTCTTTCTGAATTGCCTCCCCAAGGAAGCGTCGAAGAAGATCGCTTATTTCAGCGCCTTTATGCCAAGCTTCCTTTTATTTGGGAGGCTCTAAAGCATACCTCCAATATAAAAGAAACCGTAGTAGTCGTACCTTCACTTACTCTAGATGCGGAAGAACTACGTAAAATAGAAGGTATAGAATACTATGAAGAGCGCTTGCTTTTTCTCTTAATTCAGTTGGCCAACCCCAATACGGAAGTTATTTTCGTAACTTCCCAACCTATTCGCGATCGTATTGTCGATTATTATTTGCAATTATTGCCCGGCGTTCCCTATTCACATGCCAGGCGTCGCCTTCATCTTTATAACGTTAATGATGCTTCTCGTGACAAGTCATTGACCCAAAAAGTGCTAGAGCGTCCGGCTATTTTGCAACGTATTCGCAATCATACCATGCATTCTCAAGTTGCTCATCTCTCGGTATTTAACGTAACTCCAGCCGAAAAAAGTTTATCAGTTGCTTTGGGATTGCCACTAATGGGAGCCGATCCCAAGTTTTTACATTACGGTACAAAATCTGGCTCTCGCAAACTTTTCAAAGAGTGCAACGTGCTCTGTCCTTTCGGATACGAAGACATACGAGATGAACAAGAGATAGCCGAAGCTATTGTAGATCTTTATTTCGCCAAACCTAACGTAAAAAGGGCCGTTGTGAAAATCAATGAAGGTTTTTCTGGTGAAGGTAATGCTATCTACAAATTTAACGAATTACTTAACATTGAACCGATAGCCGACAACTGGACTAAGGCTGTGGAATTAGTACGCCGCGATCTTCCTCGCCATTTAAAAATGCAAGCTGTCAATTTGCCTTATACGGATTTCATCTCCAAGTTTGAGCAAATGCAAGGCATAGTCGAAGAATTTCTTGAGGGTGTAGAAAAATCTTCCCCTAGCGTACAAACAAGGATTGTGCCTCCTCAGGAAGTGCAAATTATTTCTACTCACGACCAAATAATGGGCGGAGAAGATGGTCAAGTATTTTTGGGTTGCCGCTTCCCAGCAGCCCATCCTTTCCAAGCAGTGCTCCATAGCGGCGGTTTAAAGATAGGTAAACGCTTAGCGCGAGAAGGACTAGTAGAACGTGTGTCTATAGACTATATGGCCGTGCCGAGTATTCCTGAACGTCCAGTTAGTGCAGATAATCCTTGGAAATTGTATGCCATCGAAATCAATATGCGCAAAGGAGGCACAACTCACCCCTTACGCACCTTGCAATTTTTAACCGGAGGCCATTACAATCCCAACACTGGTCTTTTTACTACTCCACGAGGTTCGACGAAATATTATGTGGCCTCAGACAATTTAATTTCCGAAAAATATAAACGATTGCTGCCAGAAGATCTCATAGATATCATCACATATGCCAAGTTGCACTTCAATTCTACAACTAATACTGGCGTTATCTTCCATATGATAGGAGCTGTATCGCAATATGGAAAGTTTGGAGTAACTTGTATAGGTAATACTCCAGCTGAGGCCCAAGATTTCTATGACAAAACTGTGAGGATTATTCAGCAAGAAAGTACCACAACTCGCTGGCTGATTTAGTTTTGCTAATCAAAAGCTCGCTTTCAGAAATCCAAGTTTTCTGAAGGCGAGCTTTTTTGTGTTTAATCGAAAGCACTCAGTACTTCACTATCTAAACGTGCCAAACGCTCTGGACTGGGATAAGGGCCATTAAAAATAACTTCATCAATACCTAAATTTACTAAAGGCTCTATAGAATCTATTATTCTTTGCGGTGAGCCAAAAGGCAAGGCATCAGCTTCTTCGTCATATAGATGTTGACCCATAAAGCGTCTGAAGCGGTGAGCCTCTTGTTCATCGTCGATAATATCAGCATACATAGTGACGGTTTTGCGTATTTGAGCGAAATCGCGCCCATTTTCTTCACAAAGCCGCTGTAAAACTTCAAGTTTATGCTTAGCTTCTTCCAAAGAAGAGAACATATTTACGTACAAATTGCAACCATTTCCGTATTTAGCGACAGTAGGTAGAATTCTCTTTTCGCCACCACCAGCTAAAAGTAAAGGGAGAGGCTTTTGGATTGGCGCTGGAGCAAAAGGTGCCTCTTCTAAATGAAAGAATTTTCCTTCCCAAGTGACAGGGTAAGGGCCATTTAAAAGGCGATTTATTAAAGCGGCACTCTCTTCAAAGCGATCACAACGCGTCTTCAAGCCTCCTAAGCGAATGCCAAAAGCTTGGTGTTCGTGTTCATGCCAGCCAGTGCCTAGGCCCAGATTTACTCTTCCAGAAGAAATATGGTCAACAGTAATAGCAATTTTACACAGTAAAGCCGGATGGCGCATCGTTGCCGAAGTTACCATAGTGCCTAAGCGTACTCTCTCAGTTATAGAGGCTAAAGCTGCCAATAAACTCCAGCCCTCAAATATAGGCCCTTCTTCACATTCTTGCACAGAATTTACAATTAAAGGCAATTCTTCAGCCGTACAAGGCATTAAGTGGTCATAAGTCCATAAGCCGCGCCAACGCTGTTTGTCCATAGCCAACGCCGCCGCACGCAACTCCGGCCAAGGCATAGTATTAGGTAATTCAATTCCAAAACGTATTTTTGACATAGCTAAGCTATGCTAAATCAAAGCCAGCTTAAAAGCAAATTGGCCGCTTACTAAATATGTTATTTCTAGGAAAAGCCGTCAAAATTTGTGTTTACAATATATCTATATATCGGTAAACTTCCCGTTATTTTCAAGCAATTTGCGGTTAAAAATCTTACCGTATAGTTAAAGCGTAACCAGGAGTAAAAATTTTATCGCTTGTGGCTACGTGTATACCAATATTTGTAGGGGGATAATTATGTTAGAAGATTTTGCCATAAAGAGTATCGCTGATATTCTGGTTAAGAGCTTTCACAAGGAT
>ERZ808258.797-NODE-797-length-10802-cov-3.100586_pt1 | contig 10802 bp, 7 predicted proteins | sample MGYA00521280_ERZ808258 | MGnify/ENA primary metagenome ERZ808258 (study PRJEB31516, sample SAMN03275585) | gut metagenome | biome: mammalia-associated habitat; material: feces | host: Papio cynocephalus | place: Kenya | collected 2012-07-19 ...
GATCGCAATGCTCCGCTGCAAGACATCCCTTGCGACAGCGACGGAAAAATAGAAGCTTATGTCTGCAAGGACCGGCAGACGACCTATTTGCCGTTGCATTCTCTCAAGAAAGGCGAACCTTATTATATTGGAGTGTTTCTTGTTGGTGCCTATCAGGAGATACTCGGCAATATGCACAACCTTTTCGGTGATACGAATGCCATACATATTTCGGTGAATGAAAACGGCACGTATTCAATCGATCAGGTGATAGACGGCGAGACCATTGCCGATGTATTGGATTACGTGCAGTACGATCCGAAGCGTTTGGTGCGCCGCTTGGAGTCATGGGTGACCAAGGCCATTAAGCAAGGTAAGATATCGGTTGATGAAGGCAAGGAATTCATTAGTAATTTCCGTGCCGGGCTTTACGGATATACTTATTTGGAATAGTTTTCCGATTCGTTTTTGTGCAGCAGAGAGGCACCGATGCTGACTATCAATACGGCGATTATGATGGCCAGGGAGAGTACGGCATCGATTTCGACCCATTCATGTATAAGCATTTTCATTCCGATAAATAGCAGTAATATGCAAACACCGGTTTTGAGGTAACGAAAACGGTCGGCAATGGCGGCTAACAAGAAGAACATGGCGCGCAGGCCGAGAATGGCGAAAATGTTGGAAAAGAATACCACATAGGGGTCAAGTGATACCGAAAAGACCGCAGGGATGCTGTCGAAAGCGAAGATAAGGTCACTGAATTCTATAACCAGCACTGTCACAAAAAGAGGCGTGAACAGCCATCGGCCGTTGATGCGTATGATAAATTTGTCACCGGCAAATTGAGGGTCGATGCGCTTGGTACGTGACAGCAAGCGAACTATCGGGTTGCGCTCTACATCCATTTCTTCTTTTTTATTGCGCTCCAAGAACATCTTGACACCGCTATAAACAAGTATGGCACCAAAGACGAGCAACACCCAATCAAAGCGGCTGATGATGGCAGCCCCAAGGAAAATGAATATGAAGCGCAGAATGATGGCACCGATTATTCCCCAATTCAACACGTGCTGATATTCGTTTTTCCCTACGCCGAACGATGTAAATATCATCATCATGACGAAAAGGTTGTCTACCGATAGTGTTTTTTCAATCAGATAGCCTGAAATGTAGGAGATGGTCATATAGTGGCGGTATTGTTGCAGACTTTCTTCGAAGTTACTGGCATCAAGCTTTAAGTGAGGCGCGTAGCGCGAAGCAACAGCTTGGAGGTCTTTGAAGGATTCAATGCCATGTACCATGTCGCCCTTGAACCAAAGAAAAACAGAAAAGGCCAAGGCCAAAGTTATCCATACGGCTGTCCAGGTGCTTGCCTGACGGATGCTGACTTCGTGTGCTTTTTTGTCGATGACCAACATGTCGAGCACCAATATGGCAATGATGAAAAGTATAAAACCACCAAGGAAAAGAGATTCTGAAAGTTGTATCATTATGCTATTGTTTGTTTTGTTCTAAAGAAACCAGGACTTTGTCAATTCTTGCCCCATCCATGTCTACGATTTCGCAATGAAACCCGTTCCAAAGGATAGATTCGCCCGGTTGTGGAATACATTTCGTTTGTTCGATTATCATACCTGCAAGGGTACTATACTTTTGAGCTTTTGCAAAAAGGTCTTCGCGATCGAAGTAGGTGAGAAATTCATGAAACGAGCATTGCCCATCGATGAGCCAGCTCTTTCCATCTTCGCGTTGGATGATTTCCGATTCCCCACTGTTTTCCCGTATAATGCCTACCAAGCCTTCGAGAATGTCGCGCAACGTGATGATTCCCTGAAAGCAGCCGAATTCATCACAGATGAATGCTTGCGAGATACATTTCTTGCGCATTTGTTCCAATGTTTTGTAGACATCCATGTTTTCATAGATGAATGTAGCAGAACGAGTGAAAGTCTTGAGCGAGAATGCCGGCTCGTCCTTGACAAAAATCAAGTCTTTGAGAAGTGCAACTCCTATTACTTTATCAGCATTCCCATTGATAACGGGATAAGCTTCGTATGTATCCTTGCGTATAATCTGTTTTATGTCTTCAAACGACATATTGATGTCGAGCGATACAACATCGCTTCGGTGTGTCATGAGCTGGCTGACTTTCAGGTCTCCTAACATGAAAACGCGTTCAACGATGTTTTGTTCCACTTCTTGCACTTCGCCGTCTTCTTTACCTTCTTGTATAATGGTTTTGATATCGTCTTCCGTAACTTTCGAACTCTCATTTTTAATGCCCAACATCCTTACAACGGTTTCGGAACTTTTGGATAGCAACCAAACAAGCGGGGCGGCTATCTTGCTGAGTAGCATCATCGGGCGTGAGATGAGCATGGATGTCCGCTCGGCAGTACCCATGCCGATGCGCTTGGGCACTAATTCGCCGAAGACGATTGTAAGGTACGTGACTGTTGCAACGATGAGAGTCTGGGCGATGGGATTTGCAACATTTATCGGAATGCCTGTTGATGAGAGTAGCGTGGTCAAGTCTTCAGAGAGTGTGGCTCCTGAATAGACGCCTGTCAGAATTCCGATAAGTGTAATTCCTATCTGAACGGTAGAGAGAAAACGGTCGGGGTTATTGGCGAGCTTGAGGGCGGCACGTGCTGCTCTACTGCCTTTCTTTCCTTTATTGATGAGCGTTGTCTTGCGGGCTGAGATGATTGCAATTTCCGACATCGAAAAGATGCCGTTTAGCAGAATCAACAGGAAGATAATTATGACTTCGTCCATAAATATAGTTCTGCAATATTACGATAAAAAATCGGATTATATGCGGATTCTTTCTTTACCGGACGTAGCTTTAACGGGAATGTAACAATCAATGTGTGGAAGACTATTATTCGTTGGCGTTAAGGAAGTCGGAAACCGCATGTTTCATTCCGTGTGGGCCGTAATCGCCGAGAGCCTTGTGGGCTATTTGCTTCGAGGGGTCGGTGACGTGGTCTATCGGCTCGCCTGTCTCATTCTTATAGTCGGTTGGGAGCATATTGGCTATAGAGTGAGGCCAGTTCTTATTAGCCAAGATGTTGCGATACATGATAACTATGACGCTACCGATGGGCTTGCCATCAACATCAAGTTTGTCTTTGTCCCATACAAAAAGATTCCAATGTTTTCCTGCTTTGTTGAGTTTTTCAATCTTTGTTTGTATGTCGTTTAACTTTGGATTCTGTTTCAAGCAAACAGCAAATGAAGTTTTTTCGTTTTCTGCGGTGTTTGCGGCTTTGTCGAAAATGGAATAATAGGAGCGTGTATTTGATGCAGAACCTAAGCAGATTGACCAATAGCGTGCAGCGGCTGTCGGGTAACCTTCGGGCCGTTGTGGTATGGGAACTGGTATAAAACTGAATGTCAGCACGGAATCTTCTGTCAAATGGGTTCGTGCATAAAGGTAGCTTGTGGAATTGTTGGGATAATATCGGCTGCTCGGAGCAAGGAAAAACGGAACATCTTGCTTGTAGTCGGAGACTTGTGTGAATACTTTTCCGGTTACCTTGTAGACATTGGATGTGATACGTTGGGGCACTGCAACTTCTTTGAGTGTTCTGATATCAATGGCGCGAATCAAGGGCAAGACCACACCACCGTATTCATCGCTATTTCCCTTGCTGTCTTGTCCCAAGTAATGGCGGATGCAGACTGCAAGTTTGTTTACCCCGGAATCTATGCGGCAAATGTTTTTTGATGGAAGTTTTTTTACCTGTTCTTCTGTCATTGCAGGTGGAATCAGGTAAATAGTAAATTTGTTGATTTTGTTTGAAGTTACGCAGAAAGGATTCTCGCTGCCATCGTCAGGCTTTATTTCAACATCATTCATGCCACCGATGGCCGAACCCGTTTCATCGTTGTATAGCGAGAAGCTGAAATAGCGGGAAATTGTCCTTCAAAGCAGAGTGCCACGTTCGGGTTTTCAGCCACGTTATAGGTATACTCCCAATAGTTACTGTAAAGGTCCGGATATGCTCCCAATACTTCCCCATTGCCTTTGAGGGTCGCGCTCCATTGGTCGGACGCTCCAGGGCAGATGACGTGGTTGTTGTCAGAATTGTCACTATCGGAACAGCTCCATAGAAGTATAGGTGCGATTATTGCAGTTAGCAGAAATATTCTCATGATTGCTTTTTGCCTGCAAAGTTAAGACAAAATCTTCAATGTGCTGAGTGATAGAATCTAAAAAACACCATTTGTTTAGGTGGAATATCGGCATGGCGGTTATTGCGGAACGGGTGCGAAAGCTGCATAGCTTCGCACCCGTTCCATGGCAGTTATAAGAGAGGTTATTTATAGAATTTCTTTTTGCCTTTCTGTATATAGATGCCTTTATTGGGGTGCTTTGTCCTACGTCCGGATAAATCGGTATAGCCGGTGTCTGTAGTTTCGGCAGTTGCAATGCTGATGCCTGTAGTTGTTTTGGCTTTGTGTTTTAAATCTGCATTTTCTGCGATGATTTCTGAAGGCAGATATGCCTGGTTTTTGCCGATGTATGTTCCGGCAGAAACAGGTTCAAAAGTGGTAAACCCGGTCTTTCCTGCAGAAATGACATTGCTGAGTACATAGAACTGTCCGTTATTATCTACTTTCTTGGGTTCTAATGTTCCTGCCAGCAGATTCCCTGTTGTGTCTGTTGCTGCATCTGGTGAAATGGAGGTAGTTGATAGTGTGATGTCGCTGTTGGCTCTCCCTTTGATAATTACGGCTGTTCCTGCCGGGATGATATTACCGTGTAATTCTGTAAATGAGGATTTTATGCTGTTTTTCTTTATGAAATATGCAACGGCATCTGCTGTTTCAATTTTTACATCCTTGTCAATGCAGAAAGATGCCCAACCTGTGGCTTTGGTAGTGACATGAAGTTTGAGCCCGTTTACATATTTTGCCCAAGCAGTGTAGTCGCTACCTTTTGGAGTGTTGATGGTCACACCGGTAGCTATGTCACGAAACAGGTTTCTGCCTTTTGCATCGCTGTTCCAGAATCCTTGTGCTTTCATGGCAAGGTTGTTGATTGTTCTTAGGTTCTTACAACCGGTAAACGGCCCGGACGAGTAGACGGTCTTTTCCTGTGATGTGGATGTGTAGATATAATTTACGGTTGATGGAATTGTCAGCGTTTCTAATGTGCTGCACCATTGGAAGGCATAACCATGTATTGAGGTGACGCTGTACGTTTTCCCATTGTTGGCTACCGTTTCGGGTATTACAATGTCCTTGGCGGTCAGATCGGCTCCTGACACTGAAACGGTATTGCTCCCTGTAATGGTGTAGACGAGCGGAGCTACGTAAAAGGTGTTGTTGGCATTGTAGTAACGGGCGTGAAAGAAATCGAATTTGTATTTATCGAAATTCGTTCCTTCAAATCTGGTGGCAGCTATCGAAGCGATGCTGCATGTAATGCATAGAAGTAGTAAAAGTTTTTTCATGCTGCATATGTTTTTAGTGTATTGTTATTTTTCTGTGCCCTGAAATATTGGCAGGCGCATGCAAGTCTTTGGAATCAGCGGTCGCAAAGATATGAATTTTTTGATGAAAGAGATACTGTTGCTGCAGCTTTTGTTCTTTTTATGGCCAACTATTTTATCCGTGTAGCTCCGTTATTTGGCTGAATAATGGGATATAGGAGCAATAATCATGGAATTTGTTGGTGCTATCGTTAAAACTCTTTATATTTGCAGATGGAATAAGATTTGTTTAACCTCTGCAAATCGTATTTGACGTTTTTATGTCCAATTATATTAGCTCAACTATCAAATGAATTACAAAATGTTTCGATTGGCGGCAATGGTGCCGTTATTAACTTGCGTAGCAATGCTTTTTTCATGTAAAGACGATGACAAGGAACCCGTAAATATTATTGAAGAAGTTGCGGATGATATTGATTCGCTTGAAGTTAAGTCGCAACTTAAGACATATGTCTTTTCTTATGACTATTCTGAAAGTGCAATGTCGATATTAAATAGAGTGGAGAATAAGGCTTTGTCGCTTGATGATGATGTCAAGACTGTTGTTTTGCATGATGGGTGTGTTTCGTCTTTTAAGGATGTGGATTATTATAGGATAGCGACAACTTTCCTTTCAGGTGGTAATGTGGTCATTTGTGAACCGACGCGTGAAAACATGAGTTCGTTTCTCATACGGCTTGGCGAAGTCGGCCGTAAGATGTACGGTGACAGCCTGTATCGTGATAAAATCAAGTATATATCACAATTGGCCATGCAACGTCTTTCTTTTCTCAATAAGGGGAAAGATGGCATTGTGGAACCGCTCTTTCATGACAGCATCAATTCCGGCAATGCCTTATGCGATGTCATTGCGCTCAGAGGAGCCGATTACTATATAATTGGAAATTTGGATAATCATGCCAATCAGAAAAATATAATAACAGAGGAAGAAGTGGATTCGGAAACCGGAGAAGTATTGCAGTCTTCCCGTGATGAGCAACAAGTTGCAGCCTCCTTGTCGGAAGGCAACTATGGTTTGCATGCGGATGGATTGGCGGAGTGGCTTGACGGCCAATCCAACTTTTCCAATGACTATGCACAGCTGATGAATAAAGGAAAGAAAATGCTGAAAGCTCAGAACGGCAGCAGTGACCTTGATCAGATAACCAATGCCCAACACATCATCTATAGTTTCAATGCCAATTTTGGAAGTTATCACAGTGCACCTGTGAAGCTCAGCTATGAGGTCTGGGCTGTCAATGACACGCAGGGAACCGACTATTATCTCGTGCATCAAGAAGTGCGCAGTGAGAACAGCAAACTGCGTTGTGGCCCTGACGATAAAATCAGATGGAAATCGGGCTGGAAGGCCAAAAATGATTTTGGCGGTGATTATTGCTATGGCCCATATATGGTCAAATTGGGGACGCAGAATACTCCCAATGTATCGGATGCCCAGGTGGAACATGTATCACCGACCAATAGCATAAGCGGCAAGACAGATTATTCGGTAGGCATTAATTGGGGCATCAGCGCGGCTTTTGCTTTCAGCAAGTCTCCGAATGCCAATGTGACGGGCAGCGTGAACTTGACAAAGAACTGGACCTACAGCATTCCTGACCTGGGCTCTACCTTCTCCTATAACGGCAACAGCCCTAAGTGGGAGTATGTGGCCGGAACGATTCCAAAGGGACATAACAAGACGCCTGATACGCATGATATAGCACGCGATATCATGCGCAAGGATTGCACGGTGGGACATAGCTGGGTCTGGAAAATACCTAATGCCAACACAACATATAAGTTTACGGCAAAGACATGGATAGATATCCAGGGTTTTTGGTTCAAGCATGGTTTCTTTAAGGGCAAGACTCATTATCGCACGCAAAGTTCCAGCAGCTCTGTTTCGTTTGACCTTTTGCCTCCGCCACGTTACGAGCAGGAATGGATGATGGAAATGTATCCGTATGATAAGGAAACGTCCGACTATCTGAAAGAGCTTTTCCCACAGTACTGGGGGCTTTCGTTCTCGCTTTATACTGTTGAGGAAAACGACCGTACGACTATCAGAAGTAAAATTGACGAAATGATTTACGTGTTGCAGTGCAATCGTTTGATTTTGTCGGCTAAAGGAGTGAAATCGTTTACGCTTCGCTGGAAACTGTTGCGTTCGGTCCTGCCCGAGTATACGTACGACTTTTATTTGTAAGGACGGTTAATTCATGCCGTTTATGCCTGTATCGCTTTATTGCATAATACAGGTGTGAACGGCATGAAACATTAAATGGTCTTTATGTCTATGGAGCTTTCCAGTCCGCGTTTCACGTTTCTTACGTGCAGGGTTGCAGTGCCTTTTGATTTGCCCGACTGTATGATGACTACAAGCCGGCCGCTGAACAGCTTCATGCAAGGCTGTGTGAACGGTTCAAGTGAGGTTGCATCACCGTTGCATGCAGCTTTGAATGTGCCGTTGCCGGTGACTCTGAAAGTCAGTTCGTCTGTAAGGGTAGGGCAGGGTGTGCCGTCTTTGTCCACCATTTCGATGGTGACGAAGCTGAGGTCGTTGCCGTCAGCCTGTATTGTCTTGCGGTCGGCTGTGAGCCTGAATGCTGCAGGTTCTCCTGCCGTGCGGATGGTCTGTTCTCCGGCTTTGTCGCCATTGTCGTTGTATGCCACCACTTTTAGTTCTCCGGGTTCATAGACAACGTCATTCCATCGCAGGCGGTAGCAGTCCAGACGTGTGTTTTTCTGTTTGAATTTGCGCCCCCGGCTCTTGCCGTTGATGAACAGTTCTGCCGATGGATAGCTTGTATAGCAGTAGACGGGCGTCACCTGTTTCTCTCTGCCCGGCCATGTCCAGTGTGGCAGGATGTGCAGGGTGGGGGAGCCGGTCTGCCAGTGTGAACGATAGAGGTAGTAACGGTCTTTGGGCAGCCCGGCAAGGTCTACTATGCCGAAATAGCTGCTCCGTGACGGCCATTGGTCATCATAGGGCGTCGGTTCGCCGAGATAGTCGAAACCTGTCCATACAAATTCGCCTATTGTCCACAGTTCGTTATCCTGCATGGCCCAGTCATCGTCGGGCAGGTTGCTCCAAGAGCAGTATTCGGTGTCATAGCTTGAGCATTGTCTGTCGGGATATTTGATGCCTGTTCCTGTCTTGGCCGGAAACTTGTAAACGCCGCGGCTGCTTACCGTTGATGCTGTTTCTGAGCCGAGGATGAAGCCTTGGCGTATATTATCTATGTTAGGCTTGTAGAGGTGGACACGGTAGTTGAACCCCGGAATGTCGAGTGCGTCAAAGAAACCACTTTTTATGTCTTCATCAGGCCTGTCGGCTCCGCAGGTGACAAAGCGTGTCGGGTCAAGCGTGTGGCAATAGTCGCGCATCAGCCTTGCGCGTTCTGCTCCTTCTTTTGAGCCTTGTTCGGGTATCTCGTTGCCGATGCTCCACATCACGATGGACGGATGGTTGCGATGCCCGAGTATGAGGTTGCGCAGATCCTTGCGCCACCATTCATCAAAGAATCGGTTATACCCGTTTTTTACCTTTGGAGATTTCCACCCGTCAAAGCTTTCTGCCATGACCATCATGCCCATTGAGTCGCACACATCCATCTGCATTTGTGAAGGCATGTTGTGAGCTGTGCGTATGGCATCTGCACCCATATCCTTCATTATGCGTATCTGGCGGATGATGGCTGCCTTGTTTACGGCTGCACCCAGCGGTCCGAGGTCGTGATGTAAGCACACCCCTTTGAATTTACGGCTTATGCCGTTGAGCACGAAGCCTTTCTCTTTGGATACGGATATGGTGCGTATGCCCACTTTCTGTACGGTGTTGTCAAGCAGTTTGTTGCCACGATACAGGCAAATCTTGAGCGTATACAGATATGGCGTTTCGGGGCTCCACAGTTCGGGGCCTGCTATGTCAATCTGTCCATGTGCCGCACCTGTGTTCTGAAGGTCCGACTTCCGGATGGCCACTATTTTGCCTTTTGCATCATAGAGTAAGAATTTTACATATAAGTTCTTTGTCTTATGTGCGGTTTCGGCCGTGTTTGAAAGGTTGTTCAGATGCATGTCTATGGCTACCGATGCTTTATCTTTCGTTGCAGACAGGGTGCGGAAGAATGTGCCCCATGGGTCGATGCTTTCTTCGCCGGTACATATCAGCCTGACGGGTCGGTATAGTCCTGCACCGGGATACCACCGGCTGCTCTCCTCTTGGTTGGTGAGTGTCACTTTCACCTCGTTGTTGCCGGGCCTGACAAGCGGCGTTATGTCGAGGCGGAAAGCGCTGTAGCCATATGCCCAATGGCCTGCATTCTTGCCGTTGACATATACGGTTGGCTCTGCCATTGCTCCGTCGAAGTAGATTTCGGTGTGCCGATAGCCTTTGGGGAGTGTAAACGTTGTCTTGTAGATGCCTTTGCCTATCCATGGCAGGGCACCGCTTCTGCCGGAGTGTTCGGAGGCGTGTGTCTCGCCGTTTTCTTTGATTTGAGTCACTTGCAAGTCCCATTTCTTGTCAAACGGGCCGCTGATAGCCCAGTCGTGAGGCACGTCTACTTGTTCCCAAGTGCTGCCATTGTGTGAAAAATCCCACTTGTCAAGGTTGGTTTCCTGTCTCACTTGTGCCATTCCGGCCACGGTCATGGCAAGCGCCAATGTCAGTAATTTGTATTTCATAAGTTTTTCTTTCGGCTGTTTGGCTGTAAAGTTACGGAAAATGAGTTGAATAAGAGTGATGCCCGATTGTTTTCTTTTGAAAAACGGTTTTGTTTGTGTTTTTGTGAAGGTATTGAATGGATTTGCATTTGTTTTGCCTGCAAATTGTTACCTTTGCCGGATATATGTAATGAAAAAGAGGAATTATGAAAATCAGGAGTGTTGCAATCTTTACTTTTTGTGTGATGCAAACGGGCACGGCAGTGCTTGCTTCGCGTGGCAACGAATCGAAAATCAAAATGTCGGAAGAGGCATTTATCACCGGTCTGATGGACAGGATGACGCTTGACGAGAAGATAGGCCAGCTTGTTCTTCCCGATGGTCACGGGATGACAACCGGCATTTCGGAACAGACAGACCTTTATGGTGACATTAAAAAAGGGCTGGTTGGCTCTGTCCTTAATGTAAGCGACCCTAAGGCCATCCGTGCTCTTCAGAAGGCGGCGGTCAACGAGTCGCGGCTCAAGATTCCCCTGCTTGTAGGTCTCGATGTTGTTCATGGCTTCCGCACGATATTCCCGATTCCTCTTGCGCAGTCGTGCTCCTGGGACACTGTGCTGGTGCGCAAGGCTGCCCGTGTGGCGGCCATTGAGGCTTCGGCCTATG
>ERZ808258.800-NODE-800-length-10778-cov-2.412944_pt1 | contig 10778 bp, 16 predicted proteins | sample MGYA00521280_ERZ808258 | MGnify/ENA primary metagenome ERZ808258 (study PRJEB31516, sample SAMN03275585) | gut metagenome | biome: mammalia-associated habitat; material: feces | host: Papio cynocephalus | place: Kenya | collected 2012-07-19 ...
CGCCGCAGGAGAAGCCATTCCTGTTCCTAATATCACTGTTTCTACTGGATGTATTTCATGTGATGGAAAGAATATTACCATCAATAAGCCTGGCGTATATGAAATTCTATGTAATTTTACATTTACTGCTACTGCTACTGGACCAATAGAAACGCAAATGTATCGTGGCGGCAATCCAATTCCAGGAGCACATGCAGTAGACACCGCTACGACTATTGGGAATTATACATCTCAAGCATTCCATGCGGTCGTTACCGTTCCATGCAATGCTCCACAGGTTATCATAAATGTGAAAGCTAACTATGATACAAGTGTTCGTGTTGCTAATATAATCGTTATCAAGGTGGCATAAAATGAAAAGCATTGGAGAATTAGTCGATCATATCTATGAAGAGCTAGATGATGCTGAAAGCTATGCAGAATTAGCAATTGAGTGTTCTACTGATGATAGACAGTTAGCAGAAACTTATATTTCCATATCTAAAGAAGAAATAAATCATATGAATCGGCTCCATGACCAAATTACTCGCTTGATTCAAGATAAAAAGAATCAAGGAATCGAAATTCCACAAGGAATGCAAGAGATATATGATTATGAACATAAAAAAATAATCAAAAAAGCGGCAGAAGTGCAATTAGTCATTAGCTCTTATAAATAAAATTTTTTGGGCAGATAGGTATAAAACTTATCTGCCCATTTTTGTTTTATATCGACAAAAAATAATGATAACTTCTATTTCCTCTTGGAGGTGAAATATATAATTGAGCACAGAAATTTGGAGCTCTGGCTGGGTTTCTACGGGTTATGAAACCGATCAATGGGGCGGCACAGTTCATGCTTGCACATGGGTAAAACTAGATAGTAAAAATACTTCTACTAGAACGGCTACTCTCACTGCTTATTGCGACATGAATTATACTAGTTCCACTGGTAAAAGTGTTTGGAACACTCGTGGTTGGGATGTTCATATTGAAACTCCAGGAGGAACCACTAATGGTTCTACTTATACACAACTAAATTATGGCACTTCTTATGCAGTGTCAAGGACTTTCACTATAAATTATGATTCTAATGGTGAAGCATCCTTTTCAGTTCATGGATGGTGCGATGGCCCTTATGACGCTGACGGCCATATGTATAGTGGCACATTGACCCTATCTGGTTCTAATGGTATTGGTAAGGCGGAATCTGCTCCACCGGCACCAACAAATCCATCATGCAAATTATCTGGTGATACTAATGTCGTTATTAGTTGGAGCCATGTTGGTAGCTCTTCATCTAAACCACTAACTGGTTTTTATATTGATAAAGGTGAAGACAACGGTGTCATTCAATCTGGAACAATCAATCAAAACACTAATGCTTCTCAAAGAAGTTTTACGTATACTGGTGCGGCAAATAAACGTTATTGTTTTAGAATTTATGCTTATGGCTCTGGCGGCATGAGTGCCGGAGTTGATACCCCTAATTTTGTATATACTAAACCAGCCGCTATTACTTCTGCCACGGATGGAATGTTTTATTTTTATGGAAGCTCAACTGTATTTTCTATCAGTGTAAAATGTGATATAAGCGATATCGCTTGGCCTGGCACTCCGCAAATTCAACTTGGTGATAGCTACGGTTATTATACAGACATGCCGTTTACAGCTGATACTGGTTCAAGCAATATTGCAAAGTATGAATCAAAAATTGACGACTTAAATAGTCCAGATTTCTTAAACTTAAATAACATATATAATGGGATGACCAAGAATTCTACAAGCACCACTCTTTTAAAAGGTCGTATTCGTTATGCCAACGCTGATAATAGTGCTTATAGCGATTGGAAAGAATTTACTATTACTACTCGTAAAATAGAAGTGCCTGGCTCTATTTATGTCGAAACTGGTGGAAAAGCAGCTTATACATATACAAAAGACTCTAGTGGCAAAATCACAAAAATCACGCCCAACATTTCAGTAAATATTAGAGATGATAGTGGTAAGGGCGCTTATACATATACGAAAGATAGCAATGGCAAGATTACAAAAATTACACCTAATATAAAAATGTCAATGCTTGTATAAACAAAGAGATAAAAGGAGAAAAATAATGGGTGAAGATTTACGCATTCTTGACGAGAATGATAAAGAAATCACAAAAGAGCAAGCAGACCTTGAAAAAGGCAAGCTAACTTATGACAAAATTTTCAAGTGTCATCATGAAGCAGAACCAGAACTAGAGCGTAAATATCATTATGAGGTTCGCACTTGGTATTTCCAAGATGATACTTCTATGGAAATCACTAGCAATGAAGATCCACACGTTCAAGTAATCGATGACCAGCAAGGTGTCTTCGGCTATGTTGACCAAGGCGAAGGCAAAACTTATCGCGGTGCTGACTTGCGTGAGGTTGTTGACCAAGAGCATAAAGACGCTGTAGAGGCTTATGACGAGTATGAAGATATTCAGCGCTATGTTCTTTATACTGAAGATGAGCTAAAAGAACGTGCTGAGCAAAAAGCAAAGATAGAAAAGCAGCAAGACTTTATGGATAATGGTCCAGACCAACTTCAATCCAACACTGAATCTATTGATGACCTATATATTACTATTGCCGATGTTGTGGCAGGAAGTGAGGCTGAATAATGGCTGTAACTGAAAATGTTTATCGTGTTGTAAAACGTGCGGTTAAGATTCGCATTTCTCGTGGCGAGGATGCTTATGAAGTAATCGCTTCTTATCCAAAGCTGTCTGATGAACAGAGCGAGCGTCTAACTCAAGAGCTTATCGAAGAAGGCGTTATCGCCACAACTTCTAAATAAGAAAGAAGATAATAAATAATGAATATCAATTGGAAATTACGCCTACAAAACAAGGCTACTCTTACTACGATTATTCTTGCTATTGTAGCTTTTGCTTATCAGATGTTAGGCCTTTTTGGCGTTGTGCCTTCCATTAGTCAAGACACAATCATCAATCTAGTGGGTCTAATCATCAACTTACTCGTTGGCTTTGGCATTGTCGTTGACCCTACCACTGCGGGTGTTAGCGATAGTGAGAAGGCCCTATCTTATACCGAGCCTAAAGGAGAATAAATAATGGCTGATTGGGAAAATATCGAACCTGATGAATATAAATATCTAGGTTGTAACTACACTTCTGGTCGTCCTTGGGGCATCAAATATATCACCATTCATCACATGGCGGGTGACCTAGATGCTGATGATTGCAATCGTGTTTGGCGTAACGCTGGCACTTCTGCTCATTATTCCATCGACCGAAATGGTTATATTGTTCAGCACGTAGATGATGGCGACCGTGCTTGGGCTTGTGGCGATGGCCTTGGCTGGGGTTCTGGTGGTAATGACTGCTCTATTTCTATTGAGCATGCAAATGACAATTCAAATCCATGGACAGTATACGAAGCCGCCCTTGAATCTGGCGCCCACCTAACTGCGGCTCTTTGCAAGGCTTATGGCCTTGGCCGCCCCGAATGGGATGTAAATGTTATGCCACATCGTCATTGGTCTTCAACGGCGTGTCTTCCGATCAAAACGACTGAACTCCTAACAAAAAATGGCTGGAAACTTCTGAAAGATATTGAAGTTGGTGAAGAAGTAGCAAGTGCGGTAATGGATGACCTGTCTATTGTGTGGTGCCCAGTAAAACGAGTAGTCCCTGTTTATAAAACACATTGTTGGATGAGCCGAGATTTGGAGGCTACTTCTGACCATCGTATTCTTGCTAAGGCATATAACGATACCGAAGTCGTAAAGCAATGGAAAGAAATTTGCGGTTGCACTTCTAAAAATGCTACATCCACATACTGGATTCCAAATGCAGGTTTTATGTATGGCGATGGTTTAGATATTACTGATTCTGAACTAGAACTAATTGTTGCCGTTCAGGCTGATGGCCATTATTCTCGCGATTCTCGTCGCGACAACGCCATAGAGAATGTGCGTTTCCATTTTGCAAAACAACGTAAGCTTGATCGCCTTTTTGACTTACTAGATGATACTGGATTTGAGTATTCTTATAATCTAAAGAAAGATGGCACTCATGATGTTATTGTCAATAAGTCTCTCTATGATTTTGTTGAACAATATTTAGATAATAAGCATTTCACTATTGAATTTGGCCTTGGCATGAACAAGCATCAACGCGAATTATTCTTGGATCGAATTCTCGACTGGGACGGTTGTCGTGCTGGAAACGATTATTCTTCCTCTCTAAAAGAGAATATTGACGTGGTTCAAATGGTGGCTGCTCTCAGCGGTGTTGGAACAAAGCTTCAAGAGGATGGTAAGCGACTCCACTTCAAGAAACAATATCGCACTGTTTCTAATAGCGGAGCAAAACGAACCTATGATAAAGAAGTCTCTTGTGTAACGGTAGATACTGGCTTTATTCTAATCCGTCAACACGGTCGCACGACAATTGTTGGTAATTGTCCTGGTGAGCTGTATGGTTCCCAAAAGGAACAATACATTCAGCGCGCACAAGAATGGTATGATGCTATGTGCAATGGCACAGAAGCTGCGCCTGCTCCAGTAGAGAATAATACTTCTGAGCCTGAATATACACCAACTCCATCTTCTGATATTCCTTCTCTACGTTATCGTGCTTATACACAGAATCAGGGTTGGCTACCTGAAATGATTGATCGACGTGATACTGGCGGCTCTTCTGACGATTTTGCTGGTGATGGCTCTCCAATCACTTATCTGGCAATCGACATGCCTGGCTGGTATCAGGTAAAGACCGTCAATAACGGTTGGCTGCCGCAGGTTTATGCTTATGATTGCAATGACTTTGAGAATGGTTGTGCAGGCGATGGCTCTCCAATCACTGCTGTTCGTTGCTATTACGAGACGCAGAATCCTAATTCCACTGGCTGGCTAAAGATTCGTTATGCTGTAAATGACCTTCCTGAAATGGAAGATACTACGGACACTGGCGGTTCTAGCGATGATTTCGCTGGCAACGGCAATTACGTCACAAAGTTCTATGCTTATCTAACTCGATAAGTTCATAATATAAAAATAAGGGGTATACTCAATAACGAGTATACCCCTATTTTTTTATGCCTAAAATGCAGATTGATTATCCAGTAGATAAGCATAGCCTATACAGCACGCGTCTGATTCGTCTTCTGTGGCGTCAATATTGAATTTTTCTTTTATAAAATCTTGTGCGGCTTTCTTTTGTTCTGCTCGCTTGCGGCCAAACGTTATGCCGCACTTTTCTTTTATCACAGAACGCCAATGTGATGGGCTATAAATATGATATTTTATATCATTATTATAACACCAAATAATAATGGTGGCCTGAATGTATGCTAATGTCTTATAGGTTTTTACGTTTCCAGCTTGTAATTGAATATCTTCAAATACAAGTTCGTCAAATGAATATTCTCTATACAACCTATTCAATTGTACCATAAACTCTTGCATTCTTTGCTCTATTGGAAGAGAAGATTTGATTTCAAAGTGACCGCATTTCAATAGTTTTGAATCGTATACGGCATAGCCTGAAACTCTGCTTGCCTGGTCTAATGCTAAAACCTTCACATCATATCACCGCTCATAATGGCCGCATTCATATATACTTTTACAAAAAGAATGATAATAGTTAGTTGATCAATACATCCAACCAAAGGAGCTATCTTGCAGTCTACGTTATTGAAGTCATCTAGTCTAATACTTCCTTGAGTGATACCGTTTTTATTAGCATTAGCACCAATATCAATCATATATTCAAGATGGTCTGTTCCTTCTTTCCAGAAAGAAGAAGTAATAAAATCTTTTTTATTTACCGTATTGCAAACTACGTTGAAACGAGATAAATCAATATCTTTTAGATTTTCATTGAATACAGAAATAGATGCACCTTGCTGACATAGCATTTCTGCTAATGGACGACCAACTTGAACAGAACGGCCAATGACTGCTATGCGTTTATTTTCGAAATCAATATTCTCGTATTGCAGAATCTTTAGGCCAGCAGCCGCACCACAAGGTCCGCATCTAAATGCTATCTGGCCATCAGATGACACTAGTTTACCTTTTGTAATACTTGAATAGGCGTTCACGTCTAGCCTTAGAGGAATGGTGTCATTCAAGTTTTGATTGCCATCTCCAAAATTAGATAGATTGATAATGCCTTGAATTTTTTGATTTCGTTTGAATCGATTGATTGCTAATCCTGCTTCTGGAATATCTTTGCATTCTACTATTTCAACGTCAATGTTATATGTTTTAGCTAATTCTTGAATTGAATTAGCATAATATTTTTCATTTAGAGTAGCTTTCGTTGACAAAATTATTCCAAGAGAAGGATTCAAATGTAAGTATGGCGTGATAAGTAAATCAACCAACTCACTAATTGGTTTGATAGGAGTTAGTAATTCCATATATGTCCTTTCTATAGAGTTCTATCAGACATAAAAAAATAGGGCTGTAAATTACAGCCCTTTGTTACGGTTTATCGACCAGTGGAGCCAAAGCCGCCACGAGTTTCATTATTTAGTTTATCTACTTCTTCAAATTGAATAGTAGGTTGCTTCTTCATGATACGGAACTGGCAAGGACGTTCACCCTTCTTGATGATTGTATCACGCATAGCGTATACTGGCATCATCCAGAGGTCCGAGTCAGATGCAAATGATTCATCAATAATGCCTGTGCTGTTCGTCTGAATAACCCCAAAGTGTTTGAAAGTAGAAGAGCGAGGGGCTAGATGTGCTTCATATCCTTCAGGTAATTGACAAGCAAAACCAAGATTTACATATCCATATTCGCCCTTCTTTAGAGTTACATCTTCGTATGCAAAACAATCTACCCAATCACTGTTTTTTTCTTGATTCATATGAGCTGCGCCGGGCAAATAATTGATTTTAATAGTTTCTGTCATTACCAATCCTCTTCTACTTCTTCGTTTTCTACTGGAATATCTGCACTTACTTTTGGAAATTCTACTTTTAGGAATGGATTCTCTGGCTCTTTTAGAGTATTGAAAGTGAATGTTGCCTTTACTTGGAAGTAAGAGTATTCTTCCTCTTTGGTATGAACTTGTTTTTCAGTCCAAGAAAAAGCAGTAAGAGAATATCCTTCATTTGAAGCCTTTTCTTGAAGGAACTTGTGAAATTCTTCAACCTCTGGCATTGTATCTAGTCGATATTCATTTGTAGATTTGATAAGCCAACTAATCATTTTACATACTCACTAACTCTACTGGAAGACCTGACGCTTTTTTTAGAATAGGCTCAAGGCCTCTAATATAGGCTCTTGGCCCCATGCAAATAATTTTCTTGATTCCTGGCACTGAATTCACTGCTCCTGCTACACATGGGCCTAGTTCAGGATACCAGCACATATTATCGCTAATCCCAACGTCATTTTGATGGCCGCTTGCGGAAAGGCAATCATTGCTAATTCTTTACGCATATTATATCATCTACACATTCACGATAATCCAAGGAGATTCAAAAAGAAGATACATACTTACTTCATTTTCTGAGTCTTTTACCCAACATTCATATCCGCCAGTAGCATGAGAGTAAGCAATATCCATAATCGTGCCACGTGACTCAAGCAAACTACGAACCTCTTGGGTGCCTTTATCATAATTCATATCTTCAAAATGAAGAACTGTAAAATCATACTTTTCACGACACATAAGCGTATAATCATTACATTTTAGATTAGTAGAAAACCAGGCTCCAACAGAGGCTAACTGAGTTTTCAGTGTTTGCTCATCAGGAGGGTCTACTTTGGAATATAATTGCTTATGAATCGAATAAGAGTCAAGCTCTACAGTTGCCATATGATTCCTTTTCTCTCAATTACTTTATATATCTATTATACCATATAAAAATATAAATGTCAATAAATACAAAAAATGCCTGCTTATTTTATATCCCGGCAAGCAGGCTCAACCGGCAAAGGATAAAATTATGAATAGTGGCTTTTGGCCACATTTATATTATAAAATAAGTTTACAGTTTGTATACAATTTTGCCCAACTATTTATAAATTCCATTATCCCATTCTTCAGATACATTGATTGCTTCTTTTGGATAATTCTTCATATTCCAAATCACTTGATTAGAACTGCCTCTAAAAGATAAAGTAATATCTCGTTTATCTTCTTCATACCTACCATCAATCAGATAATCGATATGAGATAGAATATATTTTAGATATACATCATCTTTATAATCTATTTCTGATAATTTGTATCCTGTATATAAGATAATTATGATATCAGGTTTTGTATGTCTAATAGCATTGATTAGAAGCGCTAATGGAAAATAATTTTTAGGATATAATGGTTCCCCGCCAAGGATAGAAAATCTAGAAATATAATCTGGTTTGATGAGTTCTTGAATTTTCTTGATTGTTTTTTTAGTAAATTCTTTTCCTCCATCAAAGTCCCAGATGGATGAATTGTGGCAACCTTTGCATTTTAGTGGACAGCCATGGGTGAAGAGAGAGACGCCCCATCCTGGGCCGTTCACGCATTCAATTTTATCTATTTCTGAATAATTCATTTATTCCTCTTTTATTAGACCATGTTTTGTTCTCATTCGCGTTTCTTGTTGTTTACCTAGATTGAATGCCGTTGTATAATTCCCGGTAAGGTAACCGGTTACTCGTCGTAATTGTTGGATATGAGAACTTCCGCATTCGGGACAATTGTCATTGAATTCATCGCAATACCCACATTCAAGGCAAGTATCATTTGGAACATTGATGGCAAAATAAGGAATATCTTTATCCATAGCGTAATTTACTAGTGTCTCTAAGGCATTGATGTTATGCTTTACTGTATTATCTAATTCGCAATAGACGATGCAACCTGCATTACTATATCCAGTCAACTGGCTTTCAATATCAATTTTTTCAAAAGCTGAGATTTCTTCCCATACTGGAACATGTATGGAGTTTGTAAAGAAATCTTTGTCCGATACTTTCGGGATAATTCCATATTTGCTTTGGAATTTTTTCATTGCTGTAAAACAGAGATTTTCTGCCTTCTTACATTTTGGACTATATTTTTCCCTTGTTTCACACAAGGAACTGCTCTTTCGCTTTCGCTACTCTACTCTCGTTTTAGATTTCGATAGTCTCTACACTTTTATTACTTTATTTCTTCTTGATTTGACCACAAAAAATAAGTTTTACTTTTTGTTTTAGTCTTCGGTTTCCAGCCATTCTTGCTTTGTTGCGAAATGACTTTTTCACTAATGCCCGTTCGTCGAGCTGCTTCTTGAGTATTCCAATATCTACCCAACTCTTTATCTGTAAAATAATCATATTGAATAATTACAGGAGGATCAACGACACTTTTGTCATTTTGAAACCTAAAGTATTGTTTTTTTCTTACTGGCCGTTTATATTTACATTGACGTAAAATTGTTGACTTTGAAATACCTGTTTCTTTAGAAGCTATTGTTACGCTGCCATATTCTCCTATCTTTTTATTTGTATATGTATCAAACATAAACACAGGCATTGACTGACTATCCTCTATACCTTTCTTATTTACTAAAAGACCATCGTTGACAGCTTTTTGGGTATTTTCTGATGGGGTCGTCCAGTATAAGTTTTCAACTCGATTATCTGATTTTATATTATTTTTATGGCCTACAACAGGATAATTATTTGGATTTGGGAGAAAAGTTTTAGCAATAATTATATGAACCCGTCTTTGTTTAGTGTCATAAGAGTTATCATCAGAAATATATTTTACTGGAGCATATATATAGCCATTATGCTTATTCTTTGTCAATGAATATTGAAAGTATTCTCCATAATGCCGTATTGGTGTTCTCATATCATTCCAACGATTAGGACAAGTTCTTGTTTCTTGCCCCCACAATTTTCCATCAGGAGTTGCCCAAGTCAAAGCCCCTTCTACTTGTTCCGCATTTTTTGGTAGTCGTGTGTAGTATTTCATTTTTTCTCCTTTTTATATAAAAGAAGAAATAAAGTAATTTTTAGATAGGTATTCTTTCGTTCACCTAGTTAGACAGTTTTTTCTAAACCATATTGCTATAGTTTGCCCCCACAGATGTTATGTTTTAGCATTTAGGGGTATAATAAACTCCAAAATTGAGTTTATATTGCTCTTTGAATTCTTTGCAGCGTCTTTGAAAAAGAGTCTCAATGCGTTTCGCTAGTTCCATACCCCTTAGATGGCAATGATTTTCCCCAATAAGAAGCTCAAGCGTTTCCGCAAGTCCCAACTGACCCAGTGCTAGTGTTCCATGCTTCAAAGCACTTCTAATTCCTTCTTCTGGAATATATCCTTCCATTACGCCGTTCTCATACATAAATTTAGCGCTTGCGGGATCTTGAGAACAAATATATTCAAAACGCTCAAGAAGCATATCTTTTGCTTCAAAGATTTTTTGGTCTAAAAGTGACATAAACTTTTCTACATCTCTATTCGTTTCCATCGCTAAAGTTGGCATAATAATTGTTACGGGACAGATGTTTCCACGTCCGTCCTTGGTTTGCCCCATTCCGTTGATATCATATCCATTATAAGTTCTACACATATTATCCCTTGTTACCAAGGGTACTGACTATATCTTCTATCTTACAAAGATAGTCTTTCGCTTCGGGCTTATTTGCCCTACTGGCTTATATTCATCAGCCATAGTCGATACACTTTTATATTAGCACGGCCTCAACTTTCATAAAAGTCCTAGCCGTTTTCAAAAGATTTTAGATGAGCTGTAGCTTACACTTACCCATCGTACTTGTATATGTTGTTGGGTCAT
>ERZ808258.801-NODE-801-length-10776-cov-3.322545_pt1 | contig 10776 bp, 8 predicted proteins | sample MGYA00521280_ERZ808258 | MGnify/ENA primary metagenome ERZ808258 (study PRJEB31516, sample SAMN03275585) | gut metagenome | biome: mammalia-associated habitat; material: feces | host: Papio cynocephalus | place: Kenya | collected 2012-07-19 ...
AACAGTCATATAAAAAGCTATCTGTATAAAAAATAATCGACCTCGGCATTTTAAGCCAAAACGGTCTGCGCCACCTCAAATTATTAAAAACTTAAGAAGCTCCCCCGCCTCAATTTGCGCACCTCCGCATAATACTGCAGCCGCAGTAGGTTGTCCTTTAGCCTATTTTTCCTGGGGCAAAGCAAAAAAGGATGTTAAGAAATGCCAAGAACAAATACCATGTTATGCTCAAAACGCTAAAGTGCTTATTACTATGTCTCACTATAATTGGGTCAGCCTTGCTTACCGCTACTCCAAAAGCTAAAGCCGGCCCCCTATCAGAACTAATTTTATTTGCTTGCAAACCGTATAAATACTTTCAAATTTACTCTGTGCGTCCCGACGGACGAGATTTGCAACAAGTGTTAGATATAAGACGCAATTGCCGTGAGCCCAATTTGTGCGCCAAAACTAACGAAATTGTTTTCAGTATGTTTTCCGAAAATACTTGGAATTTGTATATTACTGATACAGATGGAAGTTTCGTTAGGAGGCTTACCTCGACCGCTTATGCGGATCGTCATCCAGTCTGGACTCCCGACGGCAGCCAAGTTATCTTTTCTACCACACGCTGGGGCCATACTGAATTGGCTGCCGTAAATGCCGACGGTTCAAATTTACAGCGCCTAACCCATAATGGCTTGATGAACGATTATCCAGTTTTATCACCAGACGGCAAGAAGTTGGCTTTTATGAGCTGGAAACGCGGTTTGAGTCATATATATATTATGAACTTGCTCAGCGGTTCCGTGCGACCAGTGTTAAAAAAATACGAAGCGTGCGTTACCCCCACTTGGTCTCCAGATAGTCAAAGCCTAGCCTTTAGAGGACGCAGTTACTTTGGAGATTTTTTAGCTTGCGTAAGCGAAAAAGACGGCTTGCTCCAATTTAGAGAAAGCACCAAGCGAGCCTCTTATCCAGCTTGGTCTCCGACAGGCGATAAAATTATCTTTAGCGACAACTATAAACAAAGCCACACTTTAAAGTTGCTAAATCCACAAACTGGCGAGATAGAGCCATTTGCAGCAGAAATTCCCGCTCAAGCTTACGATTTAGTATGGCAAAAGAAAAATCGAACCTGGTAATATCTACCGATTTGCTTGTCTATCGATTTGCTTATCAAAGCTAGTATAAGCTTAGCATTGACTGACGCAATTTATCATTGGCAGCTTCTGTCTGTTCCTTTACAGAGAGGCTGCTTTTTTTTTCTAAAGGTGGAAAGTGCAGCGGCGGGCCAAAACGCACCTCTTTAAAAGCGCTGTGAATCCATTTGGCCCGTCTAGGGAAAAATTTATCACTGCCTAGCTCGATTATAGGATAAATAGGCACTTGAGCCCGCATAGCTAAAGCTACAGCTCCAGGCATAAGAGGCCCAAGGGTACTAGGATCGTCACTAAGGCGTCCCTCTGGATACATAACTACAGCTTCGCCAGCCTCTAACAAACGACGGCAGAAAGCCAAAGCGTGTAAATCATGGCCGCCGCGCTTCACAGGAAAAGCTCTTAAAGCAGTAATAAGTTTGTTAAAATAGGGAATTTCGAACAATTCACTGGCGGCCATATAATAGAGAGGACGGGGCAAAGCTCCCAAAAGCATCAGAGGATCAGACAAACTTATATGGTTGCAAACCAAAAGAGCGCCACCCTTGAGAGGCATATTTTCAGCTCCCGAAATTTTTAGCCCGCCCATTAAACTCAAAATGCTTTTAGTTATTAAATGCATAGGCTTAAAAGCAAAACGATCGTAAAAACCCATTTGTCCAAAACCTTTTACTTTTTGTCAATTTCTTCGACTCCATCAGAAACACCAGAGTCCAAAACAAACAAAGTAATTTCTGGCCTCACGCCGCAGCGAAAAGGAACCACAGTTTCCCCTAGCCCCACATTGGTATAAACTTGACACTTTTTATCTCTATACCAACCTGCTCTCAATTGCGGATATTTAGTAGAAACTCCCAAAGGAGTACCCCAAGGCAAAAGCACCTGACCGCCGTGAGTATGACCTGAGACTATGCAATCGATCCTTTCTTCTCCTTTATATCGATCAAAAACGACATCTGGATTGTGACTAAAAAGCAAACGAGGCATATCTCTCCCTGCTCCAGCTAAAGCTTTTTTTATATCGACAGGAGCAGACCATAAATCGCTCACTCCAGCCAAACACAAGCCACGCTGTGGAGCTTTGAAGCAAAGCTTTTTGTTTTCATCGATAAAAACGCGCTCATTATTTAGCAAAAGCAAGCCTCCGGAGGCGCAAGCGTCCTCCACTTGTTGGCTACCATGCCAGTAATCGTGATTGCCTAAAACACCAATAAAAGCCAAGCGCGGCTTCAATAAGCGCAGCCAAGCCGCAGCCCTAGCAAAGCGATCTTCACTACCAAAAACGTAATCGCCACCACCGACTAGAATATCAGGTTGCAAAGAGTTGATTAAATCGGCTGCTCTCAGTATATCGCTTTGCTTACTATAGGTTCCGGCGTGCAAGTCGGAGAAAAATACTAAACGCAATCCGTTTAAAGATGAAGGCAGCCCTTTTAAGTGTAATTTATAGCTACAAACTCTATAAGCGCCCACATCTTTGCGAAGATAAAATCCCAAAGCGATGGCCAAGCCCACAATAATAGCCAATACATAAGTATAGCGCTTACTCCAAGTTGCTTTGCCTTGGCGTTTCAGCTCCAGAAAATGGCTAAAAGACATTTGACCAACCCCCAAAAGCAAGATATAAAAAAGCCCTGCTACCAGAGAGCGAACGGTGATAAAAATAAAAGCTGACCGGCTAACCTGACCTATAGATAGCGAAAGATCAAATACTCGAGCTAAGCAAAAGCTAATCCAACTATCTAGCGGCACTATGCGTAAAAAAGCCACGGCCGGTAAGGAAACTGTATAGCAGAAAATCCTACAGACGTCGCGTTCAGGCATAATACCTCCAGATGCAGAGGCATTGGTATAGCCTAAATAAAAGACCAAAACGAATGCAATAACTCCGCAAGCTAGCGCTGACGCCCAAGCGATTTTCGGAAAGTACTGTCGTCGGTCAGCTAACATGGGCTATTTCGTCTCTAAGACGTAGCCACTCCAACGCAGCCCTTCGGCCAAAAGACCAGGTTCAGTCATTAAAAAGCCCTCGGCTTGGCCATCTTTAAAAAATATGCCTAAATCGCAACGCGCTTGCGAATATAAAGCAATACGAATGCCCTTTTTTTTATGCACATAAAAGGCGAAAGGACTGCCTAACTTTTCAAAGCAAGCTGTTTCGGAAGAGCCCAAATTCAAAAAATCAGCTCGGCCTTGTCCCAAAGTCCAAACCGTACCGCGACCTCCTAGAGGACGAGCTACAGAAATATTAACTACAAGCCCTTCATTTAAACGAATTACGGCATTGTCACCGTAAACATTGGCTTCTCCTTCTGCCTGACGATCGGGAGCGCCCATTACTTTAGCTAACTCTTCAGAGCTCATACCTATATAAAGGTTATTCACTCTGAAAGGCACATTAGATTTCCATTGCGGCGCGGTGATAGTTTGAGGGTCATGGCCGTCAACAATATCTGTCCAAATGCCAGTTTTAACGATCGGATTGTCGATAGGGCCAGAAAAAGCCGGAACGTTAAAAAAGGCTACACTCAAACACAAAGCACCTAGCAACAGGCCACAGCAATATTTTCGATTTGAACAATTAAACAAACCGGCCTTCACTTTAATGAGCCTCCTTTTCTCCACGCAGTAGCCAATTACGCCCCAAAAGCAAAGCCAAAGGAGAGATCATAGCTATTAAAGCGTAGATAAACCACATTTGCCCAGAATGTTGTACTCCCTGAGCTGGAACAAAGATATCCAAAACGGTTCCGGAATAGAGACCAGTAGTAAATTTGGCCAAGAACCAAGGTATACCAGCTAAACCCATGTAGGCACCGACTTTGCCCGTAGGAGCCAAAGCAGCTACATATTCCAAGAAACGCGAAGACCAAAGAGCTTCACCTAAGGAGAAAATAATTACATAAAGCACTAAACGAGTTAAATCGGGGCCAGGCACCAGCAAGAAGGTAGTAGCAGCACTGACAAAAGTACCAATAAGCATCATATCGATTACTTTTACTTTGTGAGTTAGGGCTGCAAACAGAGGCACAAAGACACAAATTACCAAAGGATTCAAGCCGGTAAGCCATTCAAACTTATTGGCTACTTCTGGAGGGTAGCAACGGAAAACATAATCGGGAATGGTCAGCCACTGGTGGGCAAACAGAGTACGTACCGGTAAAAGCATAAAAATAAAGAAGAGAAAGCGTTTGTCAGCTAAGGGGCCCAGGTGCTTAACCAAGCGATCCCACCAAGAAGCCGAATCATCTTCCACTTCCTGAGCTTCTTCGGCAGCAGTTTCTTTTTCAGCTTGGGGAGCAACATAGCGATCATGCTCATCAACTTTTCTAGTTAAGAAGCACAACACACCCAAGAACATAATTAGAGTGATAATAGCGCAAGCCCAGTACACGCCTTCAATCCCCAAGCCCAGACCATTGATACTGAAAGCGCCCAACTGGATAAAAGAAGAATCTGTTCTCAAGTAAGGACTAATAAAATTGGAAGCCACAATGCCCAAATTCATAATGGCATAAAGCAAACTGAAGCTTATGGCGGCCGTGCGCGGATCGGGATATTCTTTGACACCGCTGTACATAGACGGCTCTAAAACGCCATAACCTAAAGCCATAATGACCAAAGCAGCTACAGCGGAGAAAGAAGCCATGCTTCCAATTTCCAAATGAGGACAAAACGCCAGCAAAGCGCGGCCGATAAGAATTACGCCCAAAGAAGCCAACAAGGCTCGACGTACTCCTAATTTATCGGCGACCCAACCTCCTCCAGCCACAGCCAAAGTGACCAGACCGGTAAAGAGTGATACAGCCAAGCCAGCTCGGGCCGTTCCCATAGCCAAGTCGGTTCCCAAATATCTGGTAAGTAAAGTCAAAACGCCAAAATAGGCGATACCGTCTCCAAAACTTACTAAATTGACAATCCAAAAAGCACGGGAAGCCATAAAGAGCAATTTTAGCGAATCCCATAAACTTATATTGTCGCTACTAGAGGGTTCTTTTTGACTTGTTTCTGCATGGCTCTGGACGGCCTCGTCTACAGAAGCAGCCTCAATCTCGGCTTTTTCCTCTTCTAAAGTAACTTCATCTTCCATATTATCTGTCTATCCTAAAAAAATCGGTTCTGCGGCAAAATATCAATAACACCAGAACTATTCAGCGTGTCCTTCTTTGGCAACGCTATAATCAGGCAAACTTAAGTCTAAGCGCTCTAAAGCTTCAGTCATTTCCAAGGCATTTTGGAAGCGTTGCTCCGGCTTGCGAGAGGTAGCCTTCAAAACAATTTTATCAAGTTGGGGATCGACTTGAGGGCGCACTTTGCGCAAAGACATAGGGCTACCCATAACAATCTCTTTGATAACATTCATAATGCCATCTTCTCTAAAAGGCACACGTCCGACTAAAGCTTCGTAAATAATCAATCCCAAAGCGTATATATCGGTGCGGGCACTAACTTCTCCAATAGAAAGGTCAAATTGCTCGGGGGCCATATAGATAGGTGTTCCTAAAGTGCTTCCAGGCATAGTAAGCATAACTGGAGCGTCAACTAATTTAGAAATGCCAAAATCGAGCAAGCGCACTCTACCTTTTTGATCGATAAAAATATTGCTAGGTTTTAAGTCGCGGTGGACAATACCAGCTTGGTGTACTTTGTACAAAGCCTTGGCTACCGTAATAGCAATACGCACCATTTCGGCTGGACTAAGCAATCTTTCTTGCAAAAGTTGCTCCAAATCGTGGCCTTTAATTAAATCCATTACTATATAGTTGACCGGCTGATTGCCAATATCAAAAATATGTACAGTTTCGGGGATATTCAGACGAGCCATAATTTCAGCTTCACGCAAAAAACGCTCTACGTGGTGTTTAGCTAAATTGGCGTCGTCAGGCAAAACTTTAATAGCGACTTCTCTATCAAGCTCTGTATCGATAGCTCGGTAGACTACGCCCATACCGCCTATACCTAAAATAGCCTCTAATTTGTAGCGTCCTAAAGTGTCACCTACTCCCACAACCTCTACTTTAGAACGTGTGGAACGAACTTTAGGTATAGGAATATCCTTCATAAAAGAACGTAAAGCGACTCCTATCCTGGCCACTAAAACCTCAGGGTCTGTATTTACATCTATTACATCAGAGGCTCCAGCAGCGAACAGCTTAACGCAGGGATCTTCTCCATCTTCACCGTCTCTAGAAGAAACAATAGCTATAAGAGCGCATTCCGGCAAATGGGGGTTTTGATGCAACTGAGCTATAAATTCTACAGTTTTGCTCCAATTGGCCACCGCACAATCGACAATTATTACGTCAGGATGTAAGCTCTGCCCCAATCCTTCAGCAGAAAGAACAGCCCTTCCGCCAGAATTGTAGCCTGCCCGCTCCAACGCACCTAAAAATGCCAAATTGTAAGTAGTGCCCTTTCCGTAATAAATTACAGACGCACCCCGATTAGAACCGCTCATAGAGACTCCTGCAAAAACTATTTTACCGAACCTAACTCAGCCTATTTCAATTAAGATCTGCTTTTCCTTGTTTCTCTTATTTGAGCGTCTTCTTAGATTCTTTTATTTTTTTAACTTTTTTGGTGATATACTCTTGACAATGTTACCTCCAATCGCTATTATACTCGCGTCCGCCGGGGTAGCTCAGTGGTAGAGCAGAGGACTCATAAGCCTTTGGTCGCGAGTTCAACTCTCGCCCCCGGCACCAATAAGGCCCAGAATTATCTGGGCTTTTTTTGTATTCCCGACATGTCTTCTCTCGCTACCCGTTTAGAAAATTTTTTGCAATTATCTCAATTGCTTCCCAAGGGCAGCCGCTGTTTAGCCGCCATTTCCGGTGGAAGTGATTCGACCGCTTTACTTTGTCTTTTGCACGAATTGCAACCAGTTTTAAATTTAACCATTTATGCTGCCCATTTAGATCATCAGTTGCGCCCCGAATCTGGAGAAGACAGAAGACATACCGAAAATTTGTGTCACAGTTTGGGCATAACTTGTTTATCTAAAGTAGTAGCGGTAGATAAAGTTGCAACTGCCAAAGGACTTTCTTTAGAAGAAGCGGGCCGCAGCGAGCGCTATGCTTTTTTTGCGCAAGTCCAAAAAGAATACGATTTGCCTTTTTTGTTAACCGCCCACACAGCCGACGATTTGGCCGAAACGGTGCTTATGCGCTTGATAAATGGCACTGGAGTAGCTGGGCTAGGCGCCATTAGAGCCAAAAGCGTTCGCCATGGCAGTATCTTGTTGCGCCCTTTGCTCATTTTTACCAAGGATCAGTTGTGTCAATATTTGCTCCAGAAGGGCCAAACTTGGCGTGAAGATTACACAAACCATATTGCTGACGCTCCCCGCACCAAAGTTCGTTTAGAGCTATTGCCACTATTGAAGAAATGGAATGGCCGCATTGTTGCTTCTTTAGGGCGCTTAGCTCAAAGCGCTCAAGAAGATGAAGATTATTTTCGCCAGCAAGTAGAGAAGCTTTGGGCTGAAGGAGCAATTTATGCCTCTGCCTCTCCCCCACCTCCTCTTGCAGCGTACAGGGCCTTCATATCGGCGCCTCAAAATGCTCATGGCGTAGGATTTAAACGCGATTGGCTAGCCGCTTTGCCTATAGCTTTGCGCAAACGCCTTTGGCGCCTAGCTCAAGATAAAGTACTAAGCGCCCTACCAAGCAAAGTCGATAAAGTTTGGCCCTTGGAGAGCTGCCACTATGCAGCTTTGGAAGCTTTTACAACTGCAGCTAATGGCAAGCTTTTGCCTTTAGTAAACAATTTGCAAGCACGTTGGCAACAAGATATTCTCTGGCTTGAGCCTAGCCTCAATTTTCAAGAGGCTCTGCAAGAAGAATTGCCCACTCAAACAGTGGAGCTTACTGCTGCCCAAATAGAATTTTTGCATAACTTGTCGGTTTTTGCTTTAAAAAATGAAGCAGTTGACGTAGCTCAGTCTTCCACTTTGGAATTATCATTTCCATGGCGCCACATGAAGCTAACTTTTATGGCTGAGCCTATTAGCCAACGTCCGGAGCCTTTGAAAATTTGGATCGATCCAGAGCATTTTTTGGCTGAACTTGATAGAAACCGCTCTCTATCGGTACGTTCCCGCTTGCCGGGCGATCGTTTTTTTCCGGCCGGAGGCCAAGGAACTCAGAAATTGAAGAAATATCTATTGAGCTGTCAGGTGCCTCAAAATGAGCGGGATTTGTTGCCACTGCTATGTTGCGGGCCCCACCTAGTGTGGGTAGTAGGCTTAAAAGCCGATCAAACCTTCTTAGCTAAGCCGGGCCAAACCAAAGTTATCAGTATACAAGCATCACCTATATAAGAAAGGGTATCAGCGATGTCGCATTCTCCTGAAACACTCGACCGAGTTCAACTTGGCCAAGTTATTTTTTCCGAAACTCAAATTCAAGACAGAGTCAAAGAACTAGCTGCTCAAATCAGCCGCGACTATGAAGGTCAATCGGTCCATTTATTAGCCGTATTGCGCGGAGCTGTTCCTTTTTTGGCAGATCTTTCACGCTATTTAACTTTAGACGTGACTTTTGATTTTTTAAGTGTAACTCGCGACAAAGAAACGAATCATGTCCGCCTTTTGAAAGACTTAGATAGCTTAGTTGAAGGTCGCAAGATCCTTATAGTCGAGGACATTATCAACGAGGGAGAGACTCTCAGTTATTTGGTAAAAACTTTGTCTTTACGCGATCCGGAAAGTATAAAGATTGTCACTATGTTCGATCGTCCTCACAGGCATAAAACCGAAGTGAAGGCCGACTATATCGGTTTTTCTTTGGACAACCAATTTGTGGTAGGCTACGGTTTAGATTATAAACAACTTTATCGCAACTTGCCTTACCTGTCAGAGCTAAACATTGCCGATACAGAGAAAAAGTAATCATTTTACTGCACTAGCTTATCTCTGCTCTTCTTGCCAGAGGTACTGCTTTTAGGTTAGTATACCAGAGCGTGTGGGATAAGTGAGTCACACGCTCAGTTATTGCGGCTGAACTTTCCGGTAGACTCAGCCCTGACAATTCCAAAGGATACACATTTTGTCTAAATACCTCAGACAGTTACTTATATTTCTTATTTTAGGCGGAATTATTCTGCTGGTTCTTGATTATATGGGCAGCTCAGGAGCCTCTGAGAATCTTAAATTCAGTGAGTTCATAGACGCTGTCACCAGCAATAAAGTGGCTTCCGTCACTATCCGCGGAGATGTTATAGAAGGTAAATTTGCCTCTCCACAGCCAGCTTCCGATCCGGCTTTGGCAGCAGCTAATCGCACTTTTAGCGAGTTTAGAACGACCTTCCGTTCTGCCGTCACCCCTTCTCCAGAAGAGTTACTTTTGAAACATAAAGTCAAAGTAGCTGTAGAAGATGACAGCTGGAGCGATTGGTGGATGATTATCTTTAACGTCCTGCCTCTAGTTATTTTGGTCTTCTTCTTTATTATGATCAGTCGCCAAGCTTCCGGAGCCAATCAAGGATTCGGATTCGGCCGCTCTAAGCATAAGGCTGTTACTAGCGATAAAATCACCGTTACTTTCGACGATGTAGCTGGTGTAGAGGAAGCCAAAGAAGAGCTGGAAGAGATTGTCGACTACTTAAAGTACCCAGCCAAATATAAAGCTTTGGGCGCTCGCATTCCTAAAGGTGTCTTGCTTTTGGGCAGCCCCGGTACGGGAAAAACTTTACTTGGCCGAGCTGTAGCCGGTGAGGCTGGAGTTCCTTTCTACTATATCAGTGGCTCCGACTTTGTGGAAATGTTTGTCGGCGTAGGTGCTTCCCGCGTCCGCGATTTGTTCGAACAAGCCAAAAAGACCGCTCCTTGTATCGTCTTTATGGACGAAATTGACGCTGTAGGTCGTCAACGCGGCACCGGCTTAGGAGGCGGTCACGACGAGAGAGAGCAAACCTTAAACCAACTCTTAGTAGAAATGGACGGCTTTGACAGTACGCCCAATGCTTCGCCAGTTATCGTTTTGGCAGCCACAAACCGTCCCGATGTACTCGATCCAGCTTTATTGCGTCCTGGACGTTTCGATCGCCAAGTGGTTGTCGATCGTCCCGACATCGCCGGTCGTACCGCTATACTTAAAGTTCATAGCCGCGGCAAGCCACTGGATGAACATGTCGATTTGCGCGAATTGGCTCAACGTACTCCCGGTTTCTCTGGAGCCGATCTGGAGAACTTGCTTAATGAAGCCGCTTTATTGGCAGCTAGACGCAAAGAGGACGTCATTACTATGGCCGATTGCACCGAAGCTATCGACCGTGTCATGATGGGCCCCGAGCGCAAGAGCAGAATTATTTCTGAAAAAGATCGCCGCGTTACAGCTTACCATGAAGGCGGTCACGCTTTGGTGGCCAGAGCTATTCCTCAAGCTGACCCAGTACGAAAAATTACTATTTTGCCAAGAGGTCAAGCTTTGGGCGTTACTTCTCTGGTGCCCGATCAAGATCGTTACAACAAGACTCGCTCCGAAATGCTGGCTAGCTTGGCCGTATTTATGGGCGGTCGCGTAGCTGAAGAAGTTGTCTTTGGCGAAATTACCACCGGCGCTTCCAATGACATTGAGAGAGCCACAGAAATTGCTCGCGATATGGTATGCCGCTTCGGTATGAGCGACGTCATTGG
>ERZ808258.802-NODE-802-length-10759-cov-3.123225_pt1 | contig 10759 bp, 9 predicted proteins | sample MGYA00521280_ERZ808258 | MGnify/ENA primary metagenome ERZ808258 (study PRJEB31516, sample SAMN03275585) | gut metagenome | biome: mammalia-associated habitat; material: feces | host: Papio cynocephalus | place: Kenya | collected 2012-07-19 ...
ATCTAAAGGGAGAAAGACAACGTTGCGCATGTTCTTCTATTTTTAACGATAAATTTCGTCGATAGCTTTGCGGAAGGCAGCCACACGCTCGCCTAAGTAGGCGGTGCCTAATCCTGTCACCACAGCGCCGATAGCTAAACCAGAGACGCCAACTTCTTGCAAATACTGCACTTCGTCAGGGCGAATCTTTTTCTGAGTAGGCACAATTACAGGAACACCGGCGCTGCGCACTAAGCGCTTATATTGACAAAGGTCGGCCGCCGTAAGTCTGGTGCGATAAAGATCACGAGGAATAATGGAAGATTCGATAACGTCTACACCCAAACTGACTAAATCTTGCACAAATTCAGGAGTCCAATCGGGGCCGACAGCCGACATATGAGCCAATTCTCTCCACTTTAAGTATTCCGGAGGAATGTGGTTGGCGAATAAATCCCAGAAATCGAAACCGAATTGGCGAATTTCTGACAAATCTTGAGCGTCAGGCACTACTTCAGCGCCGGTAACGATGCCCAAAGGAATATGTGGGCGTACAACTTCAGCCACTTTGGCGATTTTTTCTTTTTCGGCTTCCCAAGAGCCGAAGTCGGTGCCACTAGCAAAGTGGGCGCAATTTAAGTGGACTTTTACAGCGTCGGCGCCGTTTTCCAAGGCGATACGAGCCAAATTAGGATCGTTTTGAGTGATACTCACTAAAAGGACGAACTTTTTAGAAAAAGCTTTTAATAAACTATGCATAAGCTATACTTCCTAACAGGTAATATCAAGATTGCGCCCCACATATTTACTGCGCAAATAACGTTCTACTAGATCGGAAGGCAACTTTACCGGCCCACCGCAATGAGGGCATTTAACGGTTTCGCCTTCTAAAGCCCTTTCCAAATCTGTATCTTCAAGCAGAGCCCGACAATGTGGGCAAGCGATCTTTTGGGCTGTCTGAATGCGGCCTAACTCTTGCATAAGCGTAGGCTCCCTTTCAGCTGCCGCAATATTTTATCTTTTAAGTGGCAGCCCCGAGCCTTTCGCGCTCGACACTTAAACTCCCCGCCTGAGAATTTGGAGCAACCCAATAAGCAAAATCCAACTCCCCTTCGCACCTTGTCTTCCACCGATAAGCCCAAAACTGGCAGGGCCAACTTTAGCCTAAAGCGAAGATGGCGGCGTGAAACGTTTTTATTACCCTATTTTTGCTGCTATTTGTGCCGGTTTAGTCTTTGGCGCTTCCTGCACTTCCGCTTTGCAGGCGGCTCCTGCAACTGACAAAGCTGCCACAGCTACTCAAGCGAAAGCTCCGGCTATAAAACACCTTATTCCGACCCGCTCACATGCTTTAAGCATTACTGAGCAACCCTCCCACTGGTTTTACCCTACTCATGAAAGTAAAGCTATGGTCAATCCTTATTTAACTCCGGCTCGAGTTTTGAAACACCCCCAGCCGGAACAAGAAGGCCAAGTGGTACTTTGGGAAGGACGCATTCTCAAACAATCTACTTATCAAGGGAAAAGTCAGCTCCTTTTAGGCACTCCGGCAGGCAATATCGCTGTAAGTTATTTACGCCCAGCTCGCAATTTAGAATTTGATCGTACTGGCTACCGCGTAGCCATAAAAGGTTACTTGCACTTTAAAGATGGCAAATTTAAAGCTCTTTCCGGTTTAAGCTGCATCCTTTTAGAGCCGCCTTTAGAGTTTAGCTACCAACGCTGGCTTAATGGCCGCCAACATTCTTGGCAAAACTTTATTGCTTGGCGCATCCTTTTCCACAATCCCGATATGGATTACCAGCAAGTGAAAGCTATTGCTAATACTTTTGTGCAAAAATGCGTCCAGCGCCATATCGATCCCAGTTTGTTAGCTGGTTTAATCCAAATTGAATCGGCTTGGGATAGCGACGCTGTTTCGGTTTCTGGGGCTCAAGGTTTAGGCCAGCTTATGCCTAAAACGGCAGCCGGATTAAAAGTAGAAAATGCGCTCGATCCCTTACAAAATTTAGAAGGCTGCAGCAAAATGGTAGATAATTTGTTGAATGCCTGGAAAGACGGTTCCAATCCTTACGCTTCAGTGCTAGCCTCTTATAATGCTGGTCCTACCGTTGTAAAAAAGCTTAAAGGTGAAGTGCCTCCCTACGCCGAGACGACCAATTATGTTTACTTTATAGGCTATGTCCGCGACGATATGATTAATATTATCGGCAAAACGCCTATGCTGCTCCCTTCCTTTGGTGGTCGCCCCGTCGTTTTATAAAAGCAAAAACAAAATCTGTAAAAAAAATGAGCCTGTCTCTTCTATAATGAAGGCAGGCTCAATTTTTTTGTCTAGCAACACTCGAAAAGGCACTATCTTATAGCACGAAATAATCAACAAAAAAAGCTCCTCCATTTCTAACTTATGCTTTCATAAGCAACCAATGAAGGAGCTTTTATATGAGCTTTAGCTTAGAAGCTAAAACTTATTTTCTTCTCATGCCTTTGACGCGGCGACGCGGACGGGCCGGAGCGTAAGCTACAGGAGCAGCAGACGCGGACGGAGCAGAGGTACTCGGAGCGCTATCGGAAGCAGCAGCTTCGGAAGAAGCGGGAGCGGACGGAGCGGCAGGACGAGGACGAGCCACGGGACGGCGACCAGAACTCTTAGTGTTGGTGCTGCCTTGTTTAGCATTTTCTTCAGCTTCTCTGCGCAACTCATCTTCACGAGCCAAGTCGCGCTTATTGGCATAGGCGTTGCAATCGACAAGCAAAGGAGCGGAAAGGAAGATGGAAGAGTAAGCACCGGTAATAACACCGACCAACAAAGCGTAAGCAAAGCCTTTTAAGCTTTCGCCGCCCATGAAGTACAAGCAAATACAGACAATGATCGTGGTCAACGAAGTGTTGATCGAACGAGTCATAGTTTCGCAAACAGAGCGGTTGGTAATAACTTCAAAGGTATCCTGAACGTCGTTGTGCTGATGCTCACGAATACGGTCGAATACTACCACTGTATCCATCAAGGAGTAGCTGGTAATAGTCAGCAAAGCAGCTACAAAGCTAGAGTCGACGGGCAAGTCGGCCCAAGCGTAGAAGCCGATCATGATGATAGCATCATGCAATACAGCGATTACAGCCGAAGCACCGAAGCGCAACTGATTACCAAAGCGGAAAGTGATATAAATGAGCTGTAAAATACAGGCAATTAAGAGAGCCTTAAGAGCACCGGTTTTAAGCTCGGAAGAAATGGTCGGGCCGATAGTAGTTTCGGAAATATTGGCTAAGGGGCCAACATTGAGACCTTTTTCCAATTCGGCGCGAACTTCAATAGCCTGCGCGGAAGTGAGGCCGACTTCTTTAGTGCTTTCGTCACTGCGGACACGAACGAGAATCTTTTGGTAAGCTTTTCCGTCACCAGAAGTAGTTAAGCCATTACCTAACTGAGCAGTAACGTCGAAAGAGGGGTGCTTGGCCTTGACAATATTGACAATGTCACCAGGGGCCTTGTCAATAATTTTAGGAGCACCCAGCTCTAAGATAGTACCACCGGTAAAGTCCAAACCATAGTTGAGGCCTTTGCCGAAAATACCGACTAAGCAGAAAATTAAAACAACAGTACTAGCAATGTAGTAATATTTACGATTTCCAATAATATCGCGGTGGCGGACTCTGAAAGTATGGCCCCAGAGTACTACGCCGACCAAAATAACGAACCATATGGCTAAGGAAATCGCATCCGATGTAGTTACGTTTAATGCACCCACTGCTCTATCTCCTATTCACCATACAATTTTCTGTTGGAATCGATCTTGAGGAAATCGGTAGCGAAATGGAGCAACTGGCGAGTTACCCAAATAGCGGTTACCAAACTCAAGGCGGTACCAATCATCAAAGTAACGCCGAAGCCTTTAACACTGGAAGCACCGAACCAGAAGAGGATCAAAGCGCCCAAGAAAGTGCTGACGTGACCATCGATAATAGATGAAAAAGCGCGTTCGAAACCGGCGTCCAAAGAACTTCTGACGGACTTACCATTCCAAAGTTCTTCTTTAATACGCTCAAATTGCAAAACGTTGGCGTCTACAGCCATACCGATAGATAATACGACACCGGCGATACCGGGCAAGGTGAGTACGAATTCGAGGCCGGGAATAACCATAGAACCGACAACCCAAACAGCGTAAATAACCAAAGCAATAGAGGCGACCAAACCAGGCAAACGATAGTAGCCAATCATATAAAGCATTACGATGGCCAAACCGATTAAACCAGCAGTAAGGGAGCTCTTTAAGGATTGCTCACCCAATGTGGGGCTGACAGTATAGGCTTCCAAAATTTGAACGTCTACAGTCAGAGCACCAGAGTTCAAAATATTGCAAAGCTCGTTGGCTTCTTCCAAAGTGAAGTGACCGGTAATTTGACCACTTCCTCCAGTAATGGCATTTTGTACCACAGGCTCGCTGTGCATAACACCATCAAAGAAAATGCCTAAAGGCTTGCCTTTCATACGGCTGGTAATATCGCCAAAGAGGCGGCTACCTTCTTTATTGAGCTGGAACTCTACGCACCAGGCATCTTCGCCTACGCCGGAGCGGCCGACGCTAGCTTTAGTCAAATAACGACCATCCATCACAGTTCTGTATTGAGCAGACTGAGTAGTAGGATCGAAGACCTTTTCTTTAAATTCCAAGCGTCCGGCCTTTTTGACCATATTCTTGGCTTTTTCTAAGTCGGTCATTTCAGGAATTTCGATGATAATACGATCTTTGCCAGCGGCGGCAATTAAAATTTCTGAAGTACCGATGGCGTTCAAGCGCTTTGTGAAAACTTGAATGCTGCGATTTAAGGTTTCCTGGTCGATCTTTTGAACTTGATGAGTAACGGGATCCTCAACCTCTTTGAGTTGCAAAGCAATATGTGTACCGCTTCGGAGATCGAGACCTAATTTGAGCTTCAAGCGGTTTTCTTCCGAAGTACCGAAGAAGCCGTATAGGATTGCTGCCGTAATCAAAAAGATAATGACCAGGTTAATGAGAACTTTTGTCTGGTTCACGATATCATTCCTCTTACCATTGCGACATTTGCCTCGGCTTTTAATAAAGATCCAATTTCATGCAGATCTCAATATTTAAAAGGCTCCAGGCCTGGTTAAACTCTCTGCTATCATTCCCCCGGATATACAAAAAAAAGCCCTTCATAGTTCTAATACAGAAGGCGTTTTCCTCCTCTTTCCCTTTATGTTATAATCTTTGGAGCTGAAGAATAACTGAGCTTTTGAACCGGCATAAAAGTATGATTGAAAACATTTTACGCAATTTAATTGCCAACTTAGGAAATAAGTATATTTTACGCGGCATTATTAAAAGTCTGGATGTCGCCTCCTTAAAAGATTGTCTGGAAGATATACTTTGTCATATCGATATTCATATTGCCGAGCATTGCTTTAAAGAAGCCGATATTTTGTTACGCCTAGGCAAGCGTTTAGCTTATGCTTTGCGTCAACGCGATAAAGTAAACAATCATTTTGACAAATATGCCGAAAGTTTTATGCGCAAGCGCTGCCATTGGCTAGAAGCCCAAGGCTTATTCTTGCATAGTGCCAAACACTGGGGAGCAGCTTGCCGCAAATATCAAAATTTGCCTAAGAAAAAACGCGACGATTCCGTTTTGGCTGCTTTATGTTTAGATGCCGCTTTAGCTTACGCTGGAGCTGGCAAAACTTCGCAAGCTTTGCGTCTTACTCGCAAAGCCAACAAATTATTTGACAATCAAAACGATCAGTCCAACGCCTTGGCCGCCAGATTTAACGAGGCCTCACTTCTTTATGACGAAGGCCAATATTCAGAATCGGATTTAACTTGCGTTTCGATTATGTTTTCGCTGGCCACTCCCGAAATTGAAGATAGTCGTAAGATAGCTTTTAGTGATCCTACGCTAGCAGCCAAAACACTTTTACAAATGGCCAACAATAGTGAATTTTCTGGCGATGCGGAAGATTCTTCCCGACTTTACGGCCAAGCTCTCAAAATGTATTACCATACAGCCGATTATAAAAAACAAGCGGAAATTACCTACCGTATAGGTTGGTTGCTCAAAAAAAGTGACCGCTTCGAAACGGCTTTGCAATATTTGAAAGCCTCTTTCATTATCAGGATGCTAACCGAGCGCAAAAAAGCTTTATTGCGTCAAGCTTACTTGAAAGCTAGAGCTTTTTGGGGTTTAGGCATGACGCAGCGGGCCCAACGAGGTTTTGTAATTGCTTTATTTTTGGCCGAACAACTTAGCGACAGTGCTTACCTTACCCTAACCCGCTATGGTTTTTATAAAGCTGGCTATGGCTTAGGGCTAAATTTGCGTAGCGCTATGACCGCTACAGCTTTAGAAGCTCATAAGCCATGGACAATGGTAAATATTCCTGGCGGTTTCCGCCACTATTCCTCTGACGGATACGCCTTGCCAGCTTATCCCAATCGAAAAAACGATGGTATTAGTTTTAAAGACAAGCGCAGTTTGCTCAATCTTATTAACGATTTGACTTTCTGTGCCGGAGCGGCCGACTCTGCGGAAGTTCCCTACTATAGAGCTCAACAGCGAGCTTTCAGAACTTATTGAAATTTTAAGGAGCTACTGTGAATAAAAAATTGCGTTTAGGCGCGGTATGCGCTTTTACTTGCCTTATGTTGTGCGCTTGGGCTGAACCTGTTCTATCAGATCCAGCAGCTATGCCCTTACTGAGCATAAGGCAAAAATATTTTGCCAATTGCATGCGTAATATAGAACACACAACTATGGGTAGTAATGGCAGTACTTCCGTGGAAAGTTACATTACCGGCCTTGGCGGTGCCGACGCCGCGATTATGCAATTTGAAGTTGATGGCAAATTTGACATGTTCGAATCGTGGGTAGGTTTTAGTTCCCATGCACCGGACAGCCGAATATGCACTTTTGAGCTTTGGGCAGATAACGTATTAATAACTAAAGTTGGCCCCCTTCGCGCTGGCGATCAGCCTGATATTCTTAAAGCTAATATCAAAGGGGCCAAAATGATCAACTTGCGCATGATTCCCGGCAAGTACAATGGCACCGCTAGCGCTATGTGGGGCGATCCCAAACTGTTAGTGGGCACAGAAGGAACTTCAGCAGCAGAGTCTTTAGTTGTACATGTAAATGGAGAACTTTTCCAAGCTACTCCCAGTAAAACTGATAAAGGTGAACGCATCAATATTCCCTTCCCCATCAAACCTGGTTTACAAGAATACACAGTTATCACCAACTACAACAAAAAAGACGGCCGAGTAGATATTCAGTACAACCCTGCTAAAGCAGTTGAATAATCTTCTTGTACACATAATCTCAACTACCATAAAGCCCCCGCCCAAGCGCGGAGGCTTTTTTATTAAAAAAGACACTTCAAAACTATTTAGCCAAAGGTATTAGCCAAACGGAGCCAACGAAGTATTGTAATCGGGATATTTAGTGCGCAAATCTTCCAAAATATTTTGCATTATTTGAGGGGCTGGAGCTCTAAATTCCATTTTTTGCCCTGTGCGTGGGTGAGCAAAACTTAGATAGTAACAATGCAAAGCCTGGCCTTGCAATCCCCAGGGATTACTTTTAGGCTTGTATAGCAAATCACCAACCAAAGGATGGCCCAGCCAACTCATATGGACACGAATTTGATGAGTACGTCCAGTAAAAAGATGGATCGATAGATGTGCATATTTATCGGCAAAGGCTTCGACAGTGCGATACTCAGTCTTGGAAGGACGACCATTAGCTCGCACAGCCATACATTGACGAGAAACAGGATGACGAGCAATAGGTTGCTCTATTAAGCCACATTTCAACTTGGGGACTCCATAAACTAGCGCCTCATAATATTTAGTAACTAACCTATTGGCAAATTGAGTACTTAAGTTGAGATGGGCTGAATCATTTTTAGTAATGACAATTAAGCCAGAAGTATCTTTGTCCAAACGATGGACGATGCCAGGACGTTCCACACCACCAATACCAGAAAGATCGTGACAATGGGCCAACAATCCATTGACTAGCGTGCCGCTCCATACTCCAGCGCCGGGATGGACAATTTGACCGCGTCCCTTATTAAGTACCAGAATATCACTATCTTCATAAATAATATCTAAAGGTACGCTGGGATCGGGCTCAGGTATAGCTGGTAAAAGTGGAGGCTGATTTACTTCCAACTTTTCACCACCTTTAAGCTTGCGAGAAGGAGATTTTTCGATTTGTCCCTCACATAAAATCAGTTGCTGCTTAATCCACTTTTGAACTTGGGCTCTGGATAAATCCATAAGCTCAGATAAAGCACTATCTAAACGCACACCTTTATATTTTGTATCTACCGTAAAAAAATGTATAGAGCCATTTTCTTCCGATTCACAAGCATCTTTTTCGCTTAAATTGTCATAATCGTCTAAGTATAAATTATCCATTACTAACGCCATTGAGTAAATATTACTGGGAATAAAGTGGCAAATAGAGACCTTTGCATTGGCAAATAAGTCAAGAAGGGATAATAGCAAGCTAGAGCCGCTCCCAAGATAGCCAAATAGACACCAATAGCGACATTCCACCATCGGCCTTCTTTATGCCAATCACAAATTACCCAAGCTATTACTATAGCTAGAAGCGGTATGCCCGGCAACATGTAATAGATAAAACCACCCGTAGTAGAAATAGCCCACAGCAACCAAGGGATGCACCAACTTAGGCCAATAAATAGCCAAATCCAACGACTTTCTTTTAGGCCAAAATAGATAAATTCCAAAACAAATGTAAAACCAGGCCACCAGAAAAAGATAGAGCCAAAGCAAACGATACCCAAAGCCAAATTGGCACCGCTATCAAATTTAAACCATACAGGACGGATAACTGTAGGCCAAGCCCAAAATTGCGAACAATAGTGATGAGTGAATTGCTTAGCGTTATAGCGAAATTTGACCATTACTGTATGGGCTTGGACTATATGGCTTACCGTTTTGTAGCTAAAGCCTTCGCGCATAAATTGAGGCAAATAGGAAAGGCAATAAATAGAGGCTATTGACACAGTGAAAAGCAAAGCCAAAATTAAGCCTTGCTTAAATAATTTTTTGCCAGAGCCTTTTAAGCGGCCTTTTAAGCCAGCAGCTAAAGCGACTTGGCTATGCTCTTCTGACGAATTGTCAGAGGGCGAAGTGTCGGAACTTACTTCTGCATTTGCTTCAGCTTGCAAAGAAGCTTTAGTCATTAAATTAGGTAGCAAAAGCATAAGCCAAAAGGCAATAAAAGCTCCGAAAAGGCCATTCCATTTACAAGAAGTAGCTATACCGAAGGCTATTGAACAGAGAATAGCCCAACTCAAGGCTCGCGGCGATTGCAAAATTTTGGCTTCAATATACATCCAACTACACCAAACGCCAACCAGCATCCAGAAGGCTAAGACCATATCTAGCATACATATGCGAGCCAAAACTATACTCATAAAATCGATAGAGACTAAAAATGATGCTAAATTAGCCAGAGAAGCTGAACCTCTGCTCAAACGCCAGCCCAACAAGAAAGTCAGTAAGATGGTGCCTTCACCAAAAGCGAAAGAAGCTAAGCGCCACAGTGTATATTCGCTAAAATGGAGACCGCAATCGTTAAGCCAACGGCCCCAAAGGATAAAATCGGCAATTTGTAATTTGCCCAAAGGCGGATGGACTGAATTTTCATCGACAGTGCCGTTTATATAGCTTAGAGCGCCCGGCGCATAATAACATTCATCGAAATATTGCGCTTCGGGATAGCCTAAACGCCAACCACGCAAGACTCCGGCGAAGATTAAAATTAGAGCCAATACCAATAAGCTCTGCCAACTTATTTTAGGTAAGGGCAGCACGCCCCAAGAATTGCCCAAAATCAAAACCTCATCTCAATTTTTAGTCAATTTGAACCAGAAAAATCCTGCTTTCTCAACTAATAAGTCTGTCCCTGGCTCAATTGATTAGAAGTTATATATAGTTTTAGCCACCTAAGCCAGACAGCCTTCCCTTGACTTTAGAAGCTATCAATAATAAAATGACATGAGTAATGTGTCTCCGTAGCTCAGGGGATAGAGCACTCGCCTCCTAAGCGAGGGGCCGTGCGTTCAAATCGCACCGGGGACGCCAATTAAGGCAATGTTCTCTAAAAAAATAAACCGTTCCTTAGGGAGCGGTTTATTTTTTATCTTTCGTCTTTATCTAACGCTGAGCTTTATTTTTACCTTCAGTGGCCGCAAGCGCCTTTTCGTCTTCGTCTTTTTGCTCAGCTTTGGTAGGAGGCACAGCCAAAGCGGCTTTGCCAAATACTCCACACGCACCCAATAAAGCTATCACAAACATAGCTAAACAGAACCACTGGGCTAAGGAGAAGCAGCCTAAGCTTTTGCCATCGCGGAAAAACTCGGTGCAAAAACGTATTAAAGCATAGCCACTCACGCCTACCCAGAAAGTTTGACCTTGGAATTTGGCTTTTTTCTCAAAAAACCATAAGCAAAAAGCCATCAGAAGTAAGTCAAGTACCAGTTCATAAATTTGCGAAGGATGGCGTGGCAAAGCTCCTAGTACGCTGTTGGCTGGATAATGGATAGCCCAAAACAATCCTTCGGAACACACTTTACCAGCACAACATCCCTGGGCTACACAACCTAGGCGCCCTAGAGCCATTCCCCAAAGCAAGGGCGCAGTATATATATCTACACAAAACCACGGCGAAAGTTTATAGCGGCGACAAAGCAAAGCTAGCGCCAAATTGCCAAAAATAATGGCGA
>ERZ808258.805-NODE-805-length-10693-cov-4.554146_pt1 | contig 10693 bp, 11 predicted proteins | sample MGYA00521280_ERZ808258 | MGnify/ENA primary metagenome ERZ808258 (study PRJEB31516, sample SAMN03275585) | gut metagenome | biome: mammalia-associated habitat; material: feces | host: Papio cynocephalus | place: Kenya | collected 2012-07-19 ...
CGCTTGCAATAGTGGATTCTTTCAGGTCTAACACCCCTTGGGGAGTTGTGAGATTAAAACTCGGCGGAATCGATTTACCCGCCTGATAATCCGCGAGTGTGTAAGCTGCATCGGACTCGGAAACATCGAAGTTGAAAAACGCAATGCGCGAGAGCCTGCCTTTTGTAGAAACATCGGCAGAACCCCCAGCTTGCGCTTTGCCGAAATAAAATCCGTAGGTCGGGATAAAATCCTCAAATAAAGCAAGGTTAGTTTTTGAGCCTATCAAAACGCCGTCGCGGTATAGCTTAAAAAATCCGTTGGTGTCATCTTTACCGCAAACCAACGCCCACGCGTGGGGCTTGCCGTCGGCAAAAGTAGTATTTGCCTCGATAAATGCGCGCCCCGTCGTGTTTCCGCCCCAATTAAAACCGCATTGAATTTTATTGCTCGTATTTTTTGCAAAGCCGAACCCCTTTTGGTTGTCCCAAATTCTTGAATTGCCGATAATCGACCACAGCGAAGTGTCAAGCTCGGCTTCGGAAACCTCGTAGGTAAACATCAAAGATTGAGCCGCGCCGAATGTCGGCTTGCAATTAGTTGTAGCCGAACCTCCGTTTAGATACAACTGCCCGCCGTTTTGCTTTAGGATTTGCGAAAGCCCGACCTCTTCATTCAAAGCCGCAACGCCCGTTTTCAAAGCTGCAACGTCCGCGCCCAAATTCGTAACGTCCTGCGCTTTCGCCGCACCGAGATTGCCCAAAGCCTCGGCGGGATTTTCAACGTCAGACAAATTCGCAGACTTGTTGAGCGCGTCCGACGCCGCAACCCCCGAGCCAAACCAACTGATGGAATCAAACGCGCCCATGTTAGCAGACCCCCGAAAATTGAGATACAAACGCACCCGCAGGCGAGCCCGACGCACTCATAATGCTGATATACCGCACAAGCTGGGCGGCAAACATCGGGTGGTCGCTGCCCGTGAATTTGTGTCCGTTTTCGGCGGCAACGTCTTCGCCGTCGAAGCGCAGCCAACACGCGCCGAAAAAGTCGATAAGGACAAACTCGGCATTGGGCGAAACCTCGACAAGCTCGGAAAGCTTTGTGGCCGTCGCGGGAACGGAAATTTTTTTCCCCTTTTGGACGGCGGAATTTGTCTTGTCGCTCGCAGGCAAAAACTGCGAGGGAATGTTTTGAATCTTAGCAATTGCCATATGCAGATGAATTTGATTGTTCCAGTCTTAAAATTTCCTCTTCGAGAATGTCCTTTGCGGGACGCTCGACAATTTCGCGCTCCTCCTGCCTGTTCTGCGCCGCAACCCACGACGCCCGCGCCCCCTCCACAATATAGGCCTTGAACGCGAACGGAAAAGTTTTGTCCAAGTCCGTCTGGGCAAAGGTCGGATTTGTCGGCAAATAGTCCAGCCAAACGGTCTTTTGAAAGGGAATCGAATTGAGCAAAACGCAACTATTTGTCTTTATGTCGGCAATGTCGCCGCCCATAATCGGAGCGGCAGCCTTCACACAATAGCACTTCAATTCCCCGTCTTCGGAGACAACAAAACAGTCGCCGCAGTTTAGCTCGGGGACTTCCTCGGAAAAAATAAAATCCTCGTGGAAGAGGTTGCCCGTAAGCCCTATAAAAACCGATTGCTCCGCAACCGCGAAAACCTCTCCGTTTTGCGCGAAACAGTCGCCGACCGAAAGCGTTTGCCCGTCGCTTCTTTCGCGAGCCTGCGGCTTGGAAACCAGATTTTCGCCGACACCGACAAGGGAGTTCGAGCGCAGCCGCGGGACAATCCGCCTGCTCCAACCCAAGACGGGATTTTTGTCCCAAAGCCCGAAAGCGTCGGAAAGGTCGATTTCCGAATCGTCGGCAACAGCCAAAATCCCGAATTTGCAAACCGCGAGAGCCGTACACTTTTGAAGAAACGGCCATCTTGCCGCCCTCCAAATCGTGCGCAGCCTGTCGTTGAAATAGGCATTGAAGCGCGACTTCAAAAAAGCCTCGGGCTGCGAACCGTCGTCGAGCCCGCAATAGGCGAGCCACTGGTCGTACGCCTGTCGATACGTCGCCGTTCTCATAAAATCAAAAACCGTTGAAAATTCTTTTTTGGGGTTTTATCGGGCGCGAATGGGGATTGTCCCTCGCGAATTCCCTGATGAACGTGCCGTCGCTCCACGCGCCGGGGTGAATGGCGTCAATCTTAAAAAACACGTCTGGGTCGACGGCAAGCACCTCTTCGCCGAGCGCGCCGTAACGCTGGGGGGCGAGCATTCGGGAAACGGCTGCAATTCTTGCGGAGCGCATTTCGGCAGTAAAGCGCGCCATCTGGTCTTTTGTGACGGCATAGCGGTAGAGCCTGTCGAGCTCGTCAGTCTGGGAGCGGCTACGCTTGGGAGGTATGATAATCATAAATTTCTTTCGTTTTTCAAAACCCGACGGGGGGATAGGCGAAATTTGCCGCGCAAATCGCCGTAAGGGGGCAGTGCCTGCCCCCTTCGACGGAGGCGGCACTGCCGCTTTCACGCGCCTATACCAACTGGAGGAATACGCGCAGACGCCCTGTCTTTATGTCCGCGGGAGCACCCTTGGAGGCAGCCGTCGCAAACGTCACATAGAGCTGTTCGCCGACACCCGCAGCGGCCGTCGCAGGCGCAAAACCCGCTACGGGCGACTTAACCCCCGCAACCTTTACGTTTTGCGCGGCAACCACGCCGTCGTTGTCGGAGGCCGAGCCCACCGAAGCCGTCAGCGCATCGTCGGTAACGAACGCTTCGTCGACGACAATCATCGCCGCTCGGACACCCTTTCCCGTTGCATTGAAAACGGGGACTTCGACAGTGTCGCCGTCGGTAGTCCACGCGGAATTGTTGATGTCGGCGGCTTCGATAACCGCCACATGGGTAAAACCCGAGGGCGCGGACTCGTTGATGCAAAGCGGCGAGAGCGCGGAGGGCTTGAGAGATGCAGTTTGTTTGGCCATAAAATAAAAAATCCTTTCCGATTAGTTGAACATAGCCATTGCACGCGGCATCTTGTTGATGAGCGTAAACTTTGCCCAAACCGCGCCGCGTCTGCCCGCGCCGAGGTCGGGATACTCTTCGTCCCAAATGTCCTTGTTGAAGGAGAGGGAAACATTGGAGGAGTCGAACATATAACCCCTTGCGCGGGACGTGTCGGAGATTTCGCCGTCTTCGCCGAGCCCGAGGAACAGGTCGGGAATGACAATGACTCTGCCCCAGTCGGAATTGTAGATTCTGACGGCACAGTCGATTACGCCGCTGCCCGCAATGCGCTCGCTGCGGAGAATGTTGTTCTGCTCGTCGCTTGTGCGGGAAAATCCCGTAATCTTGTTTTGGAGCTCGGGTCCGGCATAGAGCTTGAAGTCGCCCTTGGGGTTGCCCGTCGCCTCATAGACGGACTGGATAACCTTTCTGAAGCCCGTTTCGTTGAGGCTGGAAGTCGCCGCAACCGAGCCCGAAAGCGCGCGGACGGATTCGGGAATGTTTTCGTTGTCTGGGTCGGCGAACTTGCCGAGCCCGCGCATGTGGTCGCCCTGTTCGGCGTCGACAAACGCGGCTTCCTGCGAAGAGCCGATAACGCTTTCGATGTCGCGGCGCAACTCCAACCCGCTGCGGCTCTTTGCGGCGCTTACTTCGTCTGCAACGCCCGCGGGGTCTGCATCGTCCTGCTGCCCACGCGAGACAATCCAGCTTCTCTTCTGGAGCTGTACGCGCTGGGAAATTCTCACGCGGTTTTTTGCCTTGTTGTCGAAATCCTTTACGTCAATGCCGTCGGCAATGGTCTTGCGCGAGGGCTTTTCGAGACGGTCGGCATAGTAGAAAAACTCGGGGGAACGCACCTTGAACTCCTTTTTGAGGGAGGCGTACAGGGGAGTTTCCGCGGGGTCGATAACCGAGAGCAAGTCGAGCTTTGTCTCGCGGTTATTGATAGTGTTGTATTGGTTCTGAATCATAATTTAGTCGAATATGTGGTTTCTCGCCAAATCTACGTTAATCGAGCCGTCGGCATTGTAATACTTGGGGCTCTGGTTGTTTTTGCCCGCGCCGCCGCCCGCGGGGGCATGGGCGGAAGCGGGAACGGATTTCGCGGCAGTTGCGCCCTTGCCGTTTGCGGCATACTTTTTACGAATGCCGTTGACAGTCAGCCCTTCGTAGGCATAGGCGAGCAACACGCGCAAATTTGCGGTCAGCTCGGGGTCGGCGAGCTGTTCGTCAACCCACTTTCTGCCTGCGGAATCTTTGTCGGCATACCAGTCGAAAGCCTGTTCGGCCTGCCGCTGCATCTCGGCGGACTTCGCCTCGATGAACGACTTGTCGCGCAGAGCCTTCGAGCGTGCGGGCAAACGCTGCTGCAAAACGGCGTCGAGCGAATCGACATAGCGCAAAATGTCGTCCCTCGAATACGTCGCGCCGCCGACCTCGAAAGAGTCGTCGGTGGAGGCCAGAAGCCTGAGAGCCGACTGCCTTTCCTCGGCAACCTGCGCGGCATACGCGTCGATTTCTTCCTGCGAAACAAGCGCGTCGACGGGGTCGGCGGGCTTTTGGGGCTTCTTGGATTTCAACTCGTCGATTTGGCGTTTTAACTCGTCGATTTCCGCGAGAGCCTGCTTTTTTTGGGCGGTGAGCTTGCCGATGCGCTTTTGCCAACCGTAGGCCTGATTTTCGAACTTGTTTTTACCCGCAGCGGTTTCCAACTGTTCGAGCACTTCCTGCGGAGTGTCGTCTTGGTTGTCGTCCGCCGCTTGGGTCGAGCCTTGGCCGCCGTTGACCTGCCCGCCGCCCGTGCCTTCGCCCGCAACTTGGTTCTTTACAAAAGCGGCATTGAGCCTGATAGTGGGGTCTTGGTTGTCGTCCGCTGCGGATTGACCGGCGGCAGCTGCGCCGTTTTGCTGTATTTGCATAATCAGATTTTTTGATGTTGAGGTTCAGAACTCTGCGCCGTTCGGGCGGCGTCCCGCCCATAGGCTAAATTGCCGTTCGCCAAAATTCCCGAGACGGAAACCTGCAAATCGGCGGAAATGTTTGATTTTTCGGCGGCGGCGGCGATGTCGCGCAAAATGCCGTCGAGCACCGCAACCGCGCCCGAAATTTTCATAAGCTTGAGCGAGTCGCCCGCCTCCGCGACGGACGATGAAACGTCTATCCTCGATTGGACTAGCCACTCGAAAAAATACTTCGCGCGGGGATTGGCGACAATTTCGCGCACCGCCAAAACAAAGGGGTCTTGAATCTCGGTCATAGCCCCTCCTCCCCGTCGTCTGGCACGCCGCTTGCGGGGGCAGTGCCGAGCCTGCCGATAACGGCATTCTGCGCCTGCTGCAACTGGAATCGCAGCTGCTTTTGGTAAGTCTGCAACGCCTCGGCAAAGGCGGGGTCGACACCCATTCTGCCCTGAATGGCGGGCTGTGCGGCATACTGCTCGAGAACCTGCAAACGCAGCTGCGCATTGCAATGCTCGGGCGCATTGACGGGTTGCAGCGAAAATATCGCCGCCAAATCCCTCTGCGTCTCCAGGAGCTCGCGCTCGTACGACTGCTTTTGCGCGGAAATGATAGTGCGCGACTTGTCGGGGAAAAGCCGCTCCATTACCATACGCAAAATTTCGGGCTTGTTCACGTCGCCGTTGGAGTCGTAGACATTGATGTACTTTGCGGCCAAATCGAACTTCCTGAAAAAGTTTTCCCTGTCCAAATCGGCGGCGTCGAAAACAAGGGAGAATTCGAACGCGGGGGATTGGGCGGGGTCGAAAGTTTCGATTTCGCCGTCGGCAGCACCCTCTGGCATAAAGCGGAACGCGTCGGAGCGGTACTGGCGGCAATAGTCGAAAACAATCCCCAAAACCTCGGAAACGAAGGAGAGGAAATTTTCGACCAAATCCTGAGTCTGGGCATCGGCGGCGGGGTCGGGATTGTCGGAATTGACATTTCCGAAATACGCGAACATGTCGTTTTTGACGGAACGCTCGACCTCGACGGAGAAGGACGGGTCTGCGGCGGAATTGAGATTTTCGATAATCTTGAAATCCTGACCCTTTACGGGAATCCACGCGCCCGGGCCGTACTCGGAAGTCGGCCTGTTTCCGACGCGGAAAAGCTTCGGGGGATTGATGGAAATGGAGGCATTGTCGATTCTCAAATCCTTTTGGGTTTTGATTTCGCGCTGCCAGCCTTCGCCGATTTCGGCAACGCCGCGGGAGTCGACAATCTCGCTTTCGCAGTGCTCGAAGGCATAGAGGGCAAACGGATAACGTTGCACGTCCATAATCCCCGCCACGGCGAATTCGTCGCCCGAATAGTCGGGGGCGAAAACACAGAAACGCAAAGTCTGCGCGCCGCTTTTGTCGGCAGCCCAATAATAGGCGCGGACAATCCTGACCCTGTTGCGGAATGACTTCGACCGCCCGAGCGCGTCGCTTGCACTTAGCCGCGACTGCTGGGCGGCGGAAGTATAGTCCTCCAAAAGCTTTTCGGCAAAGCCCGAATTCCAGTTTTCGGAGGCGGAAGCCGCGCGCAGCTGGTTGGGCGCGAGATACTCGACCGTGAAGACAAACGGGGAATCCTGAATGTCCTCGATTTCGGCAGGGAAGAAAATGTCGCGCCCCACCCGCAAAGCTTTTATTTTTGCGCGCGAATACGCAACCCTGTCGGCGAACATTTCGGCAACGCCCGCAACGCGCAGATTGCGCAGGAAGTCGACAGCCTGCTTTTTCGAGACAAGCCCCGCCAACAATTTCGCGTCGGCAACCGCCTCTTCGGAGGGATTCTCGGCGGACTCGTCGGCAAGCCAGAGGGCAATGTGCCCGCTGCGCTCGGCCATTTCTTCGGCGGAAACCTTCACGGCGGCTTTTACAATTTTCTGCTCCCAATAAACGCCCGCGGCTGCAACCCCGAGGGAAATGCCCCACTGGGCACAGAGAGCCATGCTCCTACGGCAAGACGGAATGGCGCGCTTAAAATACCACTGCATAAACTGCTCGGCCTTGCCGGCAAAAACGGGGTCGGCGGAGTCGGAAAGAGAGGCGGCGACATTCGCGCGGCGCAGGGCGTTCATGGCCTTTGCGGCGAGCTTGTTGGAAACATCGTCGATATTCCAAGTGCGCAAATCGCTTGCGCCCTCCCACGGCCACGCGGGGGAATCCTTCGTGCCGTGCTTTCTGCCGTCGTCGGACTGGTTGTCCCAATGGCAGAAGCGGTCTTTGTGGCACTTTTGGGAATAGGAATACACGGCGTTCAAATCGCGCTCGGATTCGGCGAATAACGAGCGCAACCTTTCGACATCGGGGGAGTCGGAAGACTGGACAATATCATACTGGTTTGCACTCGACATACCGCGATAATATCATACGGGAAACCCAAATTGTCGTAAAAAAAACGCGCCACGACAAAGTTGGAGAATTTCGGACAAAAAAAGAGAGATTCGGAGAACAAGAGAGTTGAAGGCTCGCGCGCGCGCGCAAGAGTGGCGGACATGGACGGACAAATGGAAATCTTCTCCCCTACGGAACTTACGGATTGTACACTCGAAAACGACATAATGGAGCGCATACGCTCGGACGAAGAGGCGGGCAGATACACGTCAATGCGGCTGAAAAAGCTCAAACCGCAAAGCTACGTCGCGGCGCGGGAAATGCTCGCGCGCGGACTGCCTACAACCGACATCGCTCGGGCACTCGGCGTGCACTTCTATACCGTCGACGCCATCGCGCAGGAGGAAGCCGACTACATCGCGCAAACCAAGCAAAAACTTTCGCGCGGAATGTTTTCTGCGGCGCAACAGGCAATGGAAAAAATACTGCAGGGATTGGAGAAAGTGCAAATCGGCAAACCCGAAGACATCTACAAAATGTCGCTGGTGGCGTCGACACTCGTCGAAAAGGGGCAGCTGCTCACGGGCGGGGCAACCCAGCGCGTCGAGACAAAGGAAACCAAAACCTACGAATCGGCGGAAGACTACGAAAAAGACATCTGGGATATAGACGAGGAGGCAGGGAATGAAGAATGAAGAATTAAGAATGAAGAAACGGGCGGCTCTGCCGCCACTACCCCCGCAGGCGTTTCCGAAAGTTTTTATGACTCATCATAAAGCAATCGGGAACACCTGTGAGAGTCGAGGGTTTTTCCGCGCCAGCGGAACAAACCCCAATTCTTCATTCTTCATTCTTCATTCTTCATTCACATGGAACTCGTAGTCCCGATAAAGCCCAACCACCCGATATTCACAGTCCCGCGCGGGGAGAAACTGCGGCGGCTCTTGGACACATTGGGCTTGGAGGAATTCAACCGTCGAATGCAACTGCGCAACCGCAAAGTCGTCGAGGCGGAAACCGACCCGTACCGCCACGGCATACGGCTGGCGAACTGGAAACTCGTCGAAGAGCGGCTGAAAACGGACAATATGGTCATCGTGCTGGGGGGCAACCAAAGCTCGAAATCGGAACTTGGCTCATACCTTACAACGCGCGCGCTGATGGAAAAACAGTGGTGGCGGGGCGGAGATACGGCGGTAAAAGTCGCCTGCATGCACACGTCGCACGACACGTCCGTACGGCAACAACAAAAATATATCCACAAATACCTGCCGCCCGAATTGCGCGACATCGGCAAAGTCGGGCGCACAACCAACATCTGCTACACGCAGAAAAACGGATTCTCGGAAGACGCGTTCGTAACGCCCGACGGCGACGAATGCGCCTTCTTCAACTACCAGCAGGAAATCGACGTCATCGAAGGCTATACGCTGGACTGGATATGGGCGGACGAACTTTTGAACGGTCAGTGGCTGAAAACCCTGCCGTTTAGAACAATGGCACTAAACGGGCGCATACTGGTAACCGTAACGCTCGTGCACGGCATGATAGGGGCGATAAAGGAAATCCTCAATACCTGCAAAATCGTGCAAACCGTGCCTGTCGACCCGACACTGTTCGGCGACGTATCGGCGGAAAGCAGGCTCGCCAAGGACTGCCCCGCAGGCCACGTTCCCGTACTCGCAACCGACGAAAACGCACACCGCAGCGTCATATGGCTGCACACGCAAAACAACCCGTTTACGCCGCGCGAAAACCTGATGAGAATCGTAAGCGGCAAACCGCGCGAATTCGTGCTAATCCGCGCCTACGGATACTGCGAAAGCACCGCCACAAGCGCATTCCCGAAATTCAAGGAAGGTATCCATACCCTAACGCGCGAAACCTTCAGAAAATATCTGGCAAAACACGAATACACGCTTTACATGTCGGCAGACCCGGGCGGGGCAAAACCTTGGTTTTTCAAATACTACATCGTCACCGACGACGACTGCAAATTTTTGATATACGAAAGCCCCGACTACGCGGAATACGGCGCATGGGCGGAACCGCCCGACAAAGACAGCCCCAAACCCAAGTGGAAACGCGGGCCCGCCCACGGGGCATACGCTGGGGCTGGAATCGTGAGCCTCAAAAAACTGTTCGCGCAAATCGAATCGGAGAAACTTCCCGAAATTCTTGGGCGGAAAGTGGGCGAACGGCTCGAACCGTTCGAACGGTACATCGACCCGCGAATGGGGGCAATGACAGTCCCGGGGGAGGAAAACGACACGTCGTTCATCTCGCTGATGGAGGACGAACAGACGGACAACAACGGCAACACAATCGGCGAGAGCATATCGTTTACGGCGGCATACTCGGGGGCGAGCGGACACAGCGGCAACCCGATAGAGGCGTCGGTCGAAATAATCAATACCCAGCTCGATTACGACGAACGCGAACCCATAAGCCGCTCGAATATGCCCAAGTTCTACATCTTGGACAGCTGCCGACAGTCGATAATCTGCTACAAAAACTACAGCTGCGCCAACAGCCGCGAATGCCCCCTCAAGGACATTCTCGACCCCGACAGATACTTTTTCAATATGAGTCCCAAACACATAAGCGCGGAGGATTTTATCCCCGTTCCGACCCGAGGAGGATACTGAAAAAAATGACGCTGGACGAAAAACTTGACAGACTTTTGCGATGCCCGCGCGGCTACACTCGCGCGGAATTGGCGGTAAAATTGGGCGTTAGCTACGCAACAATACGGTATTACGAAACACGCGCGCTGCGCAAACTAAAGGAAAAATATGACAATAAAAAAACTGGCAAACCTTGCGGAGAAAAAATTTCTGGAGACGGTAAACGGGCAGCTGAGCTTGGCGGAGCTTAGGACACTTTCCCAATCGGAGGATTTTTTTCTATTGCCCGAAACGCGGCGCGAAGTAATCCTGCGTGAAATCGCAATGGCGGACGGAGTGCCTACGGAAGAGGAAGTCTGGGCATTTCTGGAGGGATTGGAAACAAGGGCGACAGTCCTTTCGATTCCGCCGAACAAAACATACCGTCGGGTAAAAGTGCGCGTGGAGACAAAGGCGGCAGTCTACGAACTGTGCGGAGTCGTACAAATCGGGCTGCGGTACGGCAACAGCTACAAAGTGGGGACAAAAATCCCCGTAAGATTCACGAAAACCTACGGGGAATATGAAATGAAGAATGAAGAATGAAGAAACGGGCGGCAAAGCCGCCTATACACTCACAGGTGTTGTTGATTGCTTTATGTCCAATCATAAAAACATTCGGAAACACCTGTGAGAGTCGAGGATTGCAAGGCAAAGCCGAAGCAATCCCAATTCTTCATTCTTAATTCTTCATTCTTCATTCCCTTTTAGCCGT
>ERZ808258.808-NODE-808-length-10648-cov-2.973851_pt1 | contig 10648 bp, 6 predicted proteins | sample MGYA00521280_ERZ808258 | MGnify/ENA primary metagenome ERZ808258 (study PRJEB31516, sample SAMN03275585) | gut metagenome | biome: mammalia-associated habitat; material: feces | host: Papio cynocephalus | place: Kenya | collected 2012-07-19 ...
ACGGAGAGACCGTAGAGCGCGGAGAGCACAGGTTCAGTGAGCACCTGCACGGGCGCGCCGTCGGCCAGCAGCGTTCCGTCCTTGAGCGCGAGCGCACGAGTTGCGTAGCGGAAGGCCTGATTGGGGTCGTGACTCGAAAAGATGACGGTATAGCCCTCCCTGCCAAGCCGCGCGACGCGCTCCATCACGCGGCAGCTGTTGCCGTAGTCAAGGTTCGCGGTCGGCTCGTCCATGATGAGCACGCGTGCATCCTGCACCAGCGCGCGGGCGATGAGCATAAGCTGCCGCTCGCCGCCGCTGATCTTCCGGCTGCCGCGCTCGGACAGGTGTGCGATGCCGAGCTGGGCGAGCGTCTGCATGACAAGCTCCTGCTGTGCTGCCGTCGGGCTTTCCAGCGCGCCGAGCTTCGCCGTCACGCCCATCAGGACGCTGTCGCGCACGGAGTAGTTGAACGTCGGCGCGTAGGATTGCGGAATGTAGGCGATCTCGCGCGCGAGGTCGCGATGGGAATATGACGAAAGCGGCTTACCGCCGATCAAAATTTCGCCCCGCGTGGGCTTCAGAAAGCCGAGCTGGCAGCGAAACAGCGTCGACTTGCCGACACCGTTGGGGCCAAGCAGGGCGATGACCTCACCGCCGTGCATGGAAAAGCTGACATTTTGCAGCACCGGCGCACCGCCGTAGGAAAAGGAAAGCTCGCGAACGTCAACCGCCACTGTGTTCACCTCCCGACAAAATGAGAAACAGGAACACCGGCGCGCCGACAAAGCTTGTCAGGATGCCAAGCGGGATTTCTGCGGTCGTGATCGTGCGGGCAATGGTGTCGACGAGAATGAGGAACGCCGCGCCCAGCAGCGCGCAGGACGGCAGCAGCTTTCGGTAATCATAGCCGAAGAGAATACGGCAGAAGTGCGGGATGACGAGACCAACCCAGCCGATCATGCCGCTGATGGCGACGCCGGCGGCGGTCATCAGCGTGGCGCAGAGAATGACGATCAGGCGGAGGCGGCGCGTGTCGACGCCCATGCTGCGTGCCTCGGCCTCGCTGAGCGTCAGAAGGTTGATGCGCCAGCGCAGGAGCAGCAGCGGGATGAGCCCCAGCAGGATGGGGAGAAAGGCAAAGCGCACGTCGCGCCCGCGCACGCTCGTGAGCGAGCCCATGAGCCAGTATGTGATGGCGGGGAGCTGATTTTCCGTGTCGGCCACGAGTTTGATGAGCGACGTGCCGGCGGTGAAGAGTGACGAGATCATCATGCCCGCAAGCACCATGTAGAGCGTCGAGTCCGTGCGGCTCCTGCGGCTGATGAGATAGGCGAGCAGCACCGCGGCAAGGCCGAAGCAGAATGCGCTGAGCGTGACGCCGAAGTAGCTGAACGACAGAAAAAGAGCCAGCGCCGCACCGAAGCCCGCGCCCGTCGACGCGCCGAGAAGATCGGGCGAGACCATGGGGTTGCGGAACATCCCCTGATACGAAACGCCCGCGACGCCCAGCGCCGCGCCGATGAGCGCGGCGGCGAGGATGCGCGGCAAGCGCACATTGAGCACGACCGCGGCCTCCGCGCTTGTCCAGAAGGGCGTCAGCCCCCAGTGAGCATCGGTAAAGGGAAGACGGTTTATAAGCGCTGCCATGCCGCGCAGCGCGCTGTCCAGCAGGATGCAGACGGTCTTGTCGATGCGCACGGCATAGCGCCCGACGGTGAACGCGCCGAAAAAGATGAACAAAAACGCGATGGTCAGCACGGCGAAGCGCCGCGTGCCGCGATTCAATCGTTGCAAAGTCATAGAGGTTCCTTTCTTAGTGTATCTTTCCAAAGGAGAACGCTGTATTTTACTTTATCACGGCGCGGAGAAACCGTCAAGATTGAAGCGAACGCGGCGCCGATCCACGCGGCGCCGATCCATGGCTTTTTCTGAAGATGGGGGAGAGGCGCTTGACAAAAAAAGCGGGACGAATTATTATTATCCTCACAAAAGAATAACGAATGGAGACAGGATATGAAACGTTTTTTATCGATATTGCTCTGCGCTGCAATGACGCTGAGCTTACTTGCCGGCTGCGCGCCGGACGGCAGCGCGCCGGACGGGGAGGAGACCGTTGCGTTTACCGATTCGCTTGGCCGCACGGTGCAGATCCCGAAGGAGTTGACGCGCGTTGCGCCGAGCGGCGCGGTGGCGACGATGATCCTTGCGACTATCGCGCCGGAGTATATGGTCTCGATCAGCGCGACGCCCTCAAGCGCGCAGTACAAGTACCTGCCGCAGGATCTGCTGACCCTGCCGACGACAGGGCAGATGTACGGCAGCAAGAGCACGCTGAATTTAGAGACGCTGCTCTCGTGCGAGGCGCAGGTCGTCATCGACCTTGGCGATAAGAAAGAGAACATGGAAGCCGAGCTCGACGCGCTGCAAAAGCAGATCGGCATTCCCGTCATCTTCCTTGAGGCTGATGTTGTCCACATGGAGGAGATGTATCGCACGCTCGGCTCGATCTTATCCGGCAAAGAGGCGCGCGGGAACGAGCTGGCCGACTTTGCGGCGGAAACGATCGCCATGGCGGCAGAAAACAGCGCAAAGGTGACGGACGCCGAGCGTGTGCGCGTGATGTACACCTCGGGGGTTTCGGGCCTCGACACGAACGCCGAGGGGTCGACGCAGGCGCAGGTGCTTTCGTTTATCGGTGCGGAGAACGCCATCGTCGTGCCCGAGGTTTCGAACCGCGGCGGCGGCAACACGATCAATTTGGAGCAGCTCTATAATTTTGATCCCGACGTCATCCTCTTCACGACCGGCAGCATTTACGCTACGGTGGCAGAGGACCCGGCATGGAGCCGGCTTTCCGCCATCCGTGACGGAAAATATTATGAGATCCCCGGCATGCCGTACAACTGGCTCTCGAACCCGCCGTCGATCAACATGCTGCTCGGCGTGTGGTGGCTGGGGAATTTGCTCTATCCGCAGTATTACGACTACGATATGGTTCAAAAGGTGCAGGAGGCGTTCCGCATCCTGTGGAACTATGACCTGAGCGCGGACGAGGCGGCGGAAATGCTGAAGGACTCCACACAAAAGGGCGCCGCCTGATGCGCCGGAAGAAACTGCTGTCCCGCGCGCTGCTGCTTGCGGCGCTGCTGACGGCTTTGACCGTCAGCGCGCAGGCGGACGCCGTGACGGATACGATCGGCGTGTACATCGGCTACTTTGGCTGGAGCGAGGATCAATACGTTGAAAAGGCAGCGTATCACTGGACGGAGCTTGACGACTGGTACGGCGGCAAGCTCGACACGCACGAGGCTGTCTTTTCCTATTATAACGGCTCGCGGACGCGGCTTCTATGTCCGCGACCTTTTGGAGTACGCGGGCGTGGACCTCAACTCCATCGCGTCGATCGACTTTTTCACGAAGGATCACTCGAACGGCGCGTACCGCTCGTTCACAAAAAAGGCGCTGCTCGACACGCCGCGCTATTATTTCCCCTATCTTGCGGCCAATGAGGAGACGGGTGAGCTCTACTCCGCCGACGGCGGCGACGACCTGTGGGTGGGCGCACAGCAGGTGGAGGCGATGCTCGCGCTCGAGGATTACACGCAGTGGGATGCGGTCGGCGTCGATTTTGAGGCGCTGTCCGATTCGAGCCTTTATTCGACCGGCAGCCGCTTCCACCTCTTTTTCGGGCAGGCTTCACCGCAGGAAAGGGAAACAAGCTCGGCGGCAAAGTACGTCTATAAGATTCTTGTCACATTTGCCGGCGCTCCGGTGCTGTCGACCGACGAGACCGACCTCTCGCTCACCGTTGGCAGCGACCACGCGCTGCGCGTGTCCGTTTCGGCGGAGGATGTGCTGCTCGACGACTACGTGAGCGGACACATCGTCTGGTCATCGAGCGACGAGAGCGTCGTCAGGGTCGATGAAAACGGCAATTTGACGCCCGTGAGCGAGGGCACGGCCACGGTGACTGCGTCATACGGCAGCTCTAAGACGAGCGTGACCGTCCGCGTGGGCGGCGGCAGCGGCGGCGGGCAGGGCGACGGCCTGCCGGGAGAGAGCGGCGGCGAAACGGGCGACAATGCCGATACCGCGGCGAAGCCGGCGGGCGTTTACATCCTCTCCGGCGCGGCGATGCAGCGCGAGACGAGCCCCGCCGGAACGGCCACGGGCGAAAAAATGGGCGACGGCAGCACGCAGCTGGAACTCAGCATGGAAAATTCCGCCCCCGTGGCGCTGACGTTCGCCGTGCTGGGCGCGTTTGCGCTGCTGGGCTTTGGCTACGGCGTCTGGCGCTACAAAAAACTTCGATAAAAACATCAGGGAGAAATGACAATGCCTTCCACAACGACAGAGACAACATTCCGCATCCACGACGTGCTGCGCGCGCTGTCCTCCACGCTTGAGGTGCCCGTGGTCGTCGTGCTGATCCTCTTCCTGCTTGCGGCTGCGGTGCTGACGGGCTGGGTCATCGCGGAGTATTTCACCGAGCGCCGCCACCTGAAGGTGGCGCTGCCGCAGCTTCTGGAAGACCTGCGCACGGCGGACGACCGCGCGGCGGTCATCGAGGCGAGCGGCCTTCTGCGCCGGCAGAAGGATGCGCTTCAGGAGCTGCTGCGCCATCCCGACTTCAACGGCGAGATGCGCGAAGCGCTCGCCATCCGCCTTTTGGAACAGGAGCAGGACCGCTGCGATAAGATCGTCAAGCTCAGTGAGCTTCTGGCGCGCCTCGCGCCGATGTTCGGCCTGCTCGGCACGCTCATCCCGCTCGGCCCCGGCATTATCGCCTTGGGGTAGGGCGATACCTACACGCTTTCGACGTCTCTTCTGACGGCGTTCGACACAACGGTCGCGGGATTGATCGCCGCGGCGTTCGCCACGGTGATCTCGACCGTCCGCCGCGGCTGGTATCGCGAATACGCCTCGATTTTGGAGGCTGTGACGGAAATGCTGCTCGAAACCGAAAAGGCAGGTGAGCGCGCATGAACCGGCTGCGCTCGCGCTCGCTCTCCCGCCGCGTGGAGGAGCCGCCCGTCGACCCGATGAGCTCCATCGGCAACCTGGCCGACGCGATGCTCGTGCTGGCCGTCGGCATTATGCTGGCGCTTATTTTGAACTGGAATGTGGATATCTCCGCGCTGCAGACGCAGCAGCCCGTCGATCCCGTCCCCTTCGATCGGGACGATCTGACCGAAGCGCCGGACGATTCGCAGGTGCTCGAGGGCGGCGATCTGCAACAGATGGGCACCGTTTACTACGACGCCTCGACGGGGACGTATTACATCGTGCAGACGGAGGCAAGGAATGAAAAGACTGTTTTCCGCGCTGCTGAGCGCTGCGCTGCTGCTGACGCTCCTGCCCGCGGCGGAGGCTAAGAGCGAGGCATGGGACGGCAGCGTCGATATCTCGTGGTACGATCCTGCGAAGAGCGAATACGCTCTCTCCACGCCCGCGCAGCTGGCGGGCCTTGCCGCGCTCGTCAACGGCATGGCCGACCCGACGGCGGCGAGGATCACGGGCGACAAGAGCTATTTGAAGAGTATCCGCGTCGACAACGTGCTGCTCGTCGGCGCGGGCGGCGGCAACGTGTCCGACACCGTGTATACGAGCAGCGTGGACTTCGCTTATAAGACGGTCTATCTGACACAGGATCTGGACATGGGCGGAAAATATGATGCCGCAACGAACATCTGGCCTGGTCCCAACTGGACGCCCATCGGCGGCAAGTTCCCGATGAAGCCCAAGGAGGCCGAGGGCGACTGCCTGACGCTCGACACGCGCTTCAACGGCGTGCTGGACGGGCAGGGACACATAGTCTCGAACCTCTACAGCGACCGCTATGCGGCCAAGGGCTTCCCGTACAGCATGGCAGTGGGCCTTGTGGGCTTTCTCGGCGGGGCGTGCGACAGCAACGCGAATATCACCGCGGACTTTAAGGACGGCTGGCAGCCCGCCGTACGCAATGTCGTTATCTCGTCCGGCTCCATCTATGGCCGCCGCATGGTCGGCGTCGTGGTCGGCCGCATCGGTGAGACGAGCAACGGCGTCGTGGTCGAAAACTGCGCCAACCGCGCTGCAGTTCGCAGCACCGACTCCAAGGGCGTCGGCGGCATCGTCGGCAGCGCGTGGGGCGACGGGTACATTCGAAACTGCTACAACACCGGCACGGTCTCCACGACCTATACCTGCCCCGCGGGCGGCATCCTCGGCACGAACGAGGGCATGGACGTCTACAACTGCTACAACGCCGGCACGATCGACACGCACGGCGCATCCTATGGACGCGGCATCGGCAGCCACGATTCCGGCGTTTACACGGTGAACAACTGCTACTACCTCTCAGGCTGTGACGACGATGCGGGCGCGAACGGCTACTACAAGGGCGCGAGCAAGAAGATCGGCGTCTCCTGCAAGGAGCTCTCCGCCGCGGAGATGAAGGGCGAGAGCCTTGTGCGCTCGCTGAACGCCAACGGCGCGGTGTTCGCCGCGGACGCATCGCAGAAAAACGATGGCTATCCCGTGCTATGGTTTGAAAACGGCAGCGCGGCGGGAACGTGCAATGTTTCCGTCGGCTCTGTTCAGAACGGTACGGTCACGGCCTCGAAGACCGGCGCGGTGACGGCGGGGCAGACCGTCGATCTGAGCGCCGAGGCGGGGGCCGGATGGCTCTTTGACCACTTCACAGTGAACGGCAAGCCTATTGCGGGCGCGTTTTACACCGTGACGGAGGACTGCACATTCGGCGCGGTCTTCAAAAAGGTACGCACGGCGGCGCTGTCGCTTGGGCAGACGGACGGGTTCTATCTCGCCGTGCGCCGCACGGGCTGGAAGTATGATGACGCCGGCGCGATGGTCTATGTGACCGGCGAGCCGGTCTACAGCGGCGACACGCTGCTCGAGGGCAATGTGCTGACGCTCCTGACGCACGAATACAGCGACGCCCGGCCGAGCGACAGCGCACTCGAATACCGCAGCGGCGTCCTTTACATCGTGACGAACGCGGACAAGAACGCCGACGGTAGCTATACCGTCAACGCGAACGGAACCGTGACGATCACCGGCGCGCGCAACACGCGCGGCAAGACCTGGGCGAGCTGCGCGGACAGGAGCTGGTACACCGGCAAGCAGAGATCCTACACCGTCACGACGGCGGAGCAGCTCGCGGGTCTCGCTGCGCTCGTCAACGGCGGCACAGACTTTTCGGGCGTGACAATTAAGCTCGGCGCGGACCTCTCGCTCGAGCGCGACAGCGCGAGCGGCGCGCAGCGCTTCTGGACGCCCATCGGAACGAGCGTCAACCGCGCGTTCCGCGGTGCGTTCAACGGTCAGAACCACAAGATCACCGGCATGCGCGCCTACAACGAGGGCAGCGACAGCGCGCTCTTCGGCTGCGCGAGCGGTGCGAGCATCTATGACCTCACCGTCTGCGGCAGCGCGGAGGACAGGGCCGCGGCGTCCTACGCCGCGGGCGTTGTTGCCTACGCGGATGCGAGCAGCATTCGTAACTGCACGGCGTATGTCGACGTGACGGCCTCCGGGACGCATGCGGGCGGCCTTGCGGCCTATATCTGCAACGGCACAACAGTCGAAAACTGCGCGAGCTACGGCGCGGTGAGCGGCGCGAGCGGCGTGGGCGGCCTTGTCGGTGTGAGCTATTCGGGCGAGGACAAGATTGAAAACTGCGCGAATTTCGGCGCGGTGACGGGCACAAGGAGCGGCACATACGGCACCGGCGGCCTTGTGGGACGCTTGGCCGGTACGCTGACAAAAAGCGTGAACTTTGGCACGGTGACCAGCGCCGACCGCTACACCGGCGGCCTCGCGGGCTACACGACCGCGCGCAATAAGACGGCGATCACCCTCTGCCGCAATGAAGGCAGTGTGACTTCAAGCAACACAGATGAGCGCGCGGCGACGGGCTCTCTCGTCGGCTATGCGCAGAACCTCATCTGGGGCGGCTGCGAGGATGCGGTGGGCGCGGAGACCATCGGCAGGAGCGGCAGCGTGAAGGAGACGAGCGCAACGGGCGCGGTCCCGGCGTTCACCGCCAAAGAACGCCCCGAGGACGTGACGCCCCCGCCGGAGAAAGACACCGAAACGGCAAAAGAAAGCCTCCCGCTGGTGGAAAACGGCGCGGTGAAGACATCCGGCACGTACCGCATCCCCTGGTTCTCGACGGGAACCATCACCGTGGGCGCGAACCTTGACGTGACGCTCTGCGGCGAGGGGAGCTGTTTTGAAAACCTGACGCTCGACGTGGGCAGCGGCACGAAGCTGACGCTGCAAAATGTGTCGATCACGGGCGACCGGACGCTTTTGGAGCTCACGGGCGGCAATGTGCTGACGCTCACGGGACGGAACACACTGGACGGCACGTCCGACATGCCGGATCATCAGAATCCCACCGTGCGGGTGAACGGCGACCTGACGGTCGATGGCGTGGGCAGCCTGTGCGTGAACGCACAGGCGAACAATGCGGCGGTGTTTGTCAGATCCGGCAGCAAGGTGCGCCAGACCGGCGGCACGCTGAGCATTTTCAAGACCGACAAGCTCGGCTTTGCGGGCGGCGAATTTTATGCAAACGGCAGCAGCTTTGAGCTTACGGGCGGCATGTTCTGCGGCCGTACCGACAGCGACAATGTCGCCGTCTTGTCGGCGGACGCTATCACCGTCACGGGCGGAGAGATCCGCGCGGCGGCGGAAAAGTCCCCCGCGGCGCTTGCCGGCAATGTGACGCTCAAAAACTGCACCGCTGCGCTCTATGGCCACAGCGGCAGCAGCGCGAAGACGAGCGCCGCCTATGACGGCGCGAAAGCGATCTCGTCACTTCAGTCGCAGAGCGGCGTGCAGTGGAAGAGTTTGTTGCCGTTCACCGATGTGACGGCGGAAAAGCTCTGGTACGACGACATTGCCTTCTGCTATGAGCGCGGCTGGATGCAGGGTACGGGGAAGAATACGTTCTCGCCCGAGTCCTCCATGACGCGCGCGATGTTTGTCACAGCCCTTTACCGCGCGGCGGGCAGCCCCGCAGTCAAGTCGAGCGCACCGTTTACCGATCTCAAGGCCGACTGGTACAGAAAGGCCGTCGCCTGGGCGACGGAGACCGGCGTGGTGCAGGGCACGAGCAAGACGGCGTTCTTGCCCGATGACGCGCTCACGGTCGAGCAGGCGGCGGTGCTGATGCAGCGGTATCTCGAAAACAAGCTGACCGCAAGCGAAAATACCGCTCTGCTCGAGAGCGCGGGCGCGGTCTCGACGTGGGCGCGCGGCGGTGTGCAGTGGGCTTACGGCGCGGGCCTTCTGGAAGAGGCAGACCTATCCGCTCCGGCGGAGGCAGCCGGCCGCGTGCTGCTTGCGCAGCTGCTGCACCGCAGCGCATGACAAGGATCAATAAGCACAACGCTTTTTGATAAAGGACAAGAGAAAAAGGAGCAACTACGCATGAAGAAAATCGTATCCCTGCTTCTGGCACTGACGCTGGTGTGCACGCTGTTCACCGGCATGGTCAGCGCTCAGGCTGCCGACGACACCGTGCTGACGGTCTGCACCCGGAACGGCGAATTCGGCCCCAAGACCACAGTCAAGTCCTACACGGCCGCCGAGCTTGAGAAGCTCGCCGAGACCAAAGCGGACGGCTATGGCTATCAGTACTTCAAAAACGGCGTGCAGGCCGTTGTCGCCACCAAGTATGTGACGCTCGACGCGCTGCTGGCCGACGCGGGCGTGAGCTTTGCTGAGGGCAATACCCTGCGCTTTACCTGCACCGACGGTGAGTACGGCAAGTACGCCCCCACGTATAAGGACATCACCTCTGATAAGTATTTCTTTGACGGTGAGACCTCCGCCGAAGTCCCCGCCGCCATTGCCATCACCTGGACGCAGGGCGCGCTCGATGACGGCACCGTCGCCGATCTTGCCAAGACCGCGAAGGACAGCGGCTCTCTTCGCTTCGTCTGCGGCATGAGCGAGGCTGACTACAAGGCCGAGAAGGCCGCCGGTAAGCGTATGCCCTCCGGTGTGACCGTTCTCTCCGTCGCCACCGCTTCCGTCTCCTATACCGACGTCGCTGCCAAGGACTGGTACCGTGACGCCGTGACCTACTGTTCCGACAACAGCCTCTTCAAGGGCGTGGGCGACGGCAAGTTCGCGCCCATGGCCAAGATGAACATGGCAGAGCTCGCCACCGTTCTCTACCGCGTGGCCGGCAACGCCACCGACAACTCCGGTGAGAAGTGGTACTCCGGGCAGCAGGCCTGGTGCGCTGAAAAGGGCATCATCGCCGCCGACAGTTTCAAGGCCGATGCCACCGTCAGCCGTGAGGCGTTCATCACCATGTTCTATAAGACCCTCGCCCTCGACGGCAAGTACGACACCAAGGTGACCGACGAGATGCGCAAGGCCGTGGAAGCCGCAGCCGACTACGCCTCTATCGACGCCGCTGACGTCGACGCCATCGCCTGGGCAGTTTCTGTCGGCCTTGTCAAGGGCACGGACGGCAGCGCGCTGACCATCAACCCCGCCGCCGAGGTCAACCGCGCTGAGGTCTGCACCATGCTCCAGCGCTGCTGCACCGGACTTGTCAAGTAAGCGGGAAGGACGATCGCAAGCAATGAAAAAGCCGGCGCGCAGCGCCGGCTTTTTCTGCATCAACGTTGGCAGAGATAAA
>ERZ808258.809-NODE-809-length-10629-cov-2.642236_pt1 | contig 10629 bp, 10 predicted proteins | sample MGYA00521280_ERZ808258 | MGnify/ENA primary metagenome ERZ808258 (study PRJEB31516, sample SAMN03275585) | gut metagenome | biome: mammalia-associated habitat; material: feces | host: Papio cynocephalus | place: Kenya | collected 2012-07-19 ...
TGCGATGTACAATGCGTAGGGCTTGCAATTGCGAGGGGGAGATTCCCAATTCGTTTGCGGTACGGGCTTTCAGTTGGACGCTGTCAGCCGCTGTTGATGGAGAAACCGTGAAGGATATTTTTTTGATCATAGTTTTTTTGTAGACCGTTTTATTTGAACAAGTGCCTGAGAGCATCTTCGACTTTGCGTACCGGCACGACTTCGATGTGCTTTTGTCCCGGTGGCAGGTTCTTGATGCCGGCTTCCGGAACGAGTATCTGTCGGAAGCCTATTCTTTCGGCCTCGCTAACCCGTTGTGCTATGCGGCTGACGGCTCGTATTTCACCGCTGAGCCCCACTTCGCCGGCCATGCATGTAGATGCCGGGACTGCAGTGTCGAAGTTGCTTGACAGTATGGCCACTATGACCGAAAGGTCTATTGCCGGATCGGTAACGCGCAAGCCTCCGGCAATATTCAGGAAAACGTCTTTTTGTGCCAGTTTGAAACCTACGCGTTTTTCCAGCACTGCCAGCAGCATGTTGAGACGTCGTGTATCGAATCCCGTGGCCGACCGTTGCGGTGTGCCATAGGCCGCCGAACTTACAAGGGCCTGCGTTTCTATGAGAAAAGGCCGCACGCCTTCGATGGCCGCTGCAACGGCTATTCCGCTCAGTCCTTCGTTGTCTTTTGAAAGGAGCATTTCCGATGGGTTGCTCACCGGTCGCAACCCGTTGCCCTGCATTTCGTAGATACCTATTTCCGATGTGTTGCCAAAACGGTTTTTCAGCGATCGCAATATGCGGTAAAGGTTCTGCCTGTCGCCTTCGAATTGCAGCACAGTGTCGACAATATGTTCAAGCACTTTCGGACCGGCCAGTGTACCGTCTTTGGTGATGTGTCCTATCAGAACGACGGGAATGCCTGAATCTTTGGAAAAGCGCAGCAGTGATACAGCGCAGGCTCTTATTTGTGCCACGCTTCCCGGGAGCGATTCCGCTTCGGCTGTTCCGATGGTCTGGATAGAGTCAATTACAACGAGGTCGGGAGCAGCGCATTTTGTTTGTTCATAAATTTTTTCCAGTGATGTTTCGCACAATACCAGCATCTGTCCATGCGGTTCCTGCCTCATGCCTTCTGCCAGTCTGTCTGCCCGTAGTTTCAGCTGGTGTTCACTTTCTTCACCGCTTACGTAAAGTACGCGCTTCCCCAACTGCATGGCTGTTTGCAGGACGAGCGTTGATTTTCCGATGCCGGGTTCTCCTCCCAGCAGAATCAGACTACCCGGAACAATGCCGCCTCCCAGGACTCTGTCCAGTTCGTTGTCGCCTGTATTGATACGTGGAGCCTCTGTGGCCTGAATATCACGGAGCAATTTGTAGCCGTTGGGCTGTTGAGAGAAAGGCGTGGCTTTTCCGGTGCTACTTCCGGCTGCGATGTGCAACTGCTTGAAACTGTTCCATGCGCCGCACGATGGACATTTCCCTATCCATTTCGGTGATTCCTGTCCGCATTCGTCGCAGACATATACGGTTTTATCCTTGGCCATAGATGAGCTTGTGGGTGGCTTACCGGACAATCTTATCTTCCAACGGCCACCCCATGATTTGCGAGATGCGCGGAATCAGTGTCATGGCTATCTTGCGTTGTCCCTGGTAGTTGGGGTGCCAATTGGCTCCCATGTCATGGTCATAGTCTACAATGTCGGGCATGGCCGAAGCCATATAGACCTTGTCCATGTCCTTGATGCGTGTCCGTACTTCTTCCAATGATTTCAGCAAAGGGGCTTGTGCCGAGTGTGGCGTGATGCACAGAATGGGAACATCACCGTAATGTTCTCTTATCTGTCCGATCATTTTCAAATAGTTGTCGGCGTATGTAGAGGGAGACGGTCCTTTTCCTGTTGAATAGTCGTTGGTACCAAGATTGATGGTGACAAGGTCGGGGTGATAAGCCTTGAAGTCATAAGCAGGAGCGGAACTTTCGTCGAATACGCGCAGATAGCGTTCCACCATGTTGTTTTTTGATACCATTTCCTTGTCCCCGTAGTTGCGCGACATGCCCATGCCCGAATGAGCCACCAACACGTAGTCGGCGTTGAAATATCGTGCGATGATGCATCCGTAGGCTTGGTCGCAGTTTTCTGTTTCGGCCTTGAAATTTTCTTCCTTGCCGGCTTCCGTGCCGTAGCCGCAGGTATAGGAATCTCCAATCACTTCGATGAGGCGCTGTTTGTGTTTTACAGGAGCCGTCTTTCCCTGGTCTGCGATGTAGAAACCGTGGATGGTGGTGCGTCCCTGATTGCCTTCCGTGCATTTTTGCAGGCGCAGACGGTGAAAGCCTTTGCTGAGCTTCTCTGCCAATACGATGCGGATAGGCTTTTGAGAGTTGACTTGTATCTTTTTTGTAAACTTGTCATCGATGAAGACATTGAAATAGTCGTTTTGCGTGTCCGAGATTTCCACGGCTATACCGCCTCCCGTAAAGTCTGTTTGCAGGTAGGTGCCGCTCCAGTCAAAGGCTATGCTCCCGTCGTTGCCGGCGCATACACGTCCTGTATAGGATAAGCCTGAATCCGTAGCTGCAATTTTTTTTGTGTAGCTGCGTTCAGCTTGTGTCTGCAGCGCAAAAGTCAGCAGACAGATTATAAGAAAAATCTTTTGTCTCATGTATTTGTCATTTTGAACTGCAATATTACAATAAAAATCATTTTGGGGCGAACGTCACGCCTTGTTTTTGCATTTTACGACAGCTTTGTTATGGATAAATTGTAATTTTGCATCTATCCAACTACTATAGCAAATAAAAATGAAGATACGATTTGCACAAAATAAAGACATGCCCCGTATCAATGAATTGCTGATGCAGGTCGAGGCGGTCCATCATGTCGGTCGTCCCGATTTGTTCAAGGCCGGAGGGAAGAAATATACCGACGCGCAACTGTCGTCCATCATTGCCGATCCGCAGACTCCGGTGCTGGTGGCTGTAGATGAATGCGATACGCTGCAAGGCTATGCTTTCTGTGTTTTCCGGCAATATGAGAATGACAATATTCTGACAGACATCAAGACGCTTTATGTGGACGACCTTTGTGTCGATGAAAGAATGCGTGGCCGCCATATAGGCAGAACTCTCTATGAAGGTGTGCTGGCCTTGGCTCGCCGTAGTGGCTGCTACAATGTTACTCTCAACGTGTGGTGCTGTAATGAGGCTGCCATGAAGTTTTATGAAAAATGTGGCTTGCGTCCTCAGAAAATTGGAATGGAAAAGATATTGTGAAAGGATGTTGCCACCTGTAGAATTGTTGAAGTCGTTGATAGCCATTCCTTCGCACAGCCGCGAAGAAAAACAGGCTGCCGATTTTCTGGAAAATGTGATGCTTTCGGCCGGCTTGTCGCCTTATCGTTCAGGTAACAATGTCTGGGCTGTTGCACCGGGTTATGATGAACATCGTCCCACCTTGCTACTGAACGCCCATATAGATACGGTACGTCCGGCCGATGGATGGACACGCGATCCTTATGTGCCGGTTGTTGAGGGAAACCGGCTTTACGGCCTCGGCTCGAACGATTGCGGTGGCGGTCTGGTGAGCTTGCTGCATGCATTCTGTCGCTTGCGTGAAAAGCCGCAACCATACAATCTCATCTTTTTGGCCTCAGCCGAGGAAGAGGTGTCGGGGAGCAACGGCATAGCTTCTGTGTTGCCGTTGCTGCCGAAAATCGATGTGGCTGTAGTGGGCGAGCCCACTTCGTTGCAACCGGCCACCAGCGAACGCGGTTTGATGGTGCTTGATTGTACGGCTCACGGAAAAGCCGGACATGCGGCGCGCAATGAGGGCGAAAATGCACTCTATAAGGCCATGGATGATATCGGATGGATTCGTTCTTATTGTTTTGAGAAGGTTTCCCCTCAGTTGGGCTCGGTCAAAATGACTGCCACCATTATCCAGGCCGGCACCTTGCACAACTGCATACCTGATGTCTGTACCTTTACAGTGGATGTACGCATCAACGATTGTTATACCAATGCCGAGATTCTTTCAATCATAAAAGCGCATTTGTAGTCTGATGTGAAAGCCCGTTCCACTCGCTTGAGCTCTTCCCACATCTCATTGCTTCATCCGTTGGTGAGAGCCGCAGAGGAAATGGGGCTGATACCTTTCGGTTCGCCTACTCTGAGCGACCAGGCATTGATGCCGTTCCCTTCTTTCAAGTTGGGACCCGGCGATTCGGCACGTTCGCATACGGCCGATGAATACATCGAACCGGACAGCATAGAAAAGGCGGTGGATTTATATTTGAAATTGTTGGACGGACGCAACATTGTCTTTTGATGCTCGGAGACGTTTTTCTGTCTTGCTGCTGTCCAATCCGGCTCCTATGTATAATGTACGCGCGTGCGCGATGCAGAATTTTCAGCCTTGATTATAGGCAATTGCATGCCTTGAAGTGCATGGCTGGAAAAATGCTCTTGATTTTTGCAGGGTTGCAGTTGTTTCGTAACAGAATCAAGGCGGATTTTGTACGAATCAACAAGGAAATCAACTGAATTAAGAATGTTTTTTTTTGAGCTCAATTTTGTGGATGAAGGCATAAAAGCACTAAATTTGCAATCTCTGACAGGTGAAGCAGAATATGACGAAAGCAAAACCGATAAAATGTGTTACAGCATTATTGTTTTTCTTCTTCCTCGCTTGCGGTGAGGAGCGGAAAATCGACAGATTGTTCGACCGTGCCGAAGCATTAATGTACACCTGTCCTGATTCAGCTTATAGTCTGTTGGATTCTGTAAGAGGAAAGGAATTCGCATCGGATGCAGATCGTGCAAGATTCAGCTTGCTTTATACACAGGCACAGACAAAGGTGCATGACGGCAACAAAAGCGAGGAACGTGTCCGTTTTGCTTCGGATTATTATGACAGGTACGGTACAGTTAGGGAAAAATGTCTTTCCAGTTTTTATTTGGGCTTCGTGCAGGCTGACAAGCATCGTTACAAACAAGCCATGTACTCGTATATGAAGGCCGAGAGTTATCTGCCCGAATTAGATGACGACTATTTGAAAGGTTTGCTGTATGGGCGTATGGGATAGCTTTACCGCAGTTATTATGATGCCCATAAAGCATTGGAGGAATATACGAAAAGCCTCATGTTTTTTAAGAAGGCAAACAGGCATGCAAATGTAAATTTTGTGATGAGTGATATTGCAGAATTGTATAGTTATCTGCAGGATTATCCGAAGAGTATTGATTATTATGAGCAGGCTATCAGGTTGGCTCGTAAACTGAAAGACACTGTTTTTGTCCAGGATTGTCTGACAGGTCTGTTTATTGCTTGTGAAAACGGAGGACTTTATGGCAGGGCGGATTCGGCATATGAAAGAATGTCTCCATCGTATAAATATCTGAATCTGCCGGATTATCAAAGCTCTGTTTCTGTTGCCCACATGTATGCTCGTAAGAACCAAGCGGACAGTGTGCATGCTTACTTGAAACAGGCATGGCATTTGGCAGAGGATAAAACGGATTCAGCTGTAATCTATTTTCGTGAGTATTTGATATATGAAATGTCGGGAGATATTTCGAAAGCATATAAGGCATTAGTGAACTATGGCTTCAAGGAGAGGCCTTTGATCCGTCAAAGGCTGTCACAGCCTATTCTGACTTATCAAAAGGAATACTTCCGATCGCAAGCGGAATTGTCCAACTTGCAGTCACGATATGAGAGAGAAAAGAGCAACAGAAAAGTTTTCGTTGCATTCCTAATAGTGTTTGCTGCTGCTTATTGGACTTTTAGACTGCACATGAAAAAGAAACGGGAAATAGCTTCCTATCTGTGTCGTTTGGAAAATCTTGTGTGTGTACTCAATGAAAAAGAAATCGAGTTGGGCGAGTCAAAAAAGCGAATCAATGAGATCTCTTATATTCAGTCTGATATGCAAGATCGCCTCAATAATAAAGATGCTGAACTTACGGATATGAAGCGACAATTGCAGGATATAGAAAACTGCCAGTGGCAGTTGCAGCAGAAAGTATATGAAGTATTCAGAAGAAACAGTAGCCGTATCAATGAACTTTATTCAGCTTATATAACCGATGAAAGTTCAGGACAATGCGGCAATTCGGCCTCCTATCGTGCTTTGAAAAGCCTTATGAACAAATTGAGCGATAATAAGGACGTATTCCGATTGCTGGAAGCAGAAATCAATGAGTGTTTTGGCGGAATAATGAAAAAAGTCCGCCAGGGTTTTCCAAAGTTTAAGGAAGAGGATTTTATATTACTGTGTTACTGCCTGGCAGGTTTTTCACGGCAATCCATAGGGGCATTTATGGGAAAGGACACGGACTATGTTTCCATGCGTAAATCCAGACTGAAGAATCGTATCAGGAATTCAAATTTTTCCGATAAGGACATATTGATTGAATATCTTTAGAAATTCGGTTATCACATGGTTGTTTGTTCGCTTTGCAACATATTGAGAAACAGAATGTTGTAAAAGTGATAATTTTTAAAGTTATCAGTAGTTGCAATTGCTTGCAAATGAATTGTTTGCAAAATGAAGTGATAACTTTTTCTGTCTCTAAAATTTTGTAACGCGTAAAATTATTCCGATTTTTGTAGCCAAAAAAGAACCATAATGAAGCGTACAATTTTCATGCTGATGACATTAGTGATAGGTGTCATTCATCCAAGTGCAAATGCCTCATCGTTGTTGTCATGCAACGATGATAAACGTGAAATACCGATAGATGTCCCTAAGAAGAAGGAAAATCCTTATAGCGGGATTCCCCTGGCTTGTTATTATAGCGCATCTCTGTTGAAAGTGGGCATTCGTTTTAAAAGAGACATCGGCAGGGTGGCTTTGCTTGTCACGAACGAGACGACCGGTGAAAGCTGGAGTTGATTGTTGGATTCATCTATGGGAGAAGGAAGCCTCTGCATTTCCGGAACACCAGGCACTTATACGGTCAGTATCATGCTGACTGACGGTTGTGAATATGAAGGGACATTCATACTGTAGCTCATGAGCAAGGAAGTCCTGCATTCGTCCGCGATAGATACGGCATTGCCGCATCCCTTTCTATACGGTAAGACTTTGGGTGACGGACGTTTGCAGGCTTCCTTCTTTCGCGTATTAAATGGTATTCGAGACTGCAAAATAAATGTAAATTGTTTTTTGGAGTTGTTTTATGAATTATTGTATTTATATTTGCGGAAAAATAATAGGAAATGAAAACGAGGCTTGAAATACAGAGCACGGAACTTCCGACAGTAGAGAAAAAGCTGTCTGTTCTTATTCCCTTTCTCAATGAAGGCGAAGAGGTAGTGACAACCGTCAAGGAGGTCAGGCGAACTGTGGGTGAAAAGGTGAATATCATTGTGGTGAACGACCATTCAACGGATGGTTTCGACTATTCCGCGCAGTTACGGCCTTACTGGGTCACGTATATATTAAATGAGGAAAATCTGGGAAGTGCTCCATCGCGCGATATTTGTGTGGGGCATTGCGAAACTCCATATTTTCTGTTTCTTGATGCCCACATGCGTTTCTATAGCAATGATTGGGTTGAAAAAATTGTTGCTCTGTTGGAGGAAGATGATAGGCGGATCTTTTGTACGCAGACAAAGGCATTGAAAAAGAATGATGATGGTTCCCTGAAAGAGATCGAAAATCAAATTCCAGCATTTGGTGCATATATGCCTTTGTTTAAAGGGGCTTTCTTTCCAGATATACAATGGCGAACAGTTGAAATGCATCCGAATCGTAAGATTGAAGATGTCGCATTTGTGTTAGGAGCCAGTTATGCAGGTAGTGTACGATATTGGAAGTATTTGCATGGCATGAAAGGCTTGATGAAATATGGCTGTGAAGAGCAGTATATCAGTATAAAAGTCTGGTTGGAAGGTGGGCGTGTCCAAGTAGTGAAGGATATAATAGTAGGTCATATCTATCGCGAAGCTTCACCGTATGTGCATCGTCCTGCAACATTTGTTTTTAATCATTTGTGGATATCCGAAATGTTCTTTTCTCAGTCGTTACGCTGTAAGTGTATTGCTGCAGCGTTGTCGAGAGATAAAAAAGCTTGTGATGAGGCTTTTGAATTCTTGCGTGCGAAAAAATATGAATTAGAAAAAGAACGTAAGTATTACACGAGGATTTTTACAAACGATATATCAAATGTCATCAAACAGCAGAAGGATGTGCATAGAATCATGGTCAGAGCAGAGAATGATTATTCGCGTTTGCAACCATCTGTTAGAAAAGTAGCAGATTATCTTGCAACACATATTGCAGACACTTGTGGAATTTTTGAAGGAAAGATGGGGCAGATAATATGGTTTGAACATTATTATAGGTATTCAGGTGAATCGAAATGGGATGATTTGGCCTCAAGGCTTTGGGTGGATGTGGAAGCAAATGTGGAATGCGGTTTAATGCCCTTGGGATTCTCTAAAGGTTTATTGGGCATAGGGTGGAGTATATTCTATTTGTTTGCTAACGGTTTCTTAGAGGAGATACCTTACAAAGTGCTGAAAGTGGTAAATGAAGAATTGGTTCACTTGAATTTGGATAGTATAGAAAGTAGTGATTATGCTTCTTATGGAGGTTTGTTTGCCTATTGTGCTGCAAGCTTACAATTTGCCATGATAAAAAAACGTCCTTTACCTTGGAATGAAGATTTTAGAGATAATCTTGCAAGGAGTGCACAAAAGGTTTTGACAGTCTCAACGGATTACCGTATTATTTATGATGCTCTTCTTTGCAAAGAATTACTTGCAAGTGGAATGAAAGAAAATGCGCTGTCTTTGTCAATATCGGATTGTATGGATTTTTCAGTCGCTTTTTCGGAAAAAGAAACTACATGGAACAATAAGTTGACCAGCCCGATTGTTTCCATGTCTTTAATGCTAATGATTTCACAAGAATGCTATGTACAGAATAAGTAAATATTGTCATTTGATTGATAACGGGAATAGTTATTTTTTGTATAACATATCCAATGAGAATATTATGGCTATTCAACCGGAATTGGCAAATTTGTTGGTTTCGCACAAAAATGATGTAGATGTAATCAAGGAAATTCATCCGACCTTTTTTGAGGAACTTCTACGCAGAGATTCTATTGTGCTGTCGGATATCAATGAAAGCCAAATGCTTATTGATAAATGGAAGGAGGCTGATACAAATCCGAAAATATTCTCATTAATAGTGCTACCTACGTTGGATTGTAATTTACGATGCTGGTATTGTTACGAAAAACATAACGCCGGGTCGGTAATGAAAGTTGATATTCTGGATAGAATAAAAAGGCTGGTAGAAAAAAGAGTCGCTTCAAATGAGTTGGAGAATCTAAGTATCTCATTTTTTGGCGGTGAACCATTAATGGGCTATTCTAAAATTGTTTGGCCTCTTTTGGCGCATGCAAAAGAAAAATGTGATCAATATGGCAAGAAATTGCGGATAGGTTTTACTACAAATGGGACTTTAATTACAAAGAAAGTAATAGAGGATTTAGGAAGTTTGGATTGTCCCATTAATTTTCAAATAACGTTAGATGGAGATAAAATAAGGCATGATGCGGTTCGCCATATGCGTAATGGGAAATCCACTTATGATTTAATTGTTGGAAACATTAAACAATTGGTGCGTGCCGCGTTTATAGTATCGTGCAGAATAAATTATACCCACGATAATATGGGGTACTTAAATGATATAGCACCATCTTTTGGTGATTTGTCCAAGGAAGAAGGAGAGCATTTGCAATTTTATTTGCAGCAAGTGTGGCAGGAGCAGGCGGAATATAATATGGAGAAAGAGGAAGAGGCTGTCATTGAACATTTCAGGAAGTGTGGTCTTATGACTTCAGTTCCATCTAAGCATATGAAGCAAAGATGCTATGCCGAATCGGAAAATTGTTTTGTCGTAAGTTATAATGGCGATATATATAAGTGCACAGCATGGGACTTTACTCCAGAGCGGAAAGAGGGTGTTTTGCAAGAAGATGGAACCATCAAGTACAATCAAGTTTATAAACAACGTATGGAGGTGAAATTTGGAACAGAATATTGTCAAGCATGTTCGATTTATCCGATTTGCCATGGTGCCGGATGTTCACAGAATAAGTTGGAAAGAACAAAGTTTGATATGAAGGAGGGATGCCTTTTTAATTATTCTGAATCTGATAAACATGATTTAATACAAGAACGCTTAAAGGCAGCAATAGAATTGTCGATTCACAGTAAAAGTTGTATATCGTAATGTTTGTTATTCGTGGTTACACGTTTGCAGCAAGAGAATAATTGTTAATTCAATAAAGTAAAGATGAAAGTAAAATCAGATTTGCTGGTGTCTTTAAAAGCAGAGATACCAGTAGTGGAAGCCTCCAAAGAGGGGCTGTTGTCTGGAGGTTTTATCTCCATAGAGAATGGGATGGTGGATTTGTTGGCCAATACCGACTGTAATAATGGCTGCAATTCGGGTTGCAATGACGGTTGTAACAGTAGTTGCAATACCAAATGCAATACTAAATGCAATACCAAATGTAATACCAAATGTAATACGCAATGCAATACAAGTTGCAATTCGTCATGTAGTAAAGGTGTTTCCAGTCCTTTTGGTGGAATGTCAATGCTGTTTTAGTATTTGATAAGG
>ERZ808258.811-NODE-811-length-10618-cov-3.260437_pt1 | contig 10618 bp, 14 predicted proteins | sample MGYA00521280_ERZ808258 | MGnify/ENA primary metagenome ERZ808258 (study PRJEB31516, sample SAMN03275585) | gut metagenome | biome: mammalia-associated habitat; material: feces | host: Papio cynocephalus | place: Kenya | collected 2012-07-19 ...
TGCGCGAGTGTATCCATGAAGCTGGCTGATTTTCCTGATTCCATGATCCGCGAACCACTGCTGAATATTTGCGTTAAAACAGCATGACTTGAAAAACCGCGCCCGAAGCAGAAGCATACCCTTATTGGAATATTCTCCGAATAGACTGCGATCCATCAAAGACTGTCCATCCCAAACACTATTCGAAATTTCTACATCTTCAGGCTTCGATACAAGCTGTCCATCAACCAATCTCGTAGCAATTGCCCGTTCATGAAAAACGCTCTTATAGTCATCAACAACCAGAATGTTTTCCGGCTTAATTTCAATTGTATCAATAATACTGCTGAGTGTCAGTGCAATATACGGCTCTAATGCTGCCAGATCAATGTCCTGTCCGTCATCTACCTGAATTCCACACATTTCCCACTTGTGCATAGCCTCATACAATTTCTCGTTGATAAACAAGCATTTACCTACACGACTGGAACCGGAGCTGCGCTTGAAGCGAACATATTTCACGCCATCACATACAAACCCGTTTTCGTATAGGTCTGTACGAATATCCGAAACAGAATGAACAGTAGGAATATTCTTTCTCGGCTGATAGCTGTTTGTCTCTGTATCATATCGAAAATACGGGCAGAGATCATACAATGCCTGATCAGACAGAGGGGAGGAAACCGCAGAATCTACATGAACCCCTACCAACACATCTCCATCGAAAATAAGACAATCACAAGATTCATCTGAAAAGTTCATTTCCTCAAAAGAATACCCGTTTCGAATGTAATATGATCCGCATACTCGGTTAAATTCTTTGTCGCTGTACTTAAACGTCACATTGATGACCTGACAGGAATATTCTTTCTTTTTACCCCAAGCCGAAAAACTTTCGTTAGGACAAACAGAAGAAAAAATCTCCCGAAGCTTAATCAAATCAAGACTATAATCCAGAGTATTAACAAATCGTGCAAAATTGAATTGTCCATCTGGACGCTTCAAGCGATATCCATCTCCCACGCCGTTGCGATAATGATTCGCTATGTAAATATCCTTTCCATCCAGAGAAGGAATGTAAACCGCATTATTTGTAATAATGTCCACCGCCTAACTTATTGAAATTGCAAATGTCTGGGCGTACAAAACTCCGCATTATCCGGTAAAACAAATCGATACTCCGAAGGAATATCTCCCTGCATCCAAAGATTATTTGTACTAAGCATCCGCCCATCAAAAAATCGAATCCAGAATCGCCTTCCGGAAAAGCCTAAGAAGCTGTATCTGCTTGGCTGCTCCACATTACCACCGTCACAGTAACAGCATCCATGAATGATAATATGTTTATCTTTCTCCGCAATAATCTGTTGCCAATAATGGCGTTCAAAACATTTGCTGGAGCATAAAACAGCATTCATATAACTGCTTTCCGCTATCTCTTTCCCGCAAATTTCACACTGCATCACTCAACCTCCAGACTGCCTTGACTAAACGCATAAAGCTGTGCAGAAAGTTCAGCGATCTTTTTAACCGCAATTGCAACATCTCGTTCTGTTGTATCGACAGAAAAAGAGATACGAATCGTACAAACAGCATCCTGTTCCGACAAACCAATCGCCATCAACACATCAGAAGGTTTCAATGAAGCGGCATGACACGCAGAACCGGTCGATACGCAAATATCATTCTGATTCAGCATCAGCATAAGAGCTTTGCCCTCCACCTGCGGAATTGTCAAGCTGATAATATTCCCTCCATCTACACGACCGTTGATAAAATAAGGAATCGTCATCTGATTTTCCAATTCTTGCAGAAAAAGCGTATGCAGCCGTTCAATCTGTCCTTTCCAAATAGGGAAAAGTAAATCTACATTTTCAATTGCCGCACCCAAAGCAGCAATTCCAATTGTATTCTCTGTACCGGAACGAAGCCCGAATTCCTGACCGCCTCCATAAATAACAGGGGAAAGTAATGCTGTATCGCTGACATACAATACGCCGATACCCTTCGGCGCATAAAACTTATGTCCGCTCATAGAAAGCAAATGAATTTTGTTCTTAACCACGTTAACAGGCACGTGTCCAACAGCCTGCACAGCATCCGTATGAAATAGCACTCCGTATTCTTCGCACAAATCTCCGATATCCGAAATGCACTGTACCGTTCCAATCTCGCTGTTGACCATTTGAATACTAACAAGCCCAAGATCGTCCTTATGCTCTTGCATCATAGCATCCAATCCTTCAATATCAACACGCCCATCACTGCAAACCGGCATATAAATCACATGAAAACCAAGCCGTTCCATTTCTGCACAGACATTCAATACAGAAGGATGTTCGATTTTTGATGTAATAATTGTCATTCTTCCGATGCTCTTCAAATGATCCCGTAGCCCATAAATTGCAAGAGTATTTGCCTCACTACCTCCAGAAGTAAAAATCACAGTTCCAGATTTAGCATCGAGAAAATCCAAAGCTTTTTGCCGGACACTCTCAACCATTTTTCTCACCTGAACACCCAGCACATGAGAACTGCTTGGATTTCCATACAAATCCATAGCCTGTTTCATAGCTTCTTTTACGCTATAACTAAGAGAAGTCGTAGCAGCATTATCAAGATAAATCATATAAACACCTCCCTAATAATCAGGAATTATATGGCTGTACTTCCGCACCGCAATTCGGGCAGTAGTGTCCCATCATTACATGAGCCGCCGCAGCAAACGATTCATATCCACACTTTGAACATTTCACAATTTCAAAATGGTCTGTTGCCGTATATCGGGCATGAATCCATTTCCCATGTACAACCGGCATAGCATCAATCGTTGGCGCGTCATCCAATTGGCAAATGCAAGAATAGATTGCTGTACCCTCTGCATTTTCCTCTTCGTTCTCGCCAGCATTCATATCGGCTAACCAGCTATCCAAAATTTTCTTATAAGCATCTGCATCAATCAACCGCATTTTCCGTACCTCCGTCCTGTTCCAGCTCAATTACAAACGTATTGAAAAACCATCTTGTTTCCTTAATCTTTCTGTCAGCAAGTTCAAGCGGAAGCATACGTAGCGTATCGCCAATAGACACTCCCTCATACGAAGCTCTACCGTCCATAACACATAAATTTGTAAGTGCAAACGGATTTTTTAAGCTGTTAAAATTAAACTCTCTAAGCTTCATTCAGTAACCTCCATCTTTGAACCGCAGTTTGGACAGTAATTGCTGCTGTCATATGCCGTATTTCCACAACAAGAACACTTGCAATTAGCGAAAAGTTTTGTTGTCGGATCAATATGGATAATCCACTGTCCATGCCTCGCTTGCTCATAGCCCATCTGTATAGCCATGCGTTTGAATTGGCTTTTTGTCGGACGATTAACATCAACAGCAGGCAAAGCTGCAATTTCGCTTGCAATACAATCCGCCAACCCGGTATGCCGTCCCAATACAGAGCCGTTCGCAAGCCCGTACTTTTCAGCGATTTTCACGGCATCTTCACGCCGAATATAATCATCAGCCATTTTCTCTCATCCTCCTTTTCTTCCGACACTCTGGACAAAACCATCCACGTTTTCCGACACTCCAACCATAGTTCCTTGCGATAGCTACAGCCATAGAGAATGAAACCGCGTGATTTACCCAGTTATACGTAGTTCCGCAAGTATCGCAGGAAAAATAAACGTTATACGCCATCACTGACTCTCCTGTTCCATGCCTCGACGGTAATTTCCTTCCGCGAGTATAAATGGGATTGCGGCTCAATATAGCAATCTTCGTTCATGCAATATACACACCAAAATTCGCCTATCTGTTCTTTTGTGCGGAGTAGTTTAGCCTTGCCTCCGCAGAACGGGCATGGTTTCAATTCATCCATCCTTCTCGTCCTCCATCTGCTCGAAGTAAAATGTGATCGCTTTCTCATGCTCGACAACGTTACCGTAGATGATCCCCACCTTGTAGATGTAGTTTTCTCGGAGCTTTCTGGGAATTTCCGCGATATAGCGCCGGAACGTTTCCAGAGAATTTGCCCGTTTGTAGTGATTACACATTCGACAGGATGGCATAAGATTTGAAAGATCATCCGTTCCCGCATCTTCAACACCCCACGCCCGCAACGGCAGAAAGTGATCGACCTGCATATCCTTGATGTCGATAGCTCGTCCGCAGTAAGCACAGCGTCCGCCATACTTCGCATAGACAGCTTCTCGTATTTTCTTGCTGAAGCTCATATCTTTCCCTCCATTTCCTGTAAAGCCTTCTCAGCTTCATCTTTAGTACGAAATACGGTTCGTCCCCAATAATCCAAATCGGACAAGACAAAGAGGCATGACCTAATTTCCGGTTCACTTCTATCTGGATATGTCGCAATCGGGTAATAAATACGATACACCGGCGTTCCAACCTTACACGGTAAAACCAATACACATTCATTCTTATCCGCTTCGGCAAGTTCACGGAGACGCTTAATCGATAATCCATCAAATTCCTTGATCTCGTAAATTCCTTTGCCCATCAATGCAAGCTTCACACGTTCTACCTCTTCCGGTAAAAGCCCTGAATCCTCATATTGTGCAAGGCGTTCCACGACGGCATCTCCGTCAAGCTGACAACACCTTGCTTCTCCTGTTTTAAGCCGAATCGTATATCTTACCATCATGTTTATACAGCTCCTTTCGCCATTTCGCTTTCACATATTTTTATTACTCTCGCTTTGTCTGCGATGTATTCCGTATGAATCGTTCCACACCAGAATCCAACAGGTCTTATCTCATATACAACTGGCTGACCGCCATATTTCATACAGGCTTTTCTGGCAAACTTTCTCGCAGACAAAAGCGAATCCGTAAAGAAAACTTTATCTCGATATTTCTTCCTCCAATCCTCACGCTGATTTTCTGTAAAAATCGGAGGAAGAATCCAATTGCGAATATGTAGTGCATCAGTAGTTCCGTGATAAAATTTTCTTTTTATACATTCATTCCTCATCGTACAATTCATTTTCTTTTGCGTATTCAAAATATTCCTTTCGAAATGTAATCTTACGATGCTCCAATTCTGCATCTGTCAGATCATTTTCTTCCACTAACGGCGTGTAATCCGCACACCGGTTCATATTTCCGCATTGTTCAAACCATAAACAATCCTGCGGACAGGGCTTCTTGATTCTTTCCATAATTCCTCCAAAATCCTTTCATTGAAAATCCATCCCTTCAAGATATTATTTTATTAGTTATTTCCGAACAGCTCTTCAATGAACCGGCTCGGATTCGTTTGCTTTTTACCATATTGGCTGGACGCTGATAAATACAATTCTCGCTCTGCTCTGGTTATCGCCACATACATTAGTCTTCGTTCTTCATTGATGTTTTCATTTCGATGATGGGGAAGCAACCCTTCATTGACTCCAACAAGAAATACAACAGGGAATTCAAGTCCTTTCGATTTATGAATAGTCATAATCTGTACTGCGTCATCCTGCTCGTCCTTCACAGTCACCAGCTTCCCCATATAGGTTATAAATTGTTCAATGGATTCATATTCTTCTGCAATACTTTCCAGCGTATTTAAGTTATCCACTTTATCATCAGCATTATTATCATCGGAAGCTTCATCCGAGACATACAAATCAAGCTTTAATCGAGTACGTAAAAACGAAATAATTTCTTTTACGTTATTCCATCGACCATTACCGATATATCCAATAATATCACTTAGCTCCTGAACACCCTTTTTATATTTCCAATTTCGTCCCGCAGCATCGTACATTGCATAAAATTCTGACTTTTTCTCTCGCATCGCAATTTTCTTGGTTTCTTCTAAAAAAGCATTTCCCAAATATCTGTTTGGCTTGTTGTAAATATATTGAAAAGCGTGATCATCATTTTTGTCATGCACCAATCTCAGATAAGATAGCACAATTCTGATTTCTTTTCTTTCCGCAAAAGGAATCCCATCAACAATTTGATAAGGAATCGCGGCACGGTGCATGGCTGATTCGAAATTTGCAAGCTGGGCATTTGTCCTCGCCAGAATTGCAATGTCCTGATATTTATATGATTTACTTTCAACCATCTGCCGAATCTTATCTGCAATTTGTCCAGCTTCCATTTTTTCATCCGAATAAAGTGCAAATTCCGGTAATTTATATGCCCCTTTATTTGCAATGCTTTCTACATAAAACGGATGTTGAGACTCCGGAACCGTCTGTGCAAAACGATTTGCAAATTCTACAATATCCGCCGTACTTCGATAATTGCAATTCAAGTTCACAATGGTAGGGTTGTTATCCCATTCCTGATTGAAATCCAACATATAACGATTTGTAGAACCACGCCACTCATAAATCTCTTGCAACGGATCGCCTACAAAAAAGACATTTTGATGTCTCTGTGCAATCAACTGCACCATCCTATATTGCGCCGTGTTTGTATCCTGCATCTCATCCGCCAGAATAAACTCATAATATTTTTGACAATATCCCAGTGCCTTTTCGTTTCCAGTCAAAATTTCATCTGCCAAAGTCAGCATATCATCAAAATCAATGCAAGAATGTTCCCGTTTGTATTTTTCATATAAAACATAAACTCGTTCCTCGTCTTTTTTTGATTTCGTATCAGGCGCAATCAAACGATTTTTCTGCATCGAAATATAAGACAAGCATCCGGCAACAAGATTCCCGTTAACCTCTGGAACACGAAGCATCTCTTTCAGAACACCTTCGATGATCTGCCGTTTCTTCCAATCTGAATCCAACAGCTTATAGCTGCATCGATTAAATTTCCGAATCAGCGAATAGCCAAAAGAATGAAATGTCTCAATATGTAGATATTTATATTGCTCTGGCAAAAGGCTCTCCAATCGCTTTGACATATTCTCCTTCGCCTTTTTGCTGAAGGTAATTGCCAGAATACGATTTGGATCAACATTATGCTCCATCACAAGATTCTCAATTCGATGTACCAATACTGCTGTTTTACCGGAACCAGCAGAAGCAATACAATTACAGCATCCCTTATAAAACGAAATTGCCTGCTTCTGATTGTCATTGAACTCCAATCCGATCACCGCCTGTTTCTTTGTATTTTTCACGATACTCTACGTGAATCGCCTTGCCCTTTTCCGCTAATTTCTCCGGCTGAGATTTCCAAGACTTAAATTGTTTTCGTACATCCTTCGCCCCGCTTAAAACTGTCAAAGACGAAAGCGTCTTAAAATGCTCCACATAGCTGTTGTCAATTAAAGACTTCTTCGCTGCACGTTTTTCTGCATTTTGGTCAATCATCAGTTTGAAAACCTGACCAAGCATCTGTACTCGTTGTTCCAATGGAATATCGGAATACTCATCCAACATTTTTTTGCATTTATCCAGATCAACGTACCACATTTCGAATCCGCGACATACATAATCAATACCATTGGCATCAAGTAACTGCTTCAATGCACGTTTGAACGCACCAGAATTGCTTCCATACCACTGTTCATAATTGGTATGCGCTCCGGATATTTTACTTGCTTCTTCTACAAGACGTGCATACAAATCCATCTCAGCATCGGTCGCAGTATGCTGCTCTTTTTCTTTCAAAACAACGTCTACGTTATTTTCAATATGCGATGTTTTTTCAAATGTCTGAATAACATGAACCTCGTTTGCAATCACACAATTTTCGCTGCGCAGATACTGGATGCACCGTCGAAGATACTCGTCAATTTGCAAGTCCGTCTTGTTGAAATACTCATACATCTCGTAGTATGGAATCTCAAGTTCTTTTCCGGACTGTTCCATGCTGTACTTGATATAGTCATAATTCTTATTCACCATAGCAATGCGCTTCGCCAGATCAAACACAGTCAGCCTTGCTTTGTGATTCTCATCATGATGATTGATCATCTCATTCAAAATCAGTGGTGCGAGATACTGATAAATGCCTTTGTGAAGCCTTGCTTGTGCCATAGTTTTTGGCATATCAAATAATTCAGTGATAGTGTAGCTCCGCCGTTTGGAATCGTAATCAAAATCGCAAAATGTAGCAAGCTTATCCAAAAACATTGACCGCTGCTTCCCACCGACAAATTTGCCGCGTTGTTCATAAGACTGAATTTGCGCCGGAGTACAGATCAGCCTTACCAACTCGCCCTCTTGGTACATTCTTTTCTCTAAATTCACTCGTCAAATCACCTCCAAAAATGCTCGAAAATGTTCTGAAACCCACGAATCATCGAACGTATCAGCCATGTACCTTTTTGCCTTTAATGTAATTATATTTATTTAAGGCTTTTTGGTACATAGATTCTGGGTCATATTTTTACTCCTAAATAGAACAATCAGAATGCTTTTATATAACTATTACTGTATATAAAACAAGTAGTAGAAGATATAATTCCTGATCTACTTTTTCTTAATCTTATTGGACTGCGTAAGCAGGACAATAACACAAGCAATTGCTTGCAATTGCGCAGTGTAAATAACAACTACCCTATTATAGTAGTTATAATATATAGCAGTGTTTCTTAAAGAGCGTTGCGTTCTACAAAGTTGTCAAGTTCCTGCTGATTACGTCCGATATAATGATAGGTTGTACGAATGTTACTGTGATTCAGCAGCTGTGAAATCGTTGCCTCATCTTCAGTGTTATTGCTATTGCTGATTACCATATGAGGAATTGTTTTGCGCAGTGAGTGTGTACCGATATGAATCTCTAAGCCCAGCTTTTCACAAGTGCGCTGAAGCATTTTCCGCATTCCGTCAACTGTCATATGTTCTCCCGGCTTTTTATAATTCGGAAATAGCCAGTCAGACATTCTATAAGTTTCAATATACTGAAAATATTCTGCCAGTGCTTCTCTGCATTTACTGTTGAGATACACGACTGCTCGTTTCCCCGTTTTTTCTTCGTTAAATATAACATGATCACGAAATGTCCCGTCTTCTTGTAGAACATCGCATACTCGCAGCCGGATCATATCTCCGCAGCGCCGCATCAGATTCAAAGAAAGAACCACATACAGATAGTTGCGCCGGTTAGTTGGCATAGACTTAAAATAATCTCCGTTGGAGAAAAAGTAATTACGCAGCAAAGTGACTTCCTGAATTGTCAATGGTTCAACTGGAGTATGAGTATTTTCTTTATTTTGAATATAAGTGTCATCCAGTATTGGAGCATTTACTTTCTGCTTGGGAACTTGCTTTGCCGCTGTTCTAAGCCAAGGCACAATGGAAATGATTGCAGCGGAAGATGTGCTTTCCTGTTTAATAGCCGCATTTTGCATATCGAATTCCTCCTATTATTTTTACTTCTTTAGTTATTCGTGAAAAGCCTTGAAAGCATTGATTCATCAAGCTTTCTTGACAATAATATTATACACGAAACAGGCTGTTTTGTCAATGGGTTTTCATTATTTTCTTAGTTTTATTTTGGGCAAAATACAAGTTAGCGGAAAAGATACGGTTTATCAGGTGTTTGGGTAGTTAAAAGTGAACTGGGCAGAAAATGTGAATAGGATGGAAAGGTGAGATAATAACGGTTATTCGACAGTTTGACGAAGCTGAGATCGATGAAAATAAGGCGCAGTCGAAAATGGAGTTTGGATGTTGAGCAGATGTACTTACAGGAAAATCGAAAAGCAAAACTGATCCGAAAATGTAAATATAGCCCGTCTTCAGCTGGTACGATCCGGGCAAAAGCCGCGCAGCCGTCAACCGTTCAAAATATCGCTTTTCCGCCGTTTATGTCCGCAAAAGGCAAAAAAGCGGACATAAAACGAACCGGGCAAAATATGCCGATCTGCGCGAACTTTTGCGCCGTTTCCAGTTGTGTAGCCGGTCAACCTCTGCGCCGATCCTGAAGCCGTTCTTTTGCCGCGTTCCATGATCAAACCCGTTCCGCGTCTTTTGCCGTCAATCGTGCCGCCGCTCTTTTCAGTCAAAAGCAACTAAAAAAATAATAAAAAATCTTCTCAAAACCTCTTGACAAAACGCGTTTTTTGTGCTATACTATAGCCAAGATAAAGGAAATAAGCAAACCACCGAACAACTAAAAAAGTAAGGAGCACAAACCATGAACAAACATTTCACAGTCAATTCAATTTCCGAAGCTTGGCAAAAAGTAGCCGAAGTTTTCCCGTCTGATTATATCCGCGATGATAGCAGCAGTTCCCGCGCGGGTTATAATATCTACCGTTCCACAGTCAAAAGCGAAAACGGCGCTTATCAATGGTACTATTGTTATATCTGTGATCTTGGCTGCACACTGGAAGTTAACTTGACTGATGACAAATGGAACGCAACAACGATCTATATCAATATTGAAAAAGCGGCGGAAGCCGAAGAACCCGCGCAGGAAACGGAAACGGAACGCCCGGAAACGTTCGAACTTGTATTGACCGAAGAAGAAGCAAAATTGATCCGCGCTGCCGTCTGCTGTGCATCCATGAAAAACACAATAAAATATATCGATGCCAAACACAAACAAGAAGAAATCATGACGGAATTTTATAACGCGCAGCGCCTGTTATATCATTCAATTATAAACCGGCTTGATCAAATTTTGGGCTATGAAGAATCATTCCCGGACGAAGAAAAACTAAAAAAATAATGAAAAAGGCTTGACAAAACTAAAAAAGTATGATATAATCTAAT
>ERZ808258.812-NODE-812-length-10616-cov-2.549190_pt1 | contig 10616 bp, 9 predicted proteins | sample MGYA00521280_ERZ808258 | MGnify/ENA primary metagenome ERZ808258 (study PRJEB31516, sample SAMN03275585) | gut metagenome | biome: mammalia-associated habitat; material: feces | host: Papio cynocephalus | place: Kenya | collected 2012-07-19 ...
GATTGAAAAGGGCTGGGGTTTGTTCGCCACCGACAACTACGGCATGAGCGAGCTTATGGGACCCGGAGTTTCCGGCGAATGCGAGGAGCGCGACGGACTGCATTTCTGCGAAGACTATTTCTATCCCGAAATAGTCGACCCCGAAACGCTCGAACCTCTTGCCGAGGGCGAGACAGGCGAACTGCTTGTGACTACGCTGACAAAAGAGGGACTGCCTCTGCTCAGATACAGAACCCGAGACATTACAAGGCTCAACTATTCTCCCTGCAAATGCGGAAGAACAGGCGTCAGGATGGACAAGGTCAAGGGCAGAAGCGACGATATGCTCAAGATTCGCGGCGTAAATGTGTTCCCGTCACAAATCGAAAGCGTGCTTATCGGCACGGAGCAGATCGGCGCAAACTATCAGCTTGTTGTCCGCCGCGAGGGATTTTCAGATACACTTGAAGTCCGTGTTGAGCTTGTTGACGCGTCTCTGCTTGAGAGCTACGGCGAAATCGAGCGGCTTCAGAAGAAGATAATGCACAATCTCCAGACCACTCTTGGTATCCAGTGCAAGGTCAGCCTGCTTGAGCCAAAAACGCTCGAAAGATTTGTCGGCAAGGCGCACAGAGTTGTTGATTTGAGAAACGAGAAGAAATAAATCCGGAGGCAGAAAATGAGAAAGTTACTTTTAGGAAACGAGGCCGTCGCAAGAGGTCTTTATGAAGCCGGATGCCGTGTGGCATCGAGCTATCCCGGCACACCGAGCACCGAGGTGACAGAGAGCGCGGCTAAATATGATGAGATATACTGCGAATGGGCGCCGAACGAAAAGGTCGCTATGGAGACCGCAGGCGGCGCTGCCATAGCCGGAGCGCGTTCTTTCTGCGGCATGAAGCATGTCGGTCTGAATGTTGCCGCCGACCCGCTGTTTACACTCTCTTATACGGGCGTAAACGCCGGCATGGTCATAGTTGTTGCGGATGACCCCGGTATGCATTCATCGCAGAATGAGCAGGATTCGCGCAACTATGCAAAGGCGTCAAAGATACCGATGCTCGAGCCCGCGGATTCTCAGGAGTGTCTCGCTTTCACGAAGCTCGCATATGATATCTCCGAGCGTTACGACACTCCGGTTATAATCAGACTCACCACGAGAATCTCCCATTCCCGCAGCCTTGTTGAGATAGGGGAGAGAGTCGACAACGGACTCAAAGAGTATGTCAAGGACACGCAGAAATATGTCATGATGCCCGCTATGGCGAAAAAGAAGCATGTCATAGTTGAAGAGAGAACAAAGGCTCTCGAAGCATGGGGCGACAGCGAAGCTGTTGACCTCGGAGTCAACAAGATTGAATATAACGACAAGAAAATCGGTATAATCGCCGGCGGCATTGCCTATCAGTATGCCAAAGAGGCTCTCGGCGATAAAGCATCTTATCTCAAGATAGGCTGCCTCTATCCGCTGCCCGAGAAGATAATCCGCGACTTTGCGTCAGAATGTGAAAAAGTCTATGTCATCGAAGAGCTTGATCCTTACATAGAAGATCACTGCCGTAAGCTCGGAATAAATGTCATCGGCAAGGAGCAGTTCACGCTTCTCGGCGAGTATTCGCAGAGCATGATAAAGAAAGTTATCCTCGGCGAAGAGAATGCTTATCTCAAGGCCGATATAAGCGTTCCCGCGCGTCCGCCTGTACTCTGTGCCGGATGTCCGCACAGAGGTCTGTTCTATGCCCTCAAGAAGCTCAAGGTCAATGTCAGCGGTGATATCGGCTGCTATACCCTCGGCTCGATGGCTCCTCTCGGCATGATGGACACCTGCATCTGCATGGGTGCATCCGTCTCTGCGCTCCACGGCATGAACAAGGCTGACGAAGCCGGAAGCCACAAGCGCGTAGCCGTTATAGGTGATTCTACATTCATCCATTCCGGCGTTACGGGTCTTATAAACATCGCGTATAACCAAAGCAATTCAGTTGTTATCGTCCTCGATAACAGTATCACCGGCATGACCGGACATCAGCAGAATCCGACTACCGGACTTACAATAAAAGGTGACCCGACAACAGCAGTAAGCCTTGAAGCTCTCGCTCACGCAGTCGGAATAAACCGCGTCGTTGTCGTTGATCCTTATGACCTCGCAGCAACAGAAAAAGCAATAAAAGAAGAGCTTGAAGCGGACGAGCCCTCGGTAGTCATATCCCGCCGTCCCTGCGTGCTTCTCAAATATGTCAAGACCAAGCCGCCTGTCAAGGTCAACACCGACAAGTGCGCCTCCTGCAAGATGTGCATGAAGATCGGCTGCCCCGCGATAAGCATGAAAGAGGGCAAGGCTCACATTGATTTCACCCTTTGCGTCGGCTGCGATGTCTGCAAGCAGCTGTGCAAATTCGGTGCGATAGAATAAGAGAGGAGCGGGAAAAATGGCAGTTAAATCAATTATGATAGTCGGCGTCGGCGGCCAGGGTACTCTGCTTGCGAGCAGACTCCTCGGCAGCGCGCTTATAGACAGCGGATACGAGGTCAAGGTTTCCGAAATACACGGAATGAGCCAGCGCGGCGGTTCCGTTGTTACATATGTTAAATACGGCGATGAGGTCTTTTCACCCACGATTGAGCAGGGTGAAGCCGATATAATCCTCGCCTTTGAGAAGCTCGAAGCCGCAAGATGGCTCAGCTTCCTTAAGCCCGACGGCAAATTGGTCGTCAACGATCAGTGCATTGACCCGATGCCGGTCATAACCGGCGCGGCGGAGTATCCTCAGAACATATCCGAGGCAATAAAAGCGGCAGGAGCTTCTATGATAGAGCTTGACGCGCTTTCACTCGCCGTCAAAGCGGGTTCGGCAAAGGCTGTCAATGTTGTTCTCATCGGTGCGATGGCGAGCCACATGCAGCTGAGCTATGAGACATGGATAAACGCTATAAAGAACACTGTACCGGAGAAGTTCCTTGACATGAACCTTGAGGCATTCCGTCTCGGCTATGAGCACGAGAAAACCTGCTGAAAACGTAGAAGAGAGATAAAGAGATACAAAGGAGATAAGAGACGATGGCAAAGTATTTCAGCCCCGAAATTGAAACGGCGTCGCGCGATTATCTGCACGCAGTGCAGAGCGCACGGCTGATAAAGACGGTAAAAAGATGCTATGAAAACATCCCGTTTTATAAGGCAAAGTTTGACGAGATAGGACTTAAGCCCGAGGATATCCATTCGATAGACGATATCAGCAAGCTTCCCTTTACGGTAAAACAGGATCTCAGAGATCACTATCCGTTCGGACTTTTTGCCGTGCCGAGAGAAGAGCTCGTCAGAGTTCATGCTTCGTCGGGTACAACCGGAAAGCAGACTGTTGTCGGCTATACAAAGGGCGATATTGACCGCTGGTCCGAGTGCACCGCAAGAGCGCTCACTGCCGCAGGCGCAACATCCTCGGATTATGTCCATGTCTCTTACGGTTACGGACTTTTCACCGGCGGTATGGGACTGCATTACGGCGCAGAAAAGCTCGGCGCGACCGCGATTCCCGTGTCGTCCGGCAACACAAAGCGCCAGGTTCAGATACTTCAGGATTTCGGTTCAAATGTGCTCTGCTGCACTCCTTCATATGCTCTGTTTATCGCAGAGACACTCAAAGAGATGAATGTCGATCCCGCCGAGCTGCCGCTTCGCATAGGCATTTTCGGCGCAGAGCCGTGGAGCGAGAATATGCGCACCCAGCTTGAGAATATGCTCAAAATTAAGGCATATGATATATACGGTCTCTCCGAGATAGCGGGTCCCGGCGTTGCATATGAGTGCTGTGAGCAGTCCGGAATGCACATCTGTGAGGATTATTTCTATCCCGAGATAGTCGATCCCGTGACCCTCAAGCCGCTGCCCGACGGCGAATACGGCGAGCTCGTGTTCACCTGCATTGGAAAAGAAGCTCTTCCGCTGCTCAGATACAGAACCCGCGACATTTCCGCAATAACGCATGAGAAATGCGCCTGCGGCAGAACGCTCGTCAAGATGCTCAGACCCAAGGGCAGAAGCGATGATATGCTTATTATCCGCGGCGTCAATGTTTTCCCGGCCCAGGTTGAGCATGTTATTCTTTCGCTCGGCATGGATCCGAACTATCAGATAATAGTTGACAGAGCGAATAATCTTGACATAATGACCGTCTGCATCGAGATGTCAGACCACATGTTCTCCGACTCGGTCAAGCAGATTGAGGCTAAAGAAAAAGAGATTTGCGGCGCCATGCAGTCCGTCCTCGGTGTTTCCGCAAAGGTGCGCCTTGTTGAACCGCACTCTCTGCCGCGCTACGAAGGCAAGGCTTCGAGAGTTATTGATAACAGAAAAATATAAAGGAGGAAAACCAAATGGCAATCAGTCAGATTTCGGTTTTTGTCGAAAACAGACCCGGCAGACTTGCCGACATAACGGCAGTCCTCGCCAAGAACAGCATCGATATCCGCGCTCTTTCCGTTGCGGATACCTCGGACTACGGCATTCTCCGCCTTATCGTCAACGACCCCAAGTCGGCGGTTGAGGCGCTCAGAAGCGAGGGAATGACCGCTTCCGCAACTCAGGTTCTCGGCATAATCATTCCCGATGAACCCGGCGGACTTGCGCGCGCTATCAAGGTGCTTTCAGATGCACAGATAAGCGTTGAATATGCTTATGCGTTCATCACGCCTTCGGTCGGCAACGCCTATGTTATCATCAGAGTCGAAGATAACGACAAGGCTTCCGAGATACTCAAGGGCGCAGGAATCGAACTCATTGAGCAGGATGATATTTTCAAGAAATAAAGATTTTTTAACGCCTCTGACCGAAATCAGGGGCGTTTACTTTTTAAAAGACAGGATTAGAATTGATGAACAACAGCCAAATTATTTCTATTGCCATGGCACAGTCCGCAACAGACCTCGGATGTGCGCCGGAAGATTTTATAAAAGACAAAAATATTATCGTTGAATCAAAGACCAACACAAATGCGCGAAAGTATTTGAAGCTTCCGTTTATATGTGATCTTGTGTCATACGGGAACAACATTGTAGCGTCCGTTGACATGAAATATAAGGACATTGTGGAGCAGTATATAAACAGATTTGCACCCGAGCACTGTTTCGAAACGCCGAATATGCATATTCTAAACGACACTTTTCAGGCGCACGGTATGCGTGTTTGTTTCATGGCCGAGTATTTTCTGCCGCGTATGGAGTCGCTTCGCGAGTTGCCGTGCCGATATGAACTCAAGGTTATGTATCCGAATGACTTCAAGGATTTATATCTGCCGCAGTGGAGCAACGCGCTGTGCGCTGACAGAAAAGATTTAGATGTGCTGTGCGTCGGTGCATACGACGGCAATACTTTGATAGGGCTTGCCGGAGCTTCTGCCGACTGCGACACAATGTGGCAGATTGGAGTGGATGTTCTGCCGGAATATCGCAGGAAGGGCATAGCCGGTGCGCTGACCAGCAGACTGGCACTGGAAATTATAAAACGCGGCAAAGTCCCGTTTTACTGCTGTGCATGGTCAAATATCAAATCTGCCGGGAACGCAATAAAAAGCGGATTCAGACCCGCATGGGCGGAGCTGACCGTAAAGCCCGCCGATTTCGTTGATAAACTGAACGGAATAAAAATTTAATAGATAAGCTAAAATGTCCCCGCAGAGATACTGCGGGGACATTGGTATTTTTCGGGACAAAGCCTCATATTATTAGATAAAATAATGGAGGTAAAATGCTATGGACATAAACGCGGCAGCAAAGGAATACGGGAACGGTGTTATAACTTCACTGAAAAAGAATCGCAGAATACTTATTATGATGCTGCTTTTTGCAGCAGGAATGATAATAGGCGCACTTTCGCTGAAAAAGGCTGATAGCTATCTTTCAGGCGCATTTTCGGATATGTTTTCGGTTTATATAAAATCAAAAGGCAGCCAGTCTCTCGGCATGAATTTTATAAATTCGCTGGCTGTCAACGCCGCATTTATGCTCGCAGTATTTGTATTCGGACTGTGTGCTGTCGGGCTGCCGCTGATATGTATTCTGCCCATAATACGGGGCGTGGGGATAGGTATGCTGTCGGGCTATCTATACTCAAATTTTGCTCTGCGCGGGCTTGGGTACTGCGTTTTGGTGATATATCCCGGGCTTATACCGGCTATTTTTGCGCTCCTGCTCGCTTGCAGTGCAGGAATAAATTCGTCATATGAAATGCTCCTCTCACTTTCTTCAGCTAAAGCACAAAGAGGGGAGGGGAGCATAAAAATTTACTGTATGCGTTTTTTGATAATATGCATTCTTATAGTTCTTGCCGCTGTAACCGACGCCGCCGCAAGCAGACTTTTCTGCAGGCTGTTCAGCTTTTAATTTTCGTCAGAATCAGAATCCGACTTTTTGCGGTTGATTTTGACTTTATTAAGCGGGTTGGAGTCAACGGCATTGCGCAATTGTTCGTCAACAACATGAGTATAAATTTCAGTCGTTGCCAGATTCTCATGACCGAGAATCTCTTTTAGTTGCAGCACATCAACATGGCCGTATTGATACATAAGCGTAGCAGCCGTATGTCTTAGCTTGTGCGTTGAAAACCCCTGACCGCTGAGTCCGGATTTTTCAAGATATTCGTCAACTATATGCTGAACCGTTTTGGGGCTGATCCTGGTCTTTCGGTTGCTCAGGAACAGTGCTTCTTTGTCTTTCACGCCGTCAACCGGGCGCACTTTCATATAGTCTTTTATAGCGCTTACACACGCATCATTGAGATAAACCGTGCGCTGTTTATTTCCTTTTCCGGTTATTATAATTGTGTTATCCGGTTTTATATCAGAATAATTGATTGAAACAAGCTCCGAAAGACGCATTCCGCAGTTCATAAAAAGAACTAAAATGCAATAATCGCGCTCCTTATTTTTACCGTCTACGGATTCAAGCAAACTCACAGCCTGTTCGAGAGACAGATATTTCGGCAGCGATTTTTTTATTTTCGGCGATTCCAGATCCTGCATGGGATTTTCGTCAATGTAGCCCTGAACCTTTAAATAACGATAAAATCGTTTGATAGAAACGACTTTGCGGGCTCTGGCAGCCGTATCATTGCCGCGCTCGGCGCGACAGTATTCCAAAAAGCCATAGGCAGTCGGTATACGGGCAAGCGAGATAAAATCGATATCAAGCTTTGAAATATCAATTTCATCTATAGGAGTGTTTTTATACTGCGAAAGGTTTTCTTGCTTGAGCATGTACGCAAAGAAAAGCCGAAGGTCTGAGGCGTATTCACAGACGGTAAGCTGTGATTTGCCTTTGACACTCGACAGATAATTCAGATAATCCCGCACCAATCGCGGCAGGCATACAAAATCCTCAGGCTTCACTAAAAAATAGAATCAACTATATTTAAGTCCCCTGAATTATACAAAACATTTATTTTGTATAATTTGTCAGGAGCTTTAGTCAATATGACTATTGATTCAGTTTTCCCTCCCTTCGCACAAAATCAGAACTCTATCCCAAACAACCGCTTAGTATTCTCGGTTGCGGTATCGACAAGCATCTGCACATCGATATTTTTTATATTCGCTATCGTCTGCGCAGAATACGCAATCATATCAGACGAGCATCTGGTTCCTCTGAGCGGCACCGGCGCCATATAAGGACAGTCGGTTTCAAGCAAGATTCTGCTAATATCAGTTGCCGCTGCGACTGCAACCGGTTTCTTCGCGTTTTTGAAAGTAACTGCTCCGCCGAGACCGATATACATTCCGAGTTTTAAAACATCCTGCGCCATTTCAACGCTGCCGGAAAAACAATGAACTACGCCTTTTGGTCTGTATTTTTTGAGCAAAGTCATTGTGTCCTCGTGCGCTTCCCTGTCGTGGATTATAACAGGCAGATCGAGCTCTTTTGAAAGTTTCAGCTGAAGCTCGAAAATCTCTTTTTGAAGCTCTCTTGGCGAGAAATCATAGTGATAATCTAGCCCGATCTCCCCTATTGCAACGCATTTTTTCTTTTTTGTGAAATCAATTATTTTTTGTTCTATTCCACCAATATTGGCATTTTTTAATTCTTTCTCAGCTTCATGCGGATGAATTCCGCACGCACACCAGAAAAAAGGATATTTTTCAGAAAGCTCTGCAGATGTTGCGGAGCTTTTCAGGTCACTTGCACAGTTTATAACAGCACAAACGCCCTTTAACGGCAAGGACGCTATCAACTCGTCCCTGTCGCCGTCAAACTGTTCGTCGTCGTAATGGGCATGGCTGTCAAAAATATTGTTTATCATCTTATCTTTGCTCCGACCGGGATATCGTCAACGAAAATCACCTTGACATCATCGTCTGCGCAGTCAGCCGCAAGAATCATTCCGCAGCTTTCAACGCCGCAGAGCTTTGCGGGCTTGAGGTTTGATACAAGGATTATATTGTGTCCGACAAGATCCTCGGGCTTGTACCACTTGGCAATTCCGGAAGCAACAGTGCGCAGTCCGCTGCCATCGTCGATAGTCAGTTCAAGCAGCTTCTTTGCGCGTTTTACGGGCACGCAATCCTTAATTTTTGCAACCTTGAGCTCAACTTTTGCAAAGTCGTCAATGCCAATCATTGCAACTCCGGGAATCTCTTCTTTCTTCTCTTCGAGTGCCGCTTCGGAGACGGAAGTCTCCTTCTCTATCTCTTCAAGCATCTTTTCTGCGTCGATTCTGTTGAACAGCGGAGTTGCCGTTCCGACATGTCCACCGACCTTGAGTGCACCAAATGACTGGATGCTCTCATAAGAAGATATATCCGTATTGAGCTGCTCAAGAATCTTGTCCGCGGTATCGGGCATAAAGGGCTTGAGCTGAACGGCAATTATTCTGATGCTCTCGAGAAGATTATAAAGCACCGTACCGAGTCTTACGCGCTTATCTTCATCCTTTGCGAGCAGCCACGGAGTCGTCTCGTCGATATATTTGTTGCTGCGTCTTGCTGCGCTGAAAATAGCCTCAAGCGCATCCGCAACATGAAAATCATCCATGCATTTGTCAACCGTCTTTACGCTGCCGAGAACGGTGTTTTTGAGATCCTCATCAACTGCTTCGGAAGCTTCGGGAGCGAGTATCTCGCCGCCGAAATATTTATTTGACATTGCAATCGTTCTGTTGACAAGGTTGCCGAGCGTGTTTGCAAGCTCTGAATTGTAGCGCTCGATTATAGTGGTATAAGTGATCGAGCCGTCAGCGGCATAGGGCATCTCGGAGAGCAGATAATATCTGATGGCGTCAACGCCGAAATGTCTCACAAGGTCGTCCGCATATATGACATTGCCCTTGGACTTTGACATCTTGTCCGTTCCGAAAAGCAGCCACGGGTGGCCGAATACCTTCTTGGGCAGTTCGAGACCGAGAGCCATGAGCATAATCGGCCAATAAATTGTGTGGAAGCGAAGAATGTCCTTGCCGATTATATGCGCGTCCGCCGGCCAATATTTGTTGAACAGCTCGGAGCTGCCGTCGGGATCATAGCCGAGAGCGGTGATATAGTTCGAAAGCGCGTCTATCCAGACATAAATGACATGCTTGTCGTCAAAGTCGACCGGAACGCCCCATTTGAAAGACGAACGGGAAACGCAGAGATCCTGGATACCGGGCTTTATAAAATTGTTGACCATTTCCTTTTTGCGGCTCTCGGGATAGATAAAGTTCGGGTTCGCCTCGATATAATCCTCAAGCTGCTTCTGATACTTTGACATTCTGAGGAAATATGCCTCTTCCTTTGTCGGGACAAGCTCGCTGCCGCAGTCCGGGCACTTGCCGTCAACGACCTGGGACTCGGTGAAAAAGCTCTCGCAGGGCACGCAGTACATGCCTTCGTACTCGCTCTTATAGATATCGCCCTGGTCATAAAGCTTGCGGAATATCTTCTGAACTACCTTTTCATGGTAATCGTCGGTAGTTCTGATAAACTTGTCATAAGTCGTGTTGAGCAGATCGCAGATGCCGCGTATCTCCCCTGCAACTTTGTCAACATATTCTTTCGGGGATACGCCTGCATTCTTGGCGTACTCCTCTATCTTCTGACCGTGTTCATCGGTACCGGTAAGGAAAAACACATCATATCCCTGCATTCGCTTATACCTGGCTATGGCATCAGTGAGAACTATCTCATAGGAATTGCCTATGTGAGGCTTGCGCGATGTGTAAGCAATCGCAGTTGTGATGTAATACTTTTCTTTGGACATGATTTGTTTTCCTCCTCGTATGTAAATACTTATATATTATACCATCTTTTTTATATTTTACAAGACAAAACCGTGCCTTGCGGCACGGTCATCGTGTTTTCTTTTTCATATTTGCGGCAAGTATGCCTCCGATGCAGGCACATACGGCTGCAACAGCTGCCGCAATCGCTGCTTTTATGCCTACACTGCCGCCGGCGGCCGCAGCTGATATAACAACACAGGCAATGAGCAAAACAGATGAACACAGTCCCAGCAGAAGTCCGTTTTTTCTTATCGGGATAACAGAAAATAGTCCGGCTGTAAACGCCGCTATTGCGGCACACACAATTGAAACGGGCGTATAAGCTCCCGACGAAACACCTTTTTTGAGTATCACTGCAGAGGCAATTGAAAGCAGTATAAAGAATATTGCG
>ERZ808258.816-NODE-816-length-10584-cov-5.445341_pt1 | contig 10584 bp, 8 predicted proteins | sample MGYA00521280_ERZ808258 | MGnify/ENA primary metagenome ERZ808258 (study PRJEB31516, sample SAMN03275585) | gut metagenome | biome: mammalia-associated habitat; material: feces | host: Papio cynocephalus | place: Kenya | collected 2012-07-19 ...
GAAGGGCGGATGAGCGTTCATTCCATTCTAATGCTAGAAGTGTGTTCACCTAAGGTTTATTACGCGCGCGCCCGTAGCGTCGGGACGATGACAGTCGTCGAGATCAGAATCGAGCTTAAGAAAGGGGTCGCCGATCCCGAAGGGAAGAACACCAGGAAGACCCTGGAGTCCCTGGGTTTCGAGGGCATCAACGATGTGAAGACCGTGAAGCTCTTCGAGGTCGATACGGACCTGCCTCCGGAGAAGGCGCAGGCCCAGGCCGAGGAGATGTGCAGGAGGCTCCTGGCCAATCCCGTCATCCAGAACTTCAGGATATCGGTGAGATGAGATGCCCTGCAGGATGACGCGGCGCGACGCGCCGTTCGATCTGTGCGACATCGCCATAAGGGGAGCGTCCGAGGAGGACCTCGTGCAGCTCTCCAAGGACATGGCCCTCGGACTCTCCGCGGACGAGATGAGGCGTGTCCAGGAGTACTTCGAGAAGGAGGGCAGGGATCCGTCCGACGTGGAGCTCCAGGCGCTGGGACAGGCATGGAGCGAGCACTGCTGCTACAAGAGCTCCAAGCCCATACTGAAGGAGTTCGTGTTCGGGCTGGACCGCGACGACATCCTCTCCAGAGGGGATGCGGGAGTCATGGTCTTCGATGACGAGTACGGCTACGCCCTGAGGATCGAGAGCCACAACCATCCGTCCGCGGTGGAGCCATACGGAGGAGCCGCCACGGGGATCGGAGGCATCCTGAGGGATGTCGTGTGCATGGGATGCCAGCCCATAGGACTCGCCGACCCCCTGTGCTTCGGCCCCATCGACAGGGATGTGGAGCTTCCTCCCGGTGTCAAGAGCCCCCGCTACCTGATGAGCGGAGTGGTGTCCGGAATCAGGGACTACGGGAACAGGGTCGGCATACCCACCATCACCGGGGGATTCTTCTTCGACGACAAGTACACGGGGAACTGCCTTGTGAACGTCGCCTGCCTGGGCATAGTGAAGAGGGCGGATCTCGCCAAGAACTACGCCGGAGGTCCCGGAGAGGTCATGATCCTCATCGGAGGACTCACGGGAAGGGACGGGATCCACGGTGTGAACTTCGCATCCGCGGACCTCACCGCCACCTCGGACGAGGACTCCAGGGGAGCCGTCCAGCTCGGAGACCCCATCATGAAGGAGCCCGTCATGCACGCCTGCTTCGAGATCAACGCCAGGCACCTCATCACCGGGATGAAGGACCTCGGAGGAGGCGGCCTGAGCTGCGTCGTGGGCGAGATGGCCCTGGACGGAGGCTGCGGAGCAGACGTCGACCTGGACAAGGTCCCCCTCAAGGAGAGCGGCCTCGCTCCCTGGGAGATCTGGGTCTCGGAGTCGCAGGAGCGCATGATGTGCACCTGCAAGCCCGAGAACGTCGATGCGGTCCTGGAGGTCTTCGACCTGTGGGACGTGCCGGCCACGCCCATCGGCGTGACCACCGACACCATGCACACCCGCCTGTTCTGGAACGGCGAGAGGATATTCGACATGGACCTCGAGTTCCTGACCGGAGGGCCGGTCTACAACAGGCCCTATGTCCTTCCGGAGCCGTCCTCCAAGAAGAGGGAGGTCTGGCCGGAGATATCCTCGGACGAGGATGCGATCCTCGCCATGCTCTCCGATCCCAACGTCGCCTCCAAGGAGTGGGCGATCAGGCAGTACGACCACGAGGTCCGCGCCTCCACCGTGATCCATCCGATGGTCGGTCCGCTCAACGAGACCGGCCCCGGGGACGCCAGCGTGCTCAGGCCCGTCCATGACAGATGGAATGGCCTCGCCGCCGCCATAGGCTGCAACCCGTGGTTCACCGAGGCCGACCCCTACAAGGGAGGCATGGCCGCCATAGATGAGACCTGCAGGAACCTGGTCGCCGTCGGCGCCAGACCCAACGCGTTCACCGACTGCCTCAACTTCGGCAATCCGGAGAAGCCGGAGAGGCTGGGGGAGTTCAGGGAGGCCGTCAGAGGTCTCGGCGAGGCCGCCCGCGGTCTCAACATCCCCATACCTTCGGGGAACGTCAGCCTGTACAACGAAGCCCCCGGGGGCCATCACATCCTTCCGACCCCGATGATCCTCGGATGCGGTCTCGTCGACGATGTGAGAAGGTGCATCACCGCCGATTTCAAGAGGGTCGGCAGCTGCATCTTCGTCGTCGGAGAGACGCGCGACGAGATGGGGGCATCGCTCCTGTTCAGGAAGTTCGGAGGAAAGGAGGGCGACGTCCCCGCGGTCGACATCGAGAGGCTCAAGAGGCTCATGGACGAGCTCCTGTCCGCCATGGACGAGGGCCTCGTGCTGAGCTGCCACGACTGCTCGGACGGAGGTCTCGCGATCGCGGTCGCGGAGATGTGCATCTCCGGACACATAGGCGCGGAGATCGACACGACGGCGATGCCCGGCGACGATCCCAGGGTGAAACTCTATTCCGAGAGCAACAGCCGCTGGATCGTGGAGGTCGACGGAGCCGACGTGATGAGGTTCGAGGAGATCATGGGCGGAGACGCCACGCTCCTCGGCATAACCAAGGGCGACAGCCTGAGGATCAAGGACATCGGAGTCTCCATCCCGGTGGACGAGATGAGGCGCGCATGGAGCGAGCCCGTCTGGAGGATCATGGGGGGATCGCAGTGAAGGCAGAGGACATCAGAGCATGCGTGATGCGCATCGAGGGGACCAACGCCGAGGACGAGATGGCCGAGGCCTTCAGGGCCGTGGGCGCCCAGGCGGAGGAGGTCCACCTGAAGCAGCTGACCGGCCAGTCCTCGGAGATGAGGCGCCGCAGCCTCGAGGACTACGACGTCCTCGTGTTCGCGGGAGGATTCTCCGCAGGGGACTACGTCCGCGCGGGGGCACTGTTCGCGGCGAGGATCAGGGCAGGCATCGGGAAGGAGGTCCGCTCCTTTGTCGAGGCCGAGAAGCCCGTCCTCGGAGTGTGCAACGGATTCCAGATCTTGGTGGAGCTGGGGCTCCTTCCGGCCTTCGATTCGGCGATGTCCGACAGGCCGACGGCCGCCCTCTATACCAACGATTCCGGAAGGTTTGAGTGCAGGCCCACCGTCCTGCGCAACGACAGCCGCGGGAAGTGCGTCTTCGCGTCCTCGATTCCGAAGAAGAAGCTGCTGACCATCCCCTCCGCCCATGCGGAAGGGAAGCTGATGAGCGAGGACCCGGACTTCGTCCAGAGGCTCGAGGACAACGACCAGATCGTGTTCAGGTACGTCAAGCCCGACGGATCCGACGCGGAGTACCCCTGGAATCCCAACGGGTCGCCCTCGGACATAGCCGGCATATGCAACCCTGCGGGCAACGTACTGGGGATGATGCCTCATCCCGAGCGTGTGATCACCAGGTTCACCCACGCCGACTGGACCAGAGGATACGACACAGAGGAGGGCGACGGAAGGATCCTGTTCCAGTCCGTCGTCGACTCCCTCGCGAGGCGTTGAAAAACATCTCCCGGGGACCTTCCCCGGGTATTCCGTCCCGTCGCGGGCCGAGGCAGCCCAGCGGGACGATCCATATCCCGTCCTTCGTCCTGTAAGACGAGTTACCCGCGGTCAGGACCATCAGGAACGAGGGCTTCCTCATTCCTTCTCCGATGAAGGACGCCAGCTTCAGCAGGTTCTTCTCACCTTCGGAGATCAGTGTCCTGCCACCGAGTTTCACCTCGATCGCGCCCCATGAGCCGTCGCGGAGAACCACCACGGCGTCGATCTCGAGGCCGGACGAGTCCCTGAAGTGCTTCACCGTTCCGTCGATCGCCTGCGAATACACCCTTAAGTCCCTGACGCACATGTTCTCGAACAGGAGCCCGAATGTATTGAGGTCCTTCATCAGGTGATCAGGTCCTGCTCCCAGAGCGGCGCATGCTATGGAGGGGTCGATGAGATAGCGAGTGTTCGATGTGCGTATAGTCGTCTTGGACCTGAGATTGGGGTTCCATGCTTCGGATTCTTCTATGACGAAGAGCCTCTTCATCGATTTGATGTACGAGGCTATAGTATCCGTGTCGAGTAGTCCGCCGTCGTTGGTGTTCATGTCCTTGCGGATAGTAGGCATCGTCGCCTGAGTGGAGCAGTTGCGCGAATATGAGCGGAGGAAGAGGCGGAGCCTCTCGGGATCCTTCGGAATCTCATCGAGGTTGGTTATGTCCCCTTCCACAAGGCCTTCGTAGTAGTCGATCGCCTGCTGCAACGACACGTCCTCGTCCTGTCCGATCGCCCTCGGCCATCCGCCTCTTGCAGTGAGGAACGCGTAATCCCGAAGGGACAGTTGAACCTGCGCAGGATGCGGGCATGTTCCTTCGAAGAGAGCCCGGAGGGATATCTCGCCGCTGCTTTCACCAGATTCGAACAGCGACATGGGACGCATGAGGAGAGAGGTTATGCGCCCTATGCCGCTATGCTGATCGACCATGGCGGTGTCTGGAGGCATGTTGGAACCAGTGAGGATGAATTGTCCGAATTCATCGCGTCTGTCGATCTCCAGGCGGATCTGATTCCAGATGAACGGTATTGTCTGCCATTCGTCTATCAGAACGGGCGGGTCTCCTTCCAGAAAAGCCGATGGATCCAATTCAGCCAGGGTTTTGTTCCGTTCGCGTGTGGATTCGTCCTGCATCATGATTGCAGTGTTGGCGAATCTCAGAGCAGTGGTCGATTTGCCGCACCATTTCGGACCTCTGATCCAGACGGCACCCTTGCTTCTGAGTTTGAAAGCCAGCGCACTGTCCACGATACGGGGGATGTATCTTTTTTCAGTCTTTTTATTTGCTTTCATGAGGGGTTGGCCTGTGGTTCGCAATCGTTGATTCGGTTATTTGTAGCAAACATATTCGGTTGTTTGTAGATAATAGATTCGGTTGTTTGTAGCAAACCGATTCGAAGGTGCCAGGAATCGGAAGGAACTGTTGCATAGGCAGATTTGGCTTGATTAAATACTCCGACCAATCGCGAATCTTGAACATATGTTTCAGACATATGTTTAAACATATGTTCAAACTCATGTCTTGGTATCATGTCGATTCCCGTCAGCGTTTCGGATATCGTGCACGGCCGGAAGGTGGAGGATGCACGGCTGGAGTACAAGAGAGGATGGAATCCCGAGCGGATCCTGCACACGATATGCGCATTCGCCAATGACATAGACGGGTGGAGCGGAGGATACATCATAGTGGGCGTCGACATGGAATCGGGCCTGCCCGAGGTCGTCGGACTGGACCGTGCATCCGTCGACGGCATGCAGAAGGAGCTCGTGAGCCTGACGAATCTTATAGAACCCCGCTACATGCCGGCCGTGGAGATATCCGAGGTGGACGGCAAGGTCGTGATGGTCATATGGGCCACCACCGGGGATCGCCGTCCGTATTCGTGTCCGGTGAACTACTCGAGGAAATCCAAGGGTTCTGAGCGCGGATACTACATCCGCAAGATGTCCAGCACGATACGCGCGAACCAGGATGATGTGGAGAGGCTGTTCCAGGTGTCACGCAGGACTCCTTTCGATCTGTGCATCAATCATGACGCATCGCTTTCTGATCTGAAGGTCGGGCGTATCCAGGACTTCCTGTACAATGTCCGCAGCTCGCTCGCCGATGATGCGACCGACATCCCCCGCGAACGTCTCTGCAGGGAGATGAAGATCGTCTCCGGACCGAAGGAGGACCTCAGGCCCATGAACATAGGGGTCCTGTTCTTCACCGATCATCCAGAGGATTTCATTCCCGGATCGTACGTAGATGTCGTATACAAGCCCGTTCCAACAGGCGAAAGGATGGAGGAGTATCGCATCACGGGGCCTCTGAACGAGCAGGTCGTCAATTCCATGTCGGTGATATCCCGGTACATCGGAGAGAGGATATACAAATCCGAGACGAGGCTCGAGGCCAGAAGGATCAGCAGCTATCCGGTCCGCGCTGTCAGGGAGCTGCTGGTCAACGCGGTGTATCATAAGAGCTACGAGATCGCGGAGCCCGTGAGGATCACGATATCTCCCGCCAGCATAGAGTTTCTCAACTATCCCGGACCTAGCGCGACTCTGACGGACGAGGAGATAAGGAACAACCAGCTGGTCACCGGAATCTACAGGAATGTCCGCATCGGGGAGTACTTCAAGGAGCTGGGTCTCGCCGAATCCCGCTTCACCGGAATCCCACGGGTCGTCGAGTCCCTGAAGGAGAACGGCTCTCCTCCGCTGAGGATCGTGACAGATCCGAACAGGACGTACTTCAGGGCGATCTTGGAGATTCATCCGGATTTCACGGCAGAGGTCGAGAGCACGGCCGATGCGCCGATAGACGAGAGGATAGTGTCGATCCTGGGCGCCGAGGGGTGCATGAGGGTCCTCGATCTCTCGCTGAGGCTGGGCTACAAGGGGATAAACAGCACCGTGAGGTCGGCGATCGGACGTCTGATGGCCGAGGGGGTGGTGGAATACCTGTACCCCGATGCGCCTCGCAGTCCGAAACAGAGGGTCTGCCTGGTCTCCAAGCGGAGGTCGCGACATCGACCGGGGAGCTTCCGGTCCAAAGTTGGTGGCATATCGAATTTACTTTACGAAAATGAATATGGATTCGATTAAAAGAATTTATTTTATGATATCGCGTCCGTCTCGATCATGACAGGGGATGTGCTCAGAAGAGGCTACCTCGATGAGCTTCTGAGGTTCAAGGACCAGGACGTGATCAAGGTCGTCACCGGCATCAGAAGATGCGGGAAATCCACGTTGCTGAAGCAGTACATCGAACTGCTGAAGGAAGACGGGGTCTCGGACTCGAACATCCTCTACTATAACATGGAATCCGTCCGGAACGACAGATACCGCGACGGAACGATACTCTACGATGAGATTGTTTCGAAACAGGACCTCGGGAGGCTCTACATAGTACTGGACGAGGTCCAGTATATCGGAGGGTGGGAGAGGGTCGTCGATTCGCTGAGAATCGACATCGATTGCGACATATACGTCACGGGCTCGAATGCGCATCTCCTCTCCACGGAGATATCCACGCTGCTGACCGGTCGGAACATAGAGATCAGGATGCTGCCGCTGTCTTTCAGGGAGTTCCGCTCGATCCACGACGATACGGATGACAGGTTCGAACTGTATCGCAGGTACATCCATTTCGGAGGGATGCCCTTCATACGCCCGGAATACGACGAGGACGCAATCTTCCAGCGTCTCGACGAGATCAAATCCGACATCATCCTGAAGGACATATGCGGACGGAAGGAGCGGATCGATTCCGTGAAGGTGAGGAAGGTGATAGACTACATGTTCTCCGAGATCGGAAATGCGATCTCGGCCGGGAACATCGCGGAGAATCTGAAGATCAGCTCCTCCACATCCAGCGATTACCTCTCTCTTGCAACCGATTCGCTTCTGTTCGACAGGGTGGAGAGGTACGATCTCAAGGGCAGGACGATACTGAAGACCGACGGGAAGTACTACTGCACCGATATCGGCATGAGGAACACCCAGCCTATGAAGGCGGACATGGATTCCGGGAAGATACTAGAGAACATCGTGTACCTGGAGCTCAGACGCAGAGGATACAAGGTCTATATCGGAGCGATAAGGCAGCTGGAGATCGATTTCATCGCTCTGAAGCGCAACGAGAAGAACTACATCCAGGTATGTCAGACGATCTCGGACGAGAAGACGCGGGAAAGGGAGCTCAGGCCGTTCAGGAAGCTGCTGGGCGAGGGAAGAAGGCTGTTGGTGACGGGCGATCCAATGCCGAGGACCGAGACGGAGGAGGCGGTGATCGTGAACATCGTCGATTTCCTGATGGAACGACGGCACCGTCTGTCCGGGGCCTCCGATCCATCTCGTCCACGAACGCCGATGCGAACAAGGGATAGTGCTCTATGCCGTGTTCGTCAACGCGGATGTTCCCGTGCTCGAGCACGATCCTTCTGGCGATGTAGTAGAAGTCGGAGACCTTCGAGATCGACGGCGCTATCCGGCTCCTTCCGGACTTGACCTCGATCGCCGCTACCCCGTCCCAGAACTCCTCGACGAAGTCCAGCTCCATGCGTCCCTCTCCCTTGTCCTTCCGATAGTACATCGGCTCGTATCCGCATTTCACGAGCCCGTCCGCGACGATGTTCTCCGCGACGGCCCCCATATTGTACGAGAGGTCCCCTTCGAAGGCCGCCGCCTTGGCCTTGTCTCCGTACATGTGCAGGAGCATCCCCGTGTCGGACATGTAGATCTTGAACGAGTCCCGCTTCACCTGTCCTGCCAGCGGAAGGGTCGGCTGTGTCAAGGCGAAGCAGAAGTTGCCGTATCCCGCTTCGCGGATCCACAGGAGGTTCTCTCTGTAGCGGTCGGAGGATGCGCGGGAGCCGTCGTTCGAGATGCGGGAGAACATGAACTTCCTGTTGCTCTCGGACAGCTGATGCGGGATGCTCTCGAAGCAGTCCATGGTCTTGATGCGGTCCATCCCGCGGTTGCAGCGGTTGATGTCGCGCATGCACGTGGACAGTATGCCTTCGATCACGGCATCCGGCTGGCGGAGGTCGCCGCTCTCCGCATAGGACTGCACGGCCTCCGGCATTCCTCCGACGACCATGTACTCCCTGAACAGCCTCGTCATCCTCTCGTACAGGGCGGGCTCCATCGGCACGCGCTCCCGGATGCAGCGACGGACCTCTTCTATCGAGCTCCCGGGAACCTTCCTGGACCATAGGAACTCCTCGAAGTCCAGAGGGCGCATCAGCATGCTCTCCTCGTATCCCAGCGGGATGAGGCGGTCATCGTCAGGAGCGGACGACAGTCCGAGGAGGGATCCGGATGCGATGACGTCGATCTTTCCATAGAGGGTGAACTGCTTGAGCGAGCTGTAGGCGGAGCCGCATTCCTGTATCTCGTCGAGGAACACCAGGGTGGACCCCTCGACGACGCTGTCCGCGCCGAAGTAAAGGGAGAGCTTGTTCACGAGCGCCTCTGCGGAGATGTCTCCTTCGAATATCGTTTTGAGCTCCGGCGAGTCGTTGAAGTTCAGATAGAGGTAGTGCTCGTACTCGGCTCTGGCGAACGCATCGATGATGAACGTCTTTCCGACCTGCCGCTGTCCTCTCACGACGAGGCACTTGTGCTTGCGGGACTTCCATTCCAGAAGTCTGCCGTACATCTTGCGTTCGAGCATGGGCACGTGTATCATTTAGGATTATTTCAATGAATTGCAATAAATCCCGAGGATTAAATGTAAGAATATGCAGAAAATCCCGATGTTGAATCTTCGGACTCCAGTTCCCGGTCCGATCGCCGCGACGCCGCCCTAGGTTCCAGAAGCCAATCCAGGACGTTCACGATCTCCACCCCTTCGTAGGATCCGAGCCCGAAACGGTCCAGGGTGAGTATCGTCTTGCGGTAGTTGTCCTTGATGCCGATGTAGGGACGGAGCTCCCTGGACCTGGTCTCCTCCGAGGCGACCGTCCGGGACACCTGGTAGTATTCCGTGGTGTCCCCATCGGAGACGGTGAAGTCCACCTCCCAGTCCCTGTAGCTGCCCACGCGGACGATCGGGAATCTGCGACGGAGCTCCAGGTACACTATGTTCTCGAGAGGTCTGCTGATGTCTGCCGTCTGCGCGCCCCTCATGACGACCCTTCTCATCCCGAGGTCGGTGGCGTAGTACTTCCCTTTGGATCTCAGGAGCCTTCTTCCGATGATGTCGTATCTTTCGCAGTACTCGAACAGATGCGCCGACACCATTCCGTCGACGTACTTCCTGGCGGTCGGGTATCCTATTCCGAGATCCTTGGAGATGTTGTCCACGTTGGTGACGTTCCCTATATTGGAGAAGAGGAATCTCGCGATGGAGACGATCTTGTCGATGTCACCTCCGCCGATATGCGAGAGGACGTCCTTCACCAGGACGGTGTTGAACACGTCCTCCAGCTGGGTGTCGCACAGCTCCCGTCCTCTGGACGGCTCTATGACCGGAAGGGATCCGAAGCGTACGAAGTCCGCGAACCTTTCCTCCCTGTCCCCCGGATAGAATGCCAGGTATTCCTTGAACGAGAACGGCAGCAACGGTATCTCGACGTATCTTCCGGAGATCTTGGTCGCAAGCTCGGAGGAGAGGAGCTTCGAACTGGAGCAGGTGATGTAGACATCGCAGTCCCCACGTGCGACGAGCTCGGCTATCACCTTCTCCCATCCATCCACATCCTGGATCTCGTCGATGATGACATAGTGGATCCCATCTCCGACTATCCTGTCGCGGATGAGATCCCTCAGACCGTTCCTGTCGAGGTCCTCGTCCAGGAGGTCGAGGTCGAGATAGACGAGGTCGGCACCCTTGTCGATCGTATCGCGCAGCTGCCCGAGCAGGGTCGATTTGCCTGTACGGCGCATCCCCGTGACGACCTTCACCAGATCGGTCTTGTCCTTGGCGCTTCCGAGGAGGCCGAGCTGCTTCTCACGAAGGACCTTCATGGTACGGCATGCGGATGATGGTAGATAATCCTAAGCAAAGTTAGGATTTCTTTGTAATCCGATATTCTGCGCGTGTAAGTAACTCGCCTCTCGCATCATGGACCGACAGGCGG
>ERZ808258.817-NODE-817-length-10569-cov-16.719897_pt1 | contig 10569 bp, 12 predicted proteins | sample MGYA00521280_ERZ808258 | MGnify/ENA primary metagenome ERZ808258 (study PRJEB31516, sample SAMN03275585) | gut metagenome | biome: mammalia-associated habitat; material: feces | host: Papio cynocephalus | place: Kenya | collected 2012-07-19 ...
AGATCTGCCGGAATTGCCAGCAGGCAAACGAATGGAGGAAGTGGGCTGAGAGATCTTTCGTCCGCTGTCCGGAGTGCGATAGAAAAGCCTTGCTGGAGCACGGCAGGGAGCTTGCCTCGAAGTACGGCCTGCCTGAGATCTCCGGCGCATCTGAAAAGCAGGTTTCCTATGCGCTGGATCTGCGGGCGCGGTATCTTGCCGAGCATGAAGACCGCGTGCAGGAGGTTCTCAAGATGCTCGACGAGGTTCATTCGCCGGAGAACGTCGAGCAGTTTTCGGCCACCGTCGAGGCGTCCGGGCTGTCCGAGCGTGAATACCTCCGCGAACGCTTCACCAAGAAGATCCTCTGGTACAAATGCGCATATCTCATCCTGACGGAGTCCAATGCCCGCGTGCTCATCGACGCTCTGACGGATCAATGACCTAATCTTATATCATATCACACTTTGTGTGTTTTGACAACCGCAGATTCTGCGGTTCTCGCTTGGAAAATTCTGGTATAAAATATCCCCATCACCACTAAGGAGGCGCTGCATTGAGGGAATGGGATTATCGCGGTTATCGCGACATGCTCATGGAGTACGCGGCGATGTACGGGTTTAAGCGAATCATGGGTCTCGTTCTTCGCGACAGGCGTTGGGACGGAGACCAGGCAAACGGAGAGCTGGTACTCAGCGTGCACGAGGATCCAGGTGTCAGCGAAGAGAGCTTCCTGAAAGCTGCCCGCATGCTTGGCTGTACGAAGGAAGAGGTTTTGGCCAGGGATAAGGATGCGCTCACCCGTGTGTACCGCATGCACCAGCGATATTTCGATCTGCGGCTCAAGTGGGTGGACGCGAAGGAGCAGGCTCGCTCGTATTCATCCAATTACCTTGGCTCCGAGGATTATCAGGACGAGTACTTTTACCAGCAATGCGCTCAGCGCGCGCTCCTCGCGAGCGTCTCTCTCCGGGCGGCTGAGAAGCTCAAGGGAATGAGCGGCGAGTTCCCCTGCCTCTGGCCGGAGGGTGCGAATTGGAAGGAGTTTTCTTTCCGAACATCGTTCTTCACCCACTTCCCCGCCGTGCGCGAGCTGAGCGTGGAGCACGACAAGGTTCTCGCCCGCACCGAGGAGCTTTATCTCAAGGCGATTGCCGGGCCGCTCAAGCCGATCGAGGTGTCCGAGTTTAACGTGCTGGCGAGCTGCCTGATGGCCAAGGACGCGGCCTCGCATGATCAGCTTTGCTATGAATGCATCAACGCGAACCGGGAGTATCTCCAGGAGGAGAAGACTCACATATTTACCACGGATGTCTGGATGGACTATAACGACGCGACCTTCTGGGAGGCGCGCGAGTTTTACGATGATCCAGTGTTCGTCGCCAAGTACATCCTCTCCCACCCGTTCGCGAAAAAGACAATCCGTGAGTTCGTCACCTCCGCCCTCAATTTCACCTGTGAGTATCGCCTGTCCACCCATCCGTATTATACGAAGGGTCTGGGCGGCGTTTCCCCGGAAATGCTTTCGCCGGAGGAATACGAAGAATCTCTTCCGGACAGTGTGCTGGTCGAAAAGAACCTCGCCGAGCTGGGCGCGGATCGGGAAAGCATCCGCAGGGTCGAGAAGCTGCTCTCCTCCCATCTGGTCGGCGGTTTGGACACCCGCGAAATCGACGCGAAGGGTAAGTACACGCCAGAGGTTTTCAGCACGCGCTTTACCCGCATGCGCAATCGGATCGAGAGCGGAAGGTGGGTGAGCTTCAAGTGAAGAAATCCCATCCCCCGATGGACGTCGTCGCCGGTTTGGCGCTCAAGCATTATCTGACCGCCTCCCAGCAGACGCAGGAAGAGTTCGCCGAGGAATTCGGCTTCGACCCAAAGACGATCAGTCGCTATGTCAGCAAGGGCATTCAAAACATCGGTACCATCGAAGTCCTCGCCGTGGATCTGGGACAGGACGTCATGTCGTTTCTTCAAACCGGTTTGCGGCTCTATAAAGAAAACGATGAGCCTGATGAAGAGGGTTAACATTTTGCGAAGCGGTGGCGATACGGTCTGCCGGTATGCTATAATACAGACTATGACCTGTAAGGAGGTTTCAGTAAATGTACATTGACGCTCTGGTGCATCCGGACGCGTATTCAGCCGCGTATTCGGATCATACCTATTCGGGATTGATTGCCGAGGCAGCCGCCGATTGCTTCCGGTCTTTCCATTATAATGGTTTCATCATTAACAGCAGCCAGATGAGCAAGGCGATTTTTGCCTACGGTCTGCTGTCGAAGTCAGGCAGGGATATGGAAACGCTGTATCGCCCCCGCATCTACCTCGATTTCGAGACTCGGGAGGCACACGTTATCCAGCATACGAACATACTCGACCTCGACAGAGAGGAATTCATCCGCTTCCCTTACATCATTAAGGAGACGACGAGGTTCTGGGCAGAGCAATGGGACGGCCGTTCCGAGGATGATGACTGGGACTATTTTACAGTCGGCTTCAGTTTCCCGAATGTGCTGGTTCCCGAAAAGGAGGGCGAAGTCAATGAATAAGAAGACCGAGGATGTCATCCGCAATATGGACATCGGGTTCATGACTCATCCGGAGGATTACACGGAGGATGAAAGGCTCGATGCTTTCTGCAAGGCCATCACCGACTATCGAGACTCCCTGGATCCAAATGATTATGAAATCAATCCAGATAAGCTCGCGGTGTATAAGAAAGCATGTGCTTTCTTTAATGCTCAGAAAGGCATAAGAGACGAGAAAATAGAGCCTAATCAGGTTCCTCCTTTCGACCTGTGCGCATCTTTTGCAGTAAAGATGGACTCATTCGTTATAGATGATTCTAACAGGGAAGAGTTCCTGGAGCTCTGGGGTCATCTCTCACTATTCTCTATCGCGTCTGATACAGATACGATAAAGACCGGCTCTCCTTTTATTGTGAATATGAATATCCCCGACGTTTACGTCGAGAAGGAGAAGTAAGCGTTCTACGATTTTCAAAGTGGTGCTACCTGCCCATGTCGGCAAGCTTCACCCTCGTCACCCATTTCAAGTAGGTCATGCCGGTTGTTGTGGACGGGAGCGAGAAATCCCGTCCAACGACCATCAATATCGTTAAAGAATAGCTGCTCATAGTCGAGCGGAAAGGAGCGCTCCATGGAAATTGTCGTAGGGTTCTACGCCTTTATCGGCTTGATCATCTGGTTTCTGCATAACATGGTGGATGAAAAGATCGGAACGTCAGCAAAGGATCACGTGGATTTCTGGGTAGAAACGATCGTCATATTGGCAACGGGTTTCATATGGATTTTTCCACCCTTTTTTTTCATAAGATCTGATGCTTTTAGCTGGCTGTACAGTATTTCTTCCGGGTTAGGTTTCATCGTTTCAATTTTTGCAGCAATCTTCTGGTGGGCGCTTCCATTTATCGCCATCGCCATCGTTTCGGATAGTTCAGTTAATTTGATTGTTAAGCTCCCACCAATCGAACGCAGGCTGTGTGCGAATTATGAAAGAGCCACGGCTTTTTATAGAGGTACTGAGAACGGCAAGCCGAAGTCTCTTAACCCCAGAATCGATGAACTTGATCCCCCCGAAGAGAATGTTTTTGACGAAAATGGAGTTGAGATTCCTCCAGTTACCACTCCCCGGCAGGCAAAGGATTTTGTTTTAGAAGTCGAACAAATAAAGAAAGAAGTGCAAGATCCGTTCGCAACCAGTACTTCCCCGAAAAGTAAAACCCCTATTGGTCGGATGCTGAAAAAGCGAACCCGTGCGTTTATATTGCGTTTCGTTCCTCTCATCACATTCGCTACTATTTTCTTCGGAATATTATTTACTTTTGGCCGTTCCTGATCATCTTAATAGGAGGCAGTTGAATGGAAAATTTACGCCTTGATGAGGCAATAAAAGTCGCAAAATGTCTGCGAGACGATTTTCGCGAGGATTTTGAGTGGCATCGTCTTAGGGATAGTTCATTTGCAGAGGTTCACTCTCCGCTCTTTGATCAACCGGAGTTGTTTTCGGCTTACTACGTACTCAAGGATTACCTGGGCGATAAAACGGCGAAGGATGTAGAACCAATCGACATTACATTTGATAATTGGGGGCTCTATGGCATAATTGAGAACCAGAACACATTACTGACAGATGATTCGAATCCACCTGAACCGATGGACGCCTGTGCGATTCTGCTCTGTTCACTCATAAAGCTTCGAAAAAGAGGATATAATGACGGTGATGATTATCGTCCACGCCCCTCGTATTCCGGTATGCGTTTGGCACTGGTGTCGCTGCTCTACCAGTTGGATCGCTATGGTTTCTGCCCGAGCGTCGCTCCGGAGGAGTTTGAAGCGCTGACCCTGGCTGTGTCGGATGGCAATCTGCCAGAACGCTACCCTGAGGAATGGAAGGAAGGCGAGGCGAATGAAGATCCCGTCGTCACCGACCCCGTCGTTCGAACGGTCTCCCTCCTGCTCCGAAAGATGGTCAAGAAGAAGGACGACACGTATCATGTGAACATCACGGAGAGGGAATTCAGACTTGCCCTAAATCGAACGCCAGGCTGCATTTGCACCAGCTATAATGGAGAAATCAGTATCATCAGAAGAACGCCGCGCAGCGACTGGCGCTATTCCTTCCCGGGTCACGGCGACACGCGCACGATCAAACTGGAGCCTCTGAGAGAAGTCCTGTCAGGTATCTGGCTGGACGAACGGGATCCTGAGTACTTCCCCCTCATCACAGGCGCCACTCCCCTCTACATGCTCATCGAGCAGTTCGAGGAGGTTCTGCGCCGCATAGAGGATTGAGCAAGAATCGGTTTTATATTCAAGAGGAGCCTTCGAAAAAGGCTCCTTGTTTTTGTGTCTTATTCACAATTTTCAATCAACTTTTGTTATTTTTACTAAGAGTGTCTTGCCCAATATCCATGCAACATATATAATAGAAGGAGGTAATAAAAATGGAATTAGAACATTGGATTGGAGCAAATGATATGAGATACTTGCGTGATGATCTTCGTCAAGAATACAATCAATACACTTCCCTCTATCCTGATCTCCCAGATTTTCGTCCTCCCCTCATCAACGTCTCAGATGTTCTTCGCGCTTATTTCATCCTCATCGATTACTTTTCCGATCCCACTGCGGAAAACGCGGAGTTAATGCTTGTCGGAATTCGAGACATGAATCTTCTCTGTTCCGCTCTCGGAAGACAGAATACATCGTACTCAGGTGTCTCGAAGTATTCCGCTCCATTAGATATATGCGCGACTCTGTTCTTCGGCCTCACAAAGAATCACGCGTTTACTGATGGCAACAAACGAACCGCCCTGCTCACTTTGCTTTATCAGCTTGACCGCTACGGGCTTTATCTCCGTGTTCCCCAACGGAAGTTTGAAGATCTGGTTCTCGCAGTCGCGGGGAATAACCTAGAAAAGTGGTATCCATCAGAATGGAAAGCTACGGCTTCAAACACGGACCCGGACGTTGCAGATCATTGCGTCAGAACAATCTCATTGCTTCTCCGGAAAATGACAAAAAAGAAAGACAACTCATTCCATATCAGCGTTACTGCACGAGAATTTATCCGCACCCTCAATCAGATCGAGGGCTGTACATGTTTTGCTGAGAATGGGAAAATCCACATGCGTAGGGACATTGAACGAGGACTATGGGGTTTTCGTCGATCTACCGAGACAAAGACCTATTCCATTCCTTATCGCGGTGATACTCGTACGATCAACGCAGGAACTATGAGAAATGCACTGACGCACCTCGGTTTGTACGAGCAGTATCCGAATTACTCAGGCTTTATGGACGGTATTGATCCTCGTTATATGCTTATTCAGCAATTCGAGGGACCTCTGCGTCGTCTGAAGGATGAATAAATTGGGGTTACAGATCCAAAGTTACCTCCTTCGAAGACGCCGCTCCCCTAGATTTTGAGATGCATAGAGGATTGAGTGGGAACCGGTCTCGTACTAAGAGAAGGAGCCTTCGGCGAGGCTCCTTCTCTTGTTCTTAGGCGAGAACTATACTAATGCCATTTTCCCGAAAACAATGTTCTTCCACACAATCCGCCTGTTTAAAACATGAAAAACCGTTCCTCAAATCAGCAAAACGGTATTTTTTATTCCGTTTTCGCGTTTTTATTTACCATTCTCTACTCTTGAAGACGCGGCCCATTTGTGCTATAATATGATTGATTAAGTAATGGAGATTTTTGATTATGAAGATGATCGATCAGGTTTACGCAGCTACAATAGAGTATATTGACCTCATGCCAAAGGCCAAACGGAAAAAATACGGACAGTTTTTTACCAGTAAGGAAACAGCAGTTTTTATGGCAGATTTGTTTTCCATCCCTAAAGAGCGCAGCCTTCTCCGTATCCTTGATCCCGGCGCTGGTTCAGGGATCCTTTCCGTTGCTCTTCTTGATCGATTGGAATCGATTGACGGGATTAATTCTGTAGAATTGGTTTGTTATGAGAATAATTCCGACATCATTGAACTGCTGTATTCGAATTTGGAACTGGTACGTAGTCAATCAGCGAAAAACATTTCGTTTGAAATCATAACGGAAAATTACATCCTTAGTCAAGTGCTTGATTACAACGATGCATTCTGGGCAAATCCGACCACGAATAAGTTTGACATGGTTATCGGAAATCCGCCATACATGAAGATCGCTAAAAATGCGCCAGAATCTGTGGCAATGTCGAACATATGCTACGGTGCGCCCAACTTGTACTTTTTGTTTGCTGCAATGAGTATGTTTAATCTCAAGGACGATGGCGAAATGGTATATATCATTCCTCGCTCATGGACTTCTGGGGCGTACTTTAAGCAATTCCGTAAATACTTTTTCGGGAAAGGCGTGTTAGAGCATATCCATCTATTTGTCAGTCGAGATAAAGTGTTCGAGAAAGAAAGTGTTTTGCAGGAAACAATTATTATAAAAGCAAGAAAAACACTTAAAAGACCAGAAACAATCGTGATCACCACTACTCAGAGCAATTCTGATTTCTCTGAGCGGACTATCTTTGAAGCGCCTTACCATACCGTGGTGAGCGGTCATGAGTTTTATGTTTATCTTGTGACCAACGCTAGTGAAGTTCGGACTCTAAACCAGTTGAATCAGTGGCAAGATACGCTTCTGGATATTGGTTTAAAAATGAAAACTGGACTAACTGTAGACTTTCGTAATCGTGAAGCCCTTCGTGATTCAACTGAGGATAATGCTGTTCCGCTGTTTTACTCACAGCATATTCAGAATGGGAAAGTTGTGTTCCCTGTGGGAAGAGAACATGAGTACATTGTTACGGGACAAAAAGGGCTCTTACAGGAGAACACTAATTATCTATTCATGAAACGCTTTACTGCGAAAGAAGAATGTCGTCGTCTTCAATGCGGTGTATATTTAGCGAAAGAACATCCTGAATACGTGGAGATTAGTACACAAAATAAAATCAATTTTATCAGCGGCCTCCACGAATTATCAGAATGCGTTGTCTGTGGGCTCTATGTGCTGTTTAATTCTACGCTGTATGACAGGTACTATAGGATATTGAATGGGTCAACACAGGTAAATTCCACGGAGATCAACTCCATGCCCGTTCCTCCTATGAGCATAATTGAATCAATGGGCAAAGAGTTAATCCGCGTCAAAGATATGTCTGAAACGACCTGTGATAACATTCTAAGGAGGTACATACAGGTATGAGCAAATTAGACGCTACGAAAGAAATTCTTTGCCTTCTCAAGGTTCCGGAAAGGCAAAGAAATAGTATGTGTTGTTATGTTCTACTCGCGATGGCAAATCTAACAGAGGAAAAATCATGGAGTTCTGCTACGAACAACTGGATTCGAATTCATGACATTATCGCATTTACAAATAATAATTATGGAACGGTTTACGCAGAGAATAGTCGTGAGACCTTTCGTAAGCAAGCTATACATCATTTCCGAAATGCTGCGTTTATCGAAGACAACGGTAAAGCAACCAATAGCCCTAATTATAGATACCGTCTAACCAACGAAATGCTGGAACTGATTCAGAACTTTGGTACATCAAAGTGGGAAAGAAATTTGAATCGCTTTATGCAGAAACACGATTCGCTCATCTATTTATATTCCTCCAAGCGCGCAGTAAGGAAAATGCCCGTAATAATCAATGGTAAGAGTTTTACCTTTTCACAAGGTAAGCATAATGAGCTACAAAAAGCGATTATCGAGGAGTTTGCACCTCGTTTTGCACCGAATTCTGAGTGCATCTACGTAGGTGATACCACAGAGAAAGATATGGTCAAAGATAAAGGCAAACTTCGAACTTTAGGGTTTGAAATAACATTACATAATAAAATGCCAGACGTTGTTCTCTATTCCGAAGAGAAGAATTGGTTGTACTTTATTGAGTCGGTCACTTCCGTTGGGCCGATGGATCCAAAGCGCATCAAAGAACTTGAGGAAATGACAGTCAACGTTACGGCAGGGAAAATTTACGTTACGGCATTTTTGGATTTCAAAACATTCAAACAGTTTTCAGAATGTCTTGCTTGGGAAACAGAGGTTTGGATCGCCGACATGCCGGATCATATGATCCATTTGAATGGAAATAGGTTTCTGGGGCCAAGATAGTCGCTTTACTTATGTCCATCGTTATCGGTATTCACTCGTTCCCCGCATGTATATAAATGCCGGTAATGGAAACGAGGGCGACCTGCTCTCGTTTCCATTATAAAATGGTTTCAGAACGCTCTAAATGCAATTTCAATGTTGATAGATTCTCTATATCGTTTTTTCTTTAACACTCTACCTTCTCCCTCCCCGTCCCCCCCTTTTCCGAAAACCAGGACAAATCAAATCACCCACTTTTCCCGAATAAATACAGGCTTTTTGGGGTGGTGTAGAAATTCGCTCTAATGCAAGGAAAGAGAACCGCCCCTTAATCTGCCGGGACATACAGCTCCGTGCGCTCAGGCACACATTAATCCGCCCTTGGCAAGTAGGTCTCCCACGATCCGGGAAGCGCCGAAGCTAAGGGCTTTTCCCGCGCACGATCCGCGGATGGGCAGTGATTCAGGCATCGGTGGCTGCACGGCCTTTTAAGAAAAGACAGAGCCGGCCACGCGGAAGAGCTAACCTTCGAGCTCTGCGGACCAGGGTAAGCCGCCACAGGCGGTTCTCTTTCCATGCTTCCAGGACGCTCCACCACCCCGAAGGCTTACGTAGGGCTGGTCGGGCGTCCTTCTCACAGAGCGACCGGGGCGCGGCGAAAGCCAGCTTACTGCCGGAGCCAGGCCGCCATCGCGCGGTTTCCCCTACCCGTCATGAAGATGATCGCCAGTCGACGGCGAGTCCATCGGGGGTTCCCCATGGATGCGAAACGGCATTTGCGCCTCGGAATAGCCATTCCGAGGCGGCGCTTGTTTTGCTTGCTCCTAGTTTGTTCGTCGCAAGGATGACGGGTTCAATACAACAAGAAAGAAGGTGACTCATGAAAGCGGATCCAGTTTTACTGATCTGCGCGTACATCGCCCTGATTCTGGAGCTTCTGCTCCAGGCGCTTCCGTGGTTCATGGGAGCGCTTTTTCTATTGCTTGTCCTTTGGCTGTGGTGCAGCCGCAAATCATAAAGAGGAGTGAGAGCTATGGCGGAGCCTCGATTTATCAGAACAAAGCTCGTAAGAGACGGTACGGTTGGCGTCTTGCCGAAGGTAAAGGAACCAAAGGAGCGAACGAAGCAGCTCCTCCGGGTTTACTGGCATATACTCTGCCGTTATGACGCAGGTTGGTATTCCTCAAATCTGCCCCGTGAAAAGTCCAGGAAGCGTTCCCATGTAATTTCATATAATATTTGGAGGTATTGGCCATGAATGAATTGATGCAGGCGTTTGGCAGTGAAGACAACGTGATGGTGTTTGAGAACTCGACGTTCGGTAATGTTCGCGTCATTGAAGAGAACGGCAAGACGCTGTTCTGCGGTTCAGACGTCGCAAAGGCACTGGGATATAGCCGACCGGCAGATGCGGTTACGCAGCACTGTAAGGGGTCGGTGAAACGCCGACTCCCTACCGCTGGCGGGATGCAGGAAACAAAGTTCATCACCGAGGGTGACGTTTACCGCCTCGTCACCCATAGTAAGCTGCCCACAGCAGAGCGCTTTGAAAGCTGGGTATTCGACGAAGTCATCCCCTCCATCCGCAAGCACGGCGCGTACCTCACGCCGGAAACGCTGGGCAAGGCCATCGCCGATCCCCAGTGGAGCATCGCCCTTCTGACTGCCCTCAAGGAGGAACGTGAGAAGGTCTCGTCTCTTCAGGAGGAGAACGCCGCTCAGAAGCAGCTGCTCGCGGAGGCCGCGCCCAAGGTCAGGTATTGCGACGTGGTGCTCCGCAGCAAGGGAACCGTGTCCATCAGCAAGATCGCCAAGGACTACGGCATGTCGGCGCAGGAAATTGATCGCTCGATAGATCGGGGGTGCCCCGTCGTTCTGGCTATATAGTCAGTCGAGTATTACATCAGTTTCGCCACACGGAAACGTGTGGAATAATTAATCCTTTGAAATGCTGGAACACCGTAAA
>ERZ808258.821-NODE-821-length-10538-cov-3.214919_pt1 | contig 10538 bp, 5 predicted proteins | sample MGYA00521280_ERZ808258 | MGnify/ENA primary metagenome ERZ808258 (study PRJEB31516, sample SAMN03275585) | gut metagenome | biome: mammalia-associated habitat; material: feces | host: Papio cynocephalus | place: Kenya | collected 2012-07-19 ...
TGTCAAAGAATTTACAGCTACCTATGCAGATCCTCGAGAGCAACAAGCGGCTTTAGCCAATTTCCAGAGAGAAGCCTATTTGCTAGGCCAGCTTTCTCATCCTAATTTGCCTAAAATCCGAGACTATTTCCAATTCCAAGGCAAGTATTATTTGGCTATGGAATACTTGCAAGGCTCAGATTTGGGCAAAATCTTGGAGCGAGAAGGCTCCTTACCGGAATTAAAAGTGGCCGATTTAGGCTTGCAAATGACCACTGTGCTCTATTATTTGCATTGTCAAAAGCCTACGCCGATTATTTTTCGCGACGTTAAGCCCAGCAATATCATTATATGCGAAGGCAAGATAAAACTTATCGATTTCGGCATTGCCCGCCTCTTTACACCTGGTAAGCGCGGCGACACTATGCGTATAGGTTCTCCCGGCTATGCCCCTCCAGAGCAATATGCTGGCCAGACCGATTTACGTTCTGACATATACGCTCTAGGTATGACTTTGCACCAGTGTCTAACTGGCCAAGACCCAACGCTCTCCCCCAACCCTTTTGTAGTAGCTCCCGTTTTAAGTTTAAAGCCACAAGTTTCTCCGGAACTGGCCGCTATTATCCAAAAAGCCATCGAGCTCATTCCCGAAAAGCGCTATCAAAGTATGCTGGAAATGAAAGAGGACTTGCGTCGCTTTTTAAAAGTTGGACGCAGCAGTTCACCTTTAAGTGCTGCCAGTTCAACTATTACCAGTTCGGCTATTTCTTCTGGGACAGTTCCTTCTAGCCAGCCTTCAGTGGCAGTATCTGCGCCTTCAATGGCAGCCCCCAGCCAAGCTTCAGTTGCCCAAACAACGAGCAATTCTCAAGCTTCTTCCTCTGTGCTGCCCATTCCTGCCGCAGCCGAAAGTCCCGACGTTGCTACATTCACTGTTTCCACCGCAAATCCACATAAAGGTGGCACCAGCGTAGTCTCGCCTTCAGCTCTTTTCCCCGCCCCAAGTTCTTCTGCCTCTACCAGTTCTGGAGCGACCTCTACCACTTCTGCGGCCTCTCTAAATAGATCTAATGCTCCTACGGTGCCCAATTTTGGCCCTCCAGTCATAGTTCCAGTTGATGACGACGAAGTGCCCGGTGCCTGGAAAAGCAACCTCATCAAGTTTTTTGTAGGCTTGGCCTCTTGGGGCTTTTTAGCAGCGGCTTGTGCTGTAGTATTTGGCCTCGTTCATATCAACTTGCCCAATTTACACGAGCCTTTTAACTCCAGACGGGCCGTTTTATGGCAATCTATTCAACCTTTCACTAAAGATTTAAGCCCAGACAATTATAGTGACGTCTATAAATACACAATCAACCGTCTAAAAGCTGCTGAAATTTTAGAGTCTAGAATCCAAGCTGAACCTCACGATTTCTTGGCTAAAGCTTTGAAGCATAATGTGAACAACTTAATTTGTGAGCGTTACTCCTCTTTCGTCGGTAACGCCGAATATGAGAAGCTTTATAAAGAGGATTTAGAGAAGATTGAAGCTGTTGTCGATCCTAGCGGTTTATATTTAGATAGTAAAACTCAAGCTTTTTTGCTTGGCCCGGACAATACTATAAGTTTGATCTTGCCTAACGCCCAAGATACGGCCCACACAGACTTTCCTCTAGCTCGCGGTTCCCTAGCTGCTCAGGAAGTATTACAAAGTTGCACTACCTCACAGGGCAAAGGGGTTATGATCAATCCAATTTTCAGCCCTAAATCACTATCCCTAAAGGATGTAGCTTATGCTCTAAATGAACAACTTTGCCAAGCTGCGCCTATTCCTAAAGCTGGACAGCTTAATTCACAAGTTGTTATAAGTGACTATGATGTAAGTAAAGCTTGGGCACACACTTCTGCAAGCGATTTCAGCCTTGCCCCGCAGTTGCAACCTCCGGCTTTATACTTTAATTTAAGCCAGAGTAGCAAATTGCCAAGCTTAGCGGAGCTTGTACAAGTTTCTATTCGCAAGTGCGCTTCTTCTGCTCCCGTCTTCATTTTGGAAAAAGGCTTTGTTTGTAAACTTACAACTCAAGACAAAACTTCTTGGCCAAAAAATTGCCACTTCATAAGCAATTGGCAAGAATTATCTGCTAGTAAACAGCCTGGTGGATTAGTCTTGATATCTCCCTCACAGCTGAAATCGGTTTTATCGTTGCCTTCTCAATATAAGGTAGCTATTGTGGTACCAACTCCAGCTACTGTCGCGAAACTAAGAACCTCTTTACCTGCAGAATGGATCGCTAAACAACGCGTGTCCATTTGGTCTTTAGCTTCATATCAACATCCCCACAAGCAAGCTTTGGCTATATTAAATTCTTCCTTGCTGGATGAACAGACTACAGCTGATCTTGCTAAACTGTACACAACCTTAAAAGCGGCTGACGCCTTTACTTTGGGAGCTTTGCATTTGCGCCAAGCACAAGGCTCTTTTTCTGGCTCTTTGGCCAACTACAATTTGGATAACGGAACTTTCGCCCCCGTGAGTTGTCAAGTTTTTACTGTAACAGCTCGCAGCCTTCGCCCTGTCGTTTTCCCATCTCCGCGGCAGAGCAAACTCGAGGAGTAACTTTAAGATGGTTTTTAAGCACATTCTATATTGTCTAGTGGCTTTTATGACTAACCTGGCCTTCGGTCTAATAATCGCACCGAGTTTGGCTCAAGCTTTGAATTTGCCGCACAGCATGTTGGTTATCATCATATTGTCACTATTTGTAGCTTTGCTAGGTACGGTCATTTTCTATGGCGTGTCTCACAAACTCAAGAAAATAGCCGATGAAACCAGCGAGCCAGATCCTTCTTTGCAACAGCAATGGGCCTGGCTTAAACCTGCTGGAGTAGTAGCCCGTTCTCCTTATCCCATCAACAAAGAGCAAATTATTATAGGACGCGATATTTCTTCCGATATTCTTTTATGCAATGACTCTATTTCTCGCCGTCATGCGGAAGTAGTACGCTCAGCCGAAGGTTGGCGTGTCCGCGATTTGGGCAGCAGCAACGGTACTTTTGTCAACGGACAGCGCGTCGACGAAGTGCTTCTGGCTGAAGGTGATGTAATAACGTTGGGAGATGTAAACTTATGAAGGGCCGCGCCGTCCCGTTCCTCAAAATGGCCCAGAGCCTGTCTCCAATATGCAACCTATCGATCCCCAAAGTCTCGGTTTGGATACGGAAGTGCATACTATTCCCACTATTCCGGTGGGCCATCCCAGCACGCAAGTTTGGAATCCACGCGATCATTCAAACATGGAGCCATAAAAATTGTCTGCTTCGGAAATAAATGTTTCGCTATCGGCTTGCCATAAATTGCCACGCACACTCATTTTGGCCGGCGGTGTAGGAGGAGCTCGTCTCGCCCAAGGCTTCTACAACTTGTATTATAAAATGGCCTTGTCCGAAAAGTATCTTCCTGCAATTCCAGATACAAACGAACTAGCTCCCGCTTATAGTTCAACCCTACCACTACATATTGTGGTCAACACAGGCGACGACCTCGAATGGATGGGATTGAAAGTCTGTCCAGATCTAGATACCAACCTTTATACGCTGGCTGAACTAAATAGTGAAAAGCAAGGCTGGGGCTTAAAAGGCGATACCTGGTCGGCCCTAGATATGCTTAAACGCTGGCCAGAGAATCCAACTTGGTTCAACGTAGGTGACGCCGATCTGGCCTTGAGTTTGCAAAGAACTTACTGGCTAGGACAAGGCCTCAACTTAGCTCAGGTAAGTCGCCGCCTTTGTCTTGGTTTGGGGTTGCAACCATGCCTGTGGCCTATGTCTCTAGAAGAAGTGTCCACTTATGTAAATACTCCTCAAGGAGCTTTACCTTTTCAAGAATATTTTGTTAAAGGCAAAGCTCAGGCCACAGCTCTCAGTTTTACTTATCGCGGCTTGGCGGCGGCTCAGCCTCTGCCCGGCCTTTTAGATCTTATTTCCGAAGCCGAACTTATAGTGTTGGCTCCTTCCAATCCTTTTGTCAGCTTGTTGCCTATTTTAAGTTTGCCAGGCGTAAAGCAAGCAGTCCAAAAAAGCTCGGCTCATAAAATAGCCATTAGTCCTTTGGTAGGCAGCCGAGCTTTCAAAGGGCCTTTAAGCGCTATGCTCCAAACCGCCGGTTTACCTGTTTCCGTACTGGGATTGGCCCAATTGTACTCTGATCTAGTAGAAAAATTCTTCCTCGATCCCCAAGACCACTCTTTACAAAAACCACTCATGAATATGCATATTGACACAGTCTTAGCCGATTTAGAACTATCTTCAAAGGCGCAACGTCTAGCTTTAGCTGCTTTAGTCCTTAAGGAAGTACCTTCCTATGTACGCTAAACTTAAACCATATTTACTCGAATACGGACTGGCTTTGCTAATTTCACTAGCAGCCTCCGCTTTGCTATTTGCCCCAGCTTGGCTGACTTCAAACCTCATCTATGCTGGAGACTACACCGGTTCCGATTTATTGGACATGAACTTGCCTTTGCGTTTTTTGGCCGCTCAAGCTGTCAAAGAGGGCAGTTTGCCTTTTTGGAGTCCACAAATTGGTTGCGGTTTTCCGCTTCTAGCTGAAGGCCAAGCTGGAGTATTTTACCCTACTACTCTGCCTCTTTTTTGTCTTTTTTCCGTCGCTTGGGCCTCTAATTTTAGTATTATTTCCGCGCTAGCCTGGGCTTCTTTTGGTGGCTACGTGCTAGGAAGAATCCACGGTCTTTCTCGCTCAGCTAGCGCTTTAACGGCTTTAACTGTGGCTTTTAGTCCTATTCTTGTTTTTAGGCTCAAGCACTTAAATATGCTCCAGGCCGCCGTTTGGTTACCGCTCTCTTTTAGCGCCGTCAAACTTATTTGCACCTATGCTCCCCCAGCTAAAAGCTCAGCTTCCAACACCCTTGATACAGAAATCTTTCCAGCTTCTGTAGCTTACCGAAGTGGCCTTATACTTTTAGCTTTATGCTGGAGTATGCAAATTTTGGCTGGCCATCCTCACGCGACTTGTGTTTGCGGCCTGGGCACTTTAACTTACGCTTGCTTGCTCTGGCTTAAACGCCTAAATGACACGCGCCGGAACTTCTTACAAAACTCTTGGCCCATAGCCAAAGCCTTGCTTTTGAGCGCTTTAATTAGCGTAGCTCTCAGCGGCTTGCAGCTTTTACCCACCGCCGAATTGGCCTCTCAATCTAGCCGCGGCCATATTTACAGCTGGGATTCACTCAAACTGTTTCCCTTCACGTGGGAGCATTTTAAGCTCTTTTTAGACCCTTTTATGCTAGGCAATCCGGCCGCTGTTTCTACAGCTTCCGAATTAAAGCGCAACGTTATGATTGACGGCGTTTTCTGGGAGTCTATGCCCTATCTGGGGTGGGCGGCGCTTCTCTTTATGCCTTATGCCTTATGGCGGCGCCGCCATTTTCCCTGGGAAATAGGTGTAGCTACTATCATTCTCTTAGTGTTGGCTATGGGCCCTCAGGGATATTTATACTGGCTGCCCTGGAAACTGTGTCCCGGTTTTAGTCTTTTTCGCTTTCCGGCGCGTTTTTTAATGCCTTTTGGTACTATGGCCGCTCTGTGGCTAGGTTGTGGTTTTGAAGCCTTGCTGAGCGATTGGCCTAAAAAATGGCCCTCACATAGTCAGAACCTAGCTTCAGTAGCACTATTAGTTGCGGTTTGGATCAATTTTTATTGGACGACCAATGCTTACGTAACTTATTTGCCAACTTCTATTTTTGAGCGCCCCCTCACAGCTGACATGTGCGCTCAAGCTTCCCGTTTGGCCACACCTACAGTGCAAAACCACTGGGCTTCTCTAGTGCAAAAGAAAGGCTGGAAAAATTGTCAAGCGAGCATAATTTCTCTTTTTCACTCTTTAGCTCCCGATTCAGCAGTATTTTGGGGCATTAAGCAAAACATTAACCGCACTATTTTCGAAGGTGGCATGTGTCTAACAGATTATGACGCCTTACAAAATGACTCTGTCAGCTCTCTAGGCTTTGGCCAAAAAGATGGGCAAAAGCTTATTCGTCTAGATAGCAAAAGTAGGTTGCTCTACAAGCTACAAAATGTCAGCCACATCTTAGCTTTTGAAAAAGTGGTTGAGGCCGACTTAACTCTCTATGAAACAATAGGAGAGACAGAGTTGCCAGGTTTAGCCGATCCTTTACGCATATATAAGATAAATGATCCCAAGCCACGCGCTTATCTGGCTTCTGCATACGTAAAAGGCCTACCAGCTATGCCAACTTATGCTTTTTTAGCTGAATACGGGCAAGAAATAGAATATGGCGATTTCGCAGCTTTACATGAAGAGAGCGAACGTCGTCCTCAATTTTATGATATTTCTCCACAAACGAACCAAAACCGAGCTAAAATGGTTCCTTTGCAAGATAGTGAATATTGCCACGTAATAAAAAATAAGCCCTTAGAGCTTAAGTTGGATGTAAACACTGCTCAAGAGAGGGCCTTACTTTTTACGGAAAATCGCTATCCAGCCTGGCAAGCTGAGCTTGACGGAAAAGAATTGCCAATATTTAGAGCCAATTTGGCTTTTATGGGATGCGTAATACCGCCAGGCCACCACACGGTGGAATTTAGGTTTGTGCCCAAAACTTTTTATTGGGGCTGCCTAGCTAGCTTAGTAGGCTTACTTCTGTTGGCTTGGCAAGTAAGCAGCTTTTGGCGCTTCAGAGGCTCACTCCCGCCAGCTAGCTCCAAGTAATTTTTTTGTCAAAGCAGCCCAATTTTCTGCGAGTTGTGGCTGTTTTTTGTTTTTACTCGCTAGCTGTAGCTAATCTTTACAGCCCTTTTGTTTATTAGTATCATAGGGGCGATATATTTTTTGCCGCTGTTATTTTAATTTTATTTATGAAAATTATCTTTATTGCACTTGCTATTATAGCTATTGGTATCGTTTTATTTTTTGCCTGGATCTACTTAAAGGTATGGATTAGACGGCGCATCAATTATGTTTTCAGCGATTTAGTTAAAGAAGGCGATTTGGAACAAGCCCAAAGTTGCTTTCAACGTACTTTAGAAGCAGCCCCACTCTTTTTAGCTTATAATCAAACTTTAGTCTGCGCAGCTATCAATCTCGACGAAGTCGATTCGGCTCAAAGTGTGCGCAATTTACGCTCTTTTTTCGATAAAGTTGCCGACTTTTATTTGAAACGCCAACCTCAATCCCACTTTGCCAATATCTTCGCTGCGGGCATTAAAAAGCGCAGCAATCCGCAATTGGCTAAACAATGCATAAAAAGGGCTATGCGCCGTAATCCTTCCTGGCAATTATGCAGTATTGGATGCATGGTGACCCGCGATTTTGATGTTTGCTCCTCAGCTTTAATGGGACGTGAAGCCTTGATAAAAATGCCCGTTATTGCCAAATATGCCGATGCCAGAGTAAGCGCTTCCATTTCCTTAGCCAAAACATTGGAAATTGTCGGTACTAGTAGAGCTGCAGCTCTGTGCTTACATCAATGCGCCAAAGAGACCAAAGATTACGATTTGCAACGCTATACAGAAGTAGATTTAACCTATGGCCTGGCCTATTTCGAGCAATCTTTAGGAAAAGGCGTAGCAGCGGCAGAGTTACTGGCCCAAATAAATGAAGTAGATATTTACACTCCCTATCTAGTACTGGAAGCCTCTTTATTTTACTTGGCCAACCATAAAGCCATCAAAGCGTTGCAATGCCTAAGCGAACTTAGCAAGCAAGCTGAAAAAGATTTGCCTTTATGGTATACAGACGGCGTTAAAGCTTACATAAGCGTAATTTCGTATATTACAAGCTTATATGAACAGAATAAGCTTGAGCCAGATCCTGACATTTTAGATCTGCACTTAAAAAATTTGAAAGACGCCGCCAATGCCTACCACAACATATGCAAATTTTGGCTGCTGACGCTTGCTTGTGTGCCAACCAAAAGCGTCAGGCTCTGCTCTATCTGGAAAGAGCAGAAAAGCTTCCTTGGCAACCTATTGAAGAAATTGACGAAATTTCCGGCAGTGAAATTGAAAATGACAGCTCCCAATCGACTTTGGCCGGTCTAATCATGAGCCTGTCTATCCTCACTTTGTCCAGCTTTGCAACTACAGACAGAGCCCTTTGGCAATTGTACATGGATTTAGATCAAGCCGACGACGCCTTAGCTTTAGCCAAACGCACTATTCGTCAAGAAGCTTACGATTCTGCTTTGGAAGAAGCTTGGTGGCATTTTAAGGCTTACTTGGCTTCTGAAAAGTTAAATAAACACAAAGACGCCAAAGATTATCTGGATCAGGCTTCTAAATATTTAACTGAATATGAGCAAGACAATCACATACAAGGAATGCCTACTCCTATAGATCAGCTATTTGATACTTTAGCTGAACCGCGCAGCTTTGGCTCAGTAGATTATCATTTGTTAAAAGCTGAAATGGCTCTTTTGCAACCAGAAAAAGAGCAAGAAAGTTACACTTTGGCACTTATGGCCATCTTGTTCATTATGCGAGAGCATCCGCATCATTTATCTGTTCTGCGTTTCTTAGGCGAACTTATCGTAAAAGAAGGGCCCTCAGTCAGTGCCAATTTAGTGCTCAATAATCTGAAAGAGTGCTACACCACTATAGACGATTTACATTTGATGCACCGTTTGCAAGAGCTTCGTCTGCTTTCTGAAACTCAAGCTAAACCAGATATGTCGTCTTCAACCGAACCCAATGTTCCCACGCACGAATCACCAACAGAGCAAACAGTTGACTAAATAAAAATTGCCGCAGTCAAAAAAAATCTGCGGCAATTTTTGTTTTACCCCTTGCCAAAAGTATAGTATCTATGTATAATCACGCACGTAATATTGAGGCGTAGCCAAGCGGTAAGGCAGCGGCCTTTGGAGCCGCCATTCCCTAGGTTCGAATCCTAGCGCCTCAGCCAATAAGCCCTAATGTTCCTTTTCGGAGCGTGAGGGCTTTTTTTGTTTGCTAATTTTTTTGCTTCAATTGAGAAACAAAAACGTAAATATTCTCTTTAGATTAGCTTGGAGGAAGTCGCTGACTTCTCCACAAAAGACGAGAACCGATTTTTCTTTAAATACCAAAGTATATCTCCTTTGGAGGTTTTTATGAACAAATTCTCCCATGCCTTAGCTGCCGCAGCCATTTCTTTAGCTTTCGCCTGCCCCGCTTTGGCCTCTACTCCGGACGATTTTATCAGTGTCTCCGTAAATGGCGAAGTTCTCTATTTAGACCAGGCTCCCGTGCTCAAAGATGGCACCACCTTAGTGCCTATGCGCGGTATTTTTGAAGCCTTGGGCGCTCGCATCAAGTGGGACGCTCCCACCCGTACTGTTTTTGCTAATACCGCTTCCGAAGAAGCCTTAGCTGCTAATCCTCAGACCCCAAATACAGCAGTATCTCTTACCATCAACGCTCCAGAAGCTACAGTAAACGATCAAAAAGTTAAGCTTTTAGCTCCCGCTCAGATTATTGCTGGCAATACTATGGTGCCTTTGCGTTTTGTAGGCGAGGCTTTAGGTGCCAACGTCAAGTGGGACGGTCAGCACCGCTTAATCCGTGTTTTATCCGATAAAGCCAAACTTAGTATTGCCGAAAACAAAGCCGACGGATCTATCGTTAAGATTACCGCCCCTGACAACCAAGTGACTTATATGTATATTAAGCATGAAGCCGACGCCCCCAGCACTTGGGACTTGGCAGGTTTGAAGCGCCTCCAAGTGGGCGGCCAGGCTGGCGTAGTCAAAGTATTGGACGAAGCCTTGGCTAGTTCTGCTTATACTCGTACTTTAGACAATTACACTACCGCCGAATACACCACCGAGCAGCGCTTGGAAATACTGAAGCAGCTTGGTATTGATACAGCAGACATCAACAAAGTAGCTATCAGCTTAATCACCAACTATATTCAGAACCGCAAACAGAACTTACAATTGGTAGCTTTGCTCGGTGTTATTTGCAGTAATAAAGATCTGGTTTTGGATGATGAAGTCAGAGGTCAGGTTATGGCCTTCTTAGTCAACAAATTGCAAAACGGCGATCCTAAGCTCGATTCCAACAGCAATAACGTCTTGAAACGTCAATGTTTGCTTTCTTTAGCTTTGGCTCGCAAAGTTAGCCCCGAAGCTTTACGCGCTGTAGTTAAATTTTATGAGACAGAAACTAACAACTATTGCTTGAGCCCTATGGCTTTCTTCTTCCTCAATCACGCCAGCGACATTAAAGCTCTCAGTGACGGACAAGATTTACTCGACCGCGTAAGTGCAGTCAACTCTATGTATACAAAACAAGTAGCCGAAGCTGTTACCAAAGGCTTAACTCGCCAGGCCGACAGTCTTAAACCCATCGTGCCCGTTTCTTCTGCTGCCGCTCCTCTTAAAGCCGAAGAACTTGAAGCTATCGGTGGACAGTCTGCTGTTCCTGCCCAGACTGCTGCTCCTGCTCAGTCTGCCGCTCCTGCTCAGACCGCTGCTCCCGCTCAGTCTGTCGCTCCTGCTCAGTCTGTCGCTCCTGCTCAGTCTGCCGCTCCCGCTCAGTCTGCCGCTCCCGCTCAGTCTGCC
>ERZ808258.822-NODE-822-length-10538-cov-2.844892_pt1 | contig 10538 bp, 9 predicted proteins | sample MGYA00521280_ERZ808258 | MGnify/ENA primary metagenome ERZ808258 (study PRJEB31516, sample SAMN03275585) | gut metagenome | biome: mammalia-associated habitat; material: feces | host: Papio cynocephalus | place: Kenya | collected 2012-07-19 ...
GCGTATAACGGTTGAAAAGGCCGGTTTCGGAGGTTCCGAGGCCGGTTTTTTTAGCTTATAAAATAGCAAAGCGCTGTGCGAAATCCTGTGCATTCCGGTTGCAGATTCGTTCCGGAAATACGCTATAGTCTTCCTCTCGCAGTTAAGATTTATTCCTCCCGATTTTTTATGAGCGATTCGATTACGGGTTTGCCAACCGAAAATAACATGGCAACTGATAGCGTCGTTGCCTCTGTGCGTCGCCCGCCGCACTCGCTGGAAAGCGAACAAAGTATTTTGGGCGGGCTCATGCTCGATTCCAATGCTTTTGAACTTGTTTCCGATGTTCTGAGTTCTGAGGATTTTTACCGTCGTGAACATCAAATTATTTATGAGACAATCGGGCGTTTGGCTCTGGCAGGAAAACCCGTCGATGCCGTGACGGTCTTTAGTGAATTGCAGGCTGCCGGCAAAGTACAGGATGTCGGCGGCATGCAGTACCTGGACATTCTCGTCCATTCAACTCCGTCGGCCGCAAATATTCGTCGCTTCGCGGAAATTGTGCGAGAGCGATCGATTTTGCGTCAGTTGATTACGGCCGGGGATGAAATCGTGACGATGGCCTTGTCTCCGGAGGCGGCAGATGTGCCTCAACTCCTTGACAAGGTACAGTCAAAGATTTATGCCATCGACGAGAGTAGCAATCGCGGAAAAAAAGGGTTTGTTCGCCTTCCGGAAGTGGCCACCGAGGTGACTAAAGAAATTCAGGCACTGTACGAGCAACACAGCACCGATGATGTGACCGGCCTTCCGACAAGTTATGTCAAGCTCGACAAGATGCTCACGGGTTTACACAAGGGAGATTTGGTAATTGTCGCGGGGCGTCCTTCGATGGGTAAGACGGCTTTTGCGCTCAATATTGCCGAATATGCCGGTATGGTTTTGCAACTGCCGGTCGCAATCTTTTCTATGGAAATGAGTGCCGAACAACTGACCAAGCGCTTTATCAGTTCCGTCGGGCGAATTGATGCGCAGAAAATCCGTCGTGCGCGGTTGGATGAATCCGATTGGGCTCACTTTACGGAAGCCATCGGCATCTTGTCGAAAGCGCCTGTCTATATTGACGATACGCCGGGACTTTCCGTTAACGAGTTGCGCGCTCGGGCGCGCCGACTGGCGCGTAAGAGCGGGCCGCTTTCTCTTATCGTCGTGGATTATCTGCAATTGATGACAGGGACTTCCAAGGGAAATTCTTCTTCTGAGAATCGAGCTACGGAAATCGGCGAAATCTCCCGTGGACTGAAAAATCTTGCTAAAGAAATGGATGTTCCCGTGATTGCACTTTCGCAATTGAACCGCTCGGTGGAGCAGCGTACGGACAAGCGCCCCATGATGAGTGACCTAAGAGAATCGGGAGCCATTGAGCAGGACGCGGACGTCATTATGTTTATTTACCGCGATGTTGTTTATAACAAACAGACAGCCGATCCGAACTTAGCGGAAATTATTATCGGAAAACAGCGTAACGGTCCGATCGGCGTCGTGTCGCTTCGGTTTGACGGACAATTCACACGCTTTGACAATTTGGCCGAAGAGGCCGAGTTGCCTCCGGAATTGCGATAAAAGGGAACACGGGCAATGGAAATCTTTTCGACAATGGATTGGGGCGCTTTCGGTCTGTGGTGGATTGTTTTCGGATTGGCTGTCGTCGGCATGGCCGGAACGGTTATTCCCGCAGTTCCCGGCTTACCGCTTATTTTTGCCGCCTGTCTTCTTGCTGCTTGGCTCGGGCATTTCGAAGCCATCGGATTTGTTAAGTTGACGATTCTCGGAATCTTGACGCTTATCGGAATGGCTGTCGATTGGTTCGCCCAGGTGCTCGGAGCAAAGAAAACGGGGGCCTCGCCCTATGGAATAGCCGGCGCCTTAGTCGGAACGGTCATCGGACTTTTTTTCGGATTGTTCGGGATTCTTTTTTTACCGCTGATCGGAGCGGTTGTCGGGGAACTTTTGGCGAAAAAATCTCTGCTTGCCGCCGGAGGCGTCGGACTCGGAACGTGGCTCGGCATGCTTGTCGGAGCCGTTGTCAAGGTTGTCATCGGCCTGATGATGATCGGAATTCTCGTCACAAGTTTGATGACGGATTTTTCTTCTGAGACGGAAATCGTCGTCCCTCAACAGGATACGCCTGCAGAGATGTCTTTTTAGGGTCAACGGGCATCAAAAAAAGAGAAAAGATCTTCAGATTCTCGCGCAAGCAAAAGGCGAAAGAAGGTCGATGCTTTCTTTCGCCCTTGTGCTTAAGGAGCCCGGTCTAGAGAGCTTGACTTGCCCAGTGTGCCAATCGACTTCTCTCTCCGCGTTCGAGCGTGATGTGACCGGCGTGTGCCCAGCCTTTTAAGCGTTCGACTAGGTACGTCAGTCCCGAGGAGCCTTCCGTCAGGTACGGGGTGTCAATCTGCGCAATGTTACCGAGACAGACCACTTTGGTTCCCGGCCCCGCGCGTGTAATCAGTGTCTTCATTTGCTTGGGCGAAAGGTTCTGTGCCTCATCAATGATGAGAAATTTATTAAGGAACGTTCTTCCGCGCATAAAGCTCATCGACTTGATGCTGATGCGACTCTTGACGATATCGCTTGTGGCAGAACTGCGCCAACCGCCGTTTCCTTTGTCGGTTTTTAAAAGCACTTCCAAATTGTCTTCAAGAGCTCCCATCCAGGGCGTCATTTTTTCTTCTTCGGTTCCGGGAAGATACCCGATATCGTCTCCGACACTGACGGTTGCGCGAGTGAAGATGATTCCCGAGTAACGCCGCTCGTCGAGTGTTTGCGATAAGGCGGCAGCCAGTGTCATCAGAGTTTTGCCGGTTCCCGCTTGTCCGAGAATTGTGACTAGATCAATCTGCGGATCGGTTAAAAGATTGAGAGCAAAGGACTGCTCGATGTTACGTGCGTGAATGCCCCAAAGTGCATTCTTAGCGAGCGTGAAATCGCGAATGGTGCGTAGGGTAACTTTTTTGGCATCCGTTGCCGCCACTTGCGCAACAAAGCTTGCGTCGGCCGTATACACGAATTCGTTGACATGCAAATCGGCAACGGCAGGGCCGGAAACCTTGTAGTAGGTTCGTCCGTCTTCTTGCCAACTTTCCAGCGATTGAGCATGCTCGTCCCAGAATGTATCGGGCAAAATGCTTTTTCCCGCGTAAAGGAGTTGGGAATCGTCCATCGCCTTGTCGTTAAAGTAGTCTTCGGCTTTAAGACCGAGAGCTGCTGCCTTGATGCGCATATTGATGTCTTTACTGACGAGCACGACATCTTTATCGGGTTTTTCACGACTCAATTCGCGCACGACAAGCAAAATGGCATTGTCCGGTTTGCCTTGCAAAAGCCCCGAGGAGGGATTCTCGGGAACGCTTTTTGTCTGGAAAAAGAGTCTTCCGGTGGCTTCTGTGTTTCCGATGCCGTCCAGTCGTCGTCCGTTTTCAATGTTTCCGGAACCTGCCTCAATGAGTTGATCGATCCAGCGACTGGCTTGTCGGGCATTGCGCGCGACATCGGTTGTCCCTTTCTTGTGGTTGTCAAGCTCTTCGAGTGTAGTCATCGGAAGGAAGACATCGTGCTCTTCAAACCGAAAAAGAGACGTGGGATCGTGTAAAAGTACATTCGTATCCAAAACAAAAAGGCGTGCTTTATCACTTGATCGGCGCAAAGCGATACGCGTCACTTTAATCGGGCTTTCTCGGACTTCGGAAATTTCAGTAACGGGGGGAGCTTTCGTTATTGCGTTGCTCCTTTGCTCGACAACCGGTTTTGCTCGACTCGGCGTCTTTTTTAATAGGGCGGCTGTCTGTTTTTCCGCTTTTTTCGCACGGCTTTTTGCAGTGGTTTTTGCCACTTTCACCGTATCGGCCATTTTTTTCGGGGCAATCGGAAGAGGCATAGTCGGTTTCCTTGTTTGTTAACTTTGTTTGAGTAAAGAAGGATCACGCTCAACGGCGGTCAAAATTCCTTTGTAAATTGCAGTGGCAAAGTGTGATTGTTCGCGCTTGTTTGTCAGGCGCTTTTCATCTTTCGGGTTACTGATAAAGGCGGTTTCAATCAAAATTGACGGAACACCCTGAGCTTTAAGGACGGCAAATTCTGCGTACTCAACGGTTGATTTATGTAGGGGGCCGAGTCGAGAAAGTTCCTCTAAAACCGCATCGCCGAGTTGAATTCCGTACCGCAGTTTGGTTTCTGCCAACATGTCGACAACGGTGCTACGGGCTTGACTGGCAACATCGCGGAAATCCATCCCGCCGATTTCATCGGATTTGTTCTGTGTTTGTGCCAGCCAGCGTGCTTGCAAAGACGAGGCTCCGTGCGTACTTAACGTAAAGACGGAAGACCCGTTGGCTTTCGGATTAGTCCATGCATCGGCGTGCACACTGACGAAAAGGTGTGCTCTGTGTTTGATGGCAAGAGCCGCACGCTTATGTAGCGGCAAAAAGATATCGGTATTGCGCGTTAAGTAGGCCTTCATTCCGCGGGTCGCATTGATGCGCGCAGCAAGTTGTTTGGCGATGGCCAGAACGACGGTTTTTTCCTTCGTTTTGCGCCTGCCGACGGCGCCCGGATCGACTCCGCCGTGCCCCGGGTCAATGACGACGATGAGTGTTTCCTGTTGCTTTCTTTTCGCGGGAGGTGCTTTTCTGATCGGAGGTTTCGGTTTGTCGTCATCCGGTACCGCTGCATTTGCAGCTGCGATTGTCGTTGAACTACTGACAATCTGCGCAAGCGGATCGTCCGGTGTGGTTTCGCTTAAGTTCACGCGAATTGTTTGCGTTAAGCCGACGGTCGGACTTGAAGCGGCGGCATCAATGCCGTCTGCCAAATCAATGACAAGGCGTACGGTGTCCTCTTGAAACTGGCCGACACGAACGGAGCGCGCAAAAGAGGACAGGGGTTTTATAGCGGCAACAGCTTTCGAGATTTCGGGCGTTAGCGTCATCGGTTCCATGTCGACGACAAAACGCCTGTTCTCGGAAAATCCCAAATAGTACGTGCGATAAAGAATTTTGGCGCGTGTTGTGATGGTCAGGTTCAGACTCTTTGCGTTTTGCTTTAAGGACAGGGTCAGTGCACTCGGATTCGCGGCAAAAAGAGTCTTTCCTGTCAGACTAAGGCCTACGCCCATTGTGCCTAGGACAAAAAGTCGCCGAGATGTTGTCATTTGCTAAGTTCCTCAAACACACGCAATCCGATTTCGGAAAAGGTCTTGAATGTCACGTAGCGCTCCGTTCCCCGAATGCTAATCAGTAACTCGATGTCGGCCGGTGGGAGAAATTCCCCGGCCTTGTCACTCCATTCGCAGGCCGTGACGATGCCCGGACCGAACAGATCGCGAAAGCCGGCATCTTCAAATTCCACAGGTGACGCAAATCGGTAGAAATCAAAGTGGTGAAACGCGATTCCGTTCAAGATGTCATAATCGGAAACAAGCTCGAATGTCGGGCTTTTAATGCGTCCCGTGACGCCGAGGGCGCGCAATAGGGCCCGAGTAAACGTCGTTTTTCCTGCGCCTAAATCTCCCGTCAGTCGGAGATTAAATCCGTTTCGAGCGACGGCCTCTCGCCGACTCGTTAAGGCGCGAGCCATGTGCTCGGCTAAACAAACGGTTTGTGCTTCGTCCGTCAGTTTTACGGTATTGCTTTTTTGAGAAGTTTTCTGAGGTAAATCCATGGGGTTAAGTCTAGTGGATTTGGCTGCCTGTGTTTGGCGCTAATGTGCAATTCGGGGAAGTTTTGTCAGATTCGGTCGAATGCCTTTTAAAAAACGCTTCGTCTCATAGGCATCGAACTCAGGATCTTTCGGTGAAAAACTTCCGAGCCGTACCTTGCCGCGCGCATGAATAAAGCGGTCGCCTCCGAGAGAAAGTGCGACGTGACGGATGCTTTCCGGTCGGTTCCTCTCAGCCTTTACTCCGAAAAATAGTAAATCACCGGGGAGAAAAGGCGGGTGGACTTGTTCTCCGACAGACGCCTGCATGTCCGCATCGCGTCCGAGAAGGATTCCCGTTTGTTGGAAGACCGTTTGAATAAAACCGGAGCAATCTAAGGCAAACGTACTGGTTCCGCCCCAAAGATAACTTTGTCCGAGAAGGCGCATAGCCAAGCGATTTAGTTCGGTTCCGTAAAGAATCGGATTTTTTCTCAAGGATTCCCAAGCTTCTAAAAGAGAAGTGATGCTTTGAATGTGTGAAGATAGGACGAATCCGCGTGTGCCGTCGGCCAGTTCAACGCCTTGCCAAGGTCCCTGATGTTCCCCTCTCGGAAACAGGCGTGCTCCGGCCGGCAGGAGACAAAGTCTTTGAGAACGACAATCCGGCTTTTCTCGTAACGCGGTTTCCGTGGCACGGACAACCCAGGTCAGACGCGAAGAAACGGATTTGTAAGTCGTCTCATCGCAAGAAAAAATTTGTTCGGGAACGGCCCATGCGATGTATCCGTCGGGGAGCTTGATTTGCAACCATCCGTTTTCCTGAAGAATTTGGACAGGTGTGCCGAGCACGGCTTGGGTCAGAACCGGCGATGTGTAGGAGGGTTCCGTATACAACGTTGCAACCGGAACACGAACAAAGCCGAATGTGTTTTGGCAAAGACTAACCTGATCGGGTAGCACGACAACAGTATGCGCACTTTCTCCGAATGCTTTCGTCAGCTCTTCCTTTGCTGCCTGACTTGTGGTCTTGCCTTCGAGACGACCGTTCGTGATTCGAATATCAAAAACGCCGAGGCGACTGTCGGGAACGAATTTTTCCTGCACCTTTGCAATGATGCTTTTTTTGACGATTTCGTGTTTTTGTGCGCAGCCGACTAACAGACTTCCTGCAAGAGCAATGCACAGAATGGCGCGAAAAGTAACGATACCGGGAGTTTTCATGATTATTTTGCAAGCCCGATTAAAACAACGCCGAGGACCATCAGGGCCACACCGCTTATGCGTTTAACAGTCAAGGATTCCTTTAACAGGAGAGCCCCGATAATCACACCGATCATCATGCCGATTTCGCGCCCCGGAGCAACGTACGAGAGCGGTGCTAAGGTTAAGGCAAAAAGCACGAGAATGTAGGCGCCGGGTGACCCGATGCTTGTGCAAAAAAGAGCCTTTCTGTCAACACGATTCTGAATCATGTCGCGTAACTCGGTGCGCCAGTTGTCAGTCATCAAAATGATCGGCCACAGAATCAGGCACCGTACGGCCAGAGCCGGAAAGTAAAAAGAAAGCGGAGTCAAGCCCGTGTGTTGTTGCACGGCCCAGGCGTCGCAAAAGGAGTAGCCTGCGATACAGACGCCGGTTAACGTTCCCCAAAAAAGGCCTTTTCCGATTTTCTTGTCAACGGTTTGTGATGTATGGGTTTTGCCGGCAAGAAGAATGATTCCGATCAGAATTGAGACAATGGCACATATTCCGAGAGGGCTCGGCCGATCCCCCAAAACAATCACGGCTGCCAGGACGGTAATCAAAGGCCCCGTCCCGCGGGCCGTCGGATACACGATGCTGTAATCGGCCTGCTTATACCCGTATTGAAGCACATACGCATAGACGATATGAATCGGCGCGGAAAGGCAAATAACAAGCCAGCCGGTTTTCGTAATGCCGGAAAAAATCGTCGGGTCATAAATCAGGAGAATCGGGACGCAAAGCGTGAGCGTCATAAGATAACTGACAGGCCAAAAGACCTTTGAGGGACAAGCTTTTTTTAGTTGATAGTTCCATGTTGCGTGCAAAAACGCGGCGATAAGGACAAGAATAAGGGCGGTGGTCGGCATTGTTCGAACTCAAAAGGGCAGTTAGCAAACTATAATCGAAAATGGTTAAAAACTTCGACATTTGAGGATGTGATGCAACGGCTTACTTTTTCCGTAAATGATGATTTGGCCGAAGATTTCGAACGATTGCTCAAAACTCGGCACTATAAAAACCGTTCGGAAGCTTTTCGGGATTTAGTACGACGGGAAATCGCTTGCGATGTCACACAGTCCGGAAACGGCGAGTGTGTTGCGGTTGTTGCTTATGCCTTCGATCATAAAACACGTGCTCTTTCCAATCGCATGGTTGAGCATCAGCATGAGCACACGTCGCTCGTTATCTCGAGCATGCACGTGCATTTAAATCACGACCGCTGTGTTGAGGCTGTTGTGATGCGCGGAAAAATGCGCCAAGTGCGTCACTTAGCGGAAACGATGATTGCCGAGACGGGTGTTGAGAACGGGTCAATCGGTATCATCCCGATTGACGGTGGTGACGAAATAAAAGAGCGTGACTGAAAAAAACAAAAATCTTCGGAAAACCGCTCCCGAAGATTGTTTTGGCGTCCCCACGGGGACTCGAACCCCGGTTCTAACCGTGAGAGGGTCATGTCCTAGGCCACTAGACGATGGGGACCTCTTTTCGAAGAGCCTGAATCTTACACGTAAGCGGGCGTTTTGGCAAAACGTTTCGCACTCAAATGCAAAAGCCCGAGTCGTGAGCTCGGGCTTTCGGCTAGTTAAGCGAATCGATTAAAGCTTGGTCGGTTCGGTCGGAGTCTCTTCTTCTCCGTCTACGAACGGTTCCGTTCCGAGTTCGCCTTCCATGCGGCTGACCATCAAAGCGGTTGTGGAGTCACCGACGACGTTAATTGACGTACGGATCATATCGAGAATACGATCGACGCCGGCAATCAAGCCGATGACTTCAAGCGGCAGACCGATTTGCGTGAACACGAGGGTCGACATAATAAGGCCGGCTCCGGGAACACCGGCAGTACCGATGGCCGCCAGAACGCCCGTCAAGACGACGATCACTTGATCGGAGAACGACAAATCGATGCCGTAAATTTGAGCGGCAAAGACGGCGGTAACACCCATGTAAACGGCCGTACCGTTCATGTTAATCGTGTTTCCGAGAGGCACGGCAAACGAGGCAATCGCCTTGGAAGCACCGAGACGGCGGGAAGCCAACAGGTTCGCAGCCATAGCCGCCGCAGACGAGCATGTCGTAAAGGCAATGAGCCAAGGTTCGAAAATGCCCTTAAAGTAGGTTGTCAGCGGCAACTTAATTAGGAACTTAACCCAGGGGATGTAAATGACGATGACAAGAAGTGCCGTCGCGATAAAGGACGCAAGGATGAGTTTTCCGAGCGGCAGTAAAACGGCAAGACCGTGTTGGCTGACGACGACCGCGATCAAGGCGAACACGCCGATCGGAGCGTAGTACATCACGACATTGGTCATGCGAATCATGACGTTGCCGACCGTGTCAAAGAAGTTCGTGACACCGCGTCCTTTTTCACCCAACCAGTTCAGGCAGAAGCCGAACATGATGGCAAAGAAGATGATTTGAAGGATCGAGCCCTTGGCAAACGATTCCATCGGGTTAATCGGGACGATATTCAGAAGCGTCGAGATAAAGCTCGGAGCCTTGACCTGCGCAGCCTTAAGGCCTTCGGTTGAAAGTGTCAGACCGACACCCGGGTCGACCATGTTGGCAATAGCCAAACCGAAGACAACGGCGACGCCGGAAGTGAGCATAAACAGAATTAAGGTCTTAATCGCCACACGTCCGAGTTTGGCGATGTCCGAAATTCCGGCGGCACCGGCAACAAGCGTAGCAAAGACAAGAGGTACCACGACCATACGAATGAGTCGAATGAACAAGTCGCCCAACGGCTTTAAATACGTTGTTGCGAAATCGGAGCTGATAAACATCCCGACAACAACGCCGAGCACAAGGCCGATCATCATTTGCGCAGGCAAACTTGTCCATGAGGCCCATGAAGATTTTTGTACTGCCATTTTTTTCTCCCTTTTTGATGTGAACACCCGTTCTCGATACGGCTACCGAAAAACCGGTGGCACAAATGAAACAAAACGTTTCAATTGCAACGAAAACAACTATAGGGAGAATGAAAAATTTTTTTAAAAAAAATGGCAAAATTTTGCGTCAACGCAAATGATTCCGTCTTAATGCTTAGTTCATGCGGTAGGTATGGTAGGCAGTTTTGTATATCGAAATACGCGTTGACAGACTTTAAAATCCGGTGCAGTCAATCTTCTGAATTTTTCTCGGAGTCGCTTTCGGTCCTCGGTTGTGACGGAACGACTACAATGCGCGGCTCTGAAATTTTTGATGGAACGACAATGACAAAACTTTTAGATCCTCAGCAACTTTCGATTTTGCGCGCTAAAGACGGGTATTTGTGTGATATGGACGGTGTGATTTATCACGGAAACGTTCTACTGCCCGGAGTTAAGGAATTTGTTGCTTGGTTGCGTCAAGAAAAAAAGCGTTTTCTTTTCCTGACAAATTCGAGCGAAAAGAGTCCGAAAGAGTTGCAACAAAAGCTCGCTCGCATGGGATTGGAGGTCGGGGAAGAGCACTTTTACACGAGTGCGCTGGCTATGGCCAAGTTTTTAAAGGAGCAAAGCCCGGGATGCAGTGCCTATGTGCTCGGGGCTCCCGGTTTGGTTAAAGCTTTGTATGACGTCGGCGTGACGATGAATGACGTCGACCCGGATTATGTCGTCGTCGGCGAG
>ERZ808258.827-NODE-827-length-10493-cov-18.243725_pt1 | contig 10493 bp, 16 predicted proteins | sample MGYA00521280_ERZ808258 | MGnify/ENA primary metagenome ERZ808258 (study PRJEB31516, sample SAMN03275585) | gut metagenome | biome: mammalia-associated habitat; material: feces | host: Papio cynocephalus | place: Kenya | collected 2012-07-19 ...
AACAGGTTCGTCGTGGATCAGCGCCAGGACGCGATGATAGACGTCGTTCTGAAACTCTTCCTGAAGGTCAGTCAAATGCTTAAACTCTCCGGGGAGCTTCTCGGAGAGCGGCCACGGCGGGTCAAAGTACTGATGTCTCACGTGACTGTAGATCCCGGCGTAAACCGCATCCTGTCCGACGGCGTGAGGATTAGCGTCCTGTTCGGAAACTGCGTCGCGAGAAAGGAATACCCCTCTGCGTCTGAAAGATTCAATATAGTAGAGAAAATCAACGTTTTCGTCGAACGCGCTCTTGAGCAGCAGGCCATGCCGCCCCGGAAGATCGACGCGCAGTTCATGTGCGCAGCGATCGTTCAGAAAACCGGTGAACGTAGCCAGATCAAGCATGATGAGAAACCTCCTTCTTTTCTTCCGTATACAGGGGAGACAGGCCGCGCCGCTTTATGGCGTCCTCGATGAGCGCACGGAATTTTTCCACGCCCGCCTGCTCAATGACCTCCTCAACTGTGCGGGTCAGAGCATCCCTGCGCTTCGCGGGAGCAAAGTATAAACCGGAGCGGCCCTCAGTAACGCGCCAGGTAGAGCCTTCCTTTTTCGCAAACAGGTCGAAGTTCCATTTGTTCTTAACGCGGATACCTCTCACTTCCTCGAAACCATGGGAAGTGCAGATGTAGTATTTTTCACCGGACGGTTCGAGTGACCGAACGGTGAGCGGATCAGGATAGTGGATGGGGAGCGCGCCGAGACCGTCGATGAATTCCCTCGTATCGCGCGTTCCATCGGGAAGCGTGAGCCCTGTCAGCAGCTCGAAGCAGGCGCGGGAACCCTTATTGCCGGGGCGCAGCAAATCCTGAAGAAACTCTTTGGCCAGGGGATCGGGCATGAGCGCGATGGCTCCGACAAGCTTCCCGTGGTGGCGGTGATAACCTCCGATCTTGTTCATGAAAAGATTGCGAATTGCGACGAAGACCTCCGGATGCGCGTCGAAAACCTCCTGCGTCTTCTCTGAGATCAGACGTTCGAAATCCTTGCGGCGGGCGCACTCCGCTTCCTCCGCGCGCCTTTCGGACTCTTCCTGCTCAGTTCGCGCGGCTGCCTCTCTGGCGATTCGTTCCTTTTCCTCGGCTTCAAAAGCCTGAGCCACTGAGTCGTCGTCAAAGTGATGTGCTCGGAGATAGACGGCGAAATCGTACTGCGTCTTGGTGAGGGTCACGATAAGGCGACGATCCCGGGCGGTATAGGACTTTGTGCCGCCGCCCAAGCAGGGCATTTCGCCTTCAACGTACAAACCGTATTCGGTTTTGCTGTTCGCCCCCCCCCTTACGGGCAATGAAATCGCCGCCCTGTTTGACCAGCAGGCGGATGTATTCGGGGTAGGTATACTGTCTGCCCTGGTACGAAACGCCCGTATACTTGCCGTGCGTCGTGAGGCGCTTCTCGGTCAGCGCCTTCTTTGTGGGATCCATGGAATCCGTATAGCCGTAAAACGTCATGAGTGAAACCTCCTTAATAGTACGTATAGATGCGCTGCCATCTTTGCCGAAGCCGGATCTTTGATCCGGGCAAACCAACCTCTTCTAATATTTTTGAGCCTTCGACGAGACCTGGAGCCGCAGGCGGAACGGTCCAGGAGAAGGCGAAACAATATTTGAAGAGCACGAAACGACTATGCTTTGCCGCGGGGAATCCCCAGCGGTTCTGTCCGCGTTTTATACACAGGCAGAAATCTTCATGGAAGCGCTATTCCTGTTCCGACCAATCGCGCAGTGCGGCCAGATATTCGTCGTGCGTGGGGAAAAGTATGATGCTGCCGTCAGGCATCACGCCCATATAACCGGACGGGACGGCACGTCCCTTCTCGACAATCAAGATTGCATCCCTCCCTTCAGATCGTGGTCGAGCCAGCAGAGAACCTGACTGTTCAGCTTCTGGTCAATGCGATTGATGAGATGGCTTGTCCCCTCGGGATCGACCATGCGGGAGTATGCATAATTGCCCTTCAAAACCTGCAGATCGTGAGGTTCCCAGGTGGTTCCGTTCATGCGATCCTTGGCGTAGGAGAAAAACATGGCGCGCAAGCGATCCTGCTCGCGCCACCCTCTGGTGATTCGGTTCTCCTGATTCAGACAGGCGCCCAACATGAAGTTATGACCAGAGCGGGAACCATAGTGTGTCTTCTGCGGTTTGATCGCGAACGGGGCGGAGAACCTTCGCAGAACCTCGTCGAGGTAGCGGACGGTCTTGCGATAGTCGAACGAGTAGCGGCTGGAAACCTGAATGTCGTCGGCGTAGCGAGAATACACCATGCGCTGTTTGCTCAGAGTGTTTGAGACGGCGTGGTCGAAGGGAATCATCATGAGGTTGGTGAGCATGGGGGAGATGGGCGTACCCTGGGGAAGACCTCCGTTCAGGAAGCAGAGCGAAAGCGATTTCCTCAACGCCTCGGCCCCGGTTTCGTCCTTGACAACCTCGCTGAAGGGGAAGATCATGGAAAGCATGCGGAAGACGAACTCCGGCGTAGTGGAGCCGAAGAAATTTGAGAAGTCCGTTTTAAGAAACCAGCGTGACTGGTTCAGCTGATGCTTCTTGACCGCGTCGATCGTGCAGCGGCCGGGCACGTAGGCAAAGGCGGAAGTATGGTGCATCGCGTGGAAATCAGACTCAAAGATTGATTTGAGCTCCCGCTGTGCGAGCGAGAGCTCCTCATTCGGCGCGTCGATCCGGCGAAGACCGCCGGTGCGCTTGGGGATGTGGAAGGTCTCGTAGAGAGAACCTTTGTCGGCAGAAAGCAGTTCCTCATGTGCCGCGTTGAAGTGCGTCAGACGGACGATAAGGGAGGGAACGTCCGCGGAGCGGAGAACTTTATCGGTGAGCTTGTCGGTGAAAACCGTGACTGTAGCGCCCGGCCTTTTGTGGGGCGTGGGGTAGGAGGTGATTTCGCCTGCGAGGATCTCTTCAAGGGTGACCTGGTGACAGCGCGGAGGCTGGATACAGGTAATGTACGGCATGGGAAAAACTCCTTTCTGGAAAACCTGAATTTGGTCTGCAATCTCACATGGGTCTGATCGAGTTAAGCCAGGCGGAGAGGAGGGAGAGCTGATTGGCACGATGCTGCTGAGGCGGCTGGATGAAATGCAGGCTGTGCTCAGACCTGGCGACGGGATGGGCGACGGGGCTGCGATGTGATCCGTGTGCTTGCGATAATTAACCTTGGGCGACTTGATCGCAGAGGGTGGTGGTCGCCTGCAAGGCTGGTCTGTGAGCAGTGCGATCCATTCAGGGACAGCTGCAAGCCGATCGTGGTCCCGCGGGGCTCCGGGGTCTCTCTCTATCCTGTCGTTACTGTGGGGAACCCCCGACAGTGCTTCACCGAAAACCTTAAAAAGCTTCGGGCAAAAGCTATACATTGCAGACTATACTACTGAAAACACTATCAGTTGGCGGCGACACTGGTCAGATCGAAACTGAACGCGTCGGCGACGAGGAACGGAACCAGAGAACCTCCCTTCGCGAAATTAATAAAGTTGGCGACACCGTAAGAGCAGATGACGCGGATGGTCGGCGCGACGGACAGGGGCACATTGCAGGCGGAAACCGGCGTGGCCTGCTTTGCTTCCTCATTCGAAAACTGCATGGAGCGAAGAAAATTCTGCCTGGCCTTGAGGCTGCTCCAGTCGGCGGCGTAATGCTGCGCGTCGGTAAGGCGCGTCCGAAAATCGAACATGGCGCGAATCTCCGGGTTGTACAGGTTGTCCTCGACGATGCGCCGGCGAACCCTCATATCATCCGCACAGAGGAATACATACCCGGACAGGCGCTGACCTTCCCAGCCGGAGGGGAAGAGCTTGGTGTCCAGCGGCACCTCGGGGTTGATGCAGGAGAGGATGTCCTGCAGCGCCTCGACCTTCGGGCGGCCGATGTCGCGGAAACCATAGAGCTGATTGGCCAGGTTCTTGCTCTCGACCACATCAAAATCATAGAGTGAGAGGCGGGTCAGACCGAACCTTACGAGCAGCTCAGCGACGGTGGAGCCGACGGAACCGCACCCGATGATGTGGATGCGGGAGGGACATTTCTCCGGCTGGAAAAACTCATGCGACTTCGTGAGATCCATTGTGAACACTCCTTTCTTCCTTCAGAAAACCCTTGACGCTGCGCCAGTAGTCCGGCGCGTCCTCGTCCAGGCAGACGAAACTGATCTGCTCGGACTCAAAGAGCTTGTGCGTCTTGTGATCGATCAGGCGCACCCAGGTGTCGCGATACTTGTTGGTGATCTCAAAGAGGTAGAAATCCTCATCTCCGAGCGTGGAGAGAAGCTCCCCCTGATTCCGGGAGTCTGTGGAGGAAGGGAAAACCGGCATGCGGACGTGAGAGTGAGCTTGCCCGCGCACACGGGAGAAAACCTCATCGGGCAGCGCCATCAGCCAGTCCTGATACGCCTGCTGATCGGTGTCGACCGTGGCGGCGGAAACGAGCTGGGGATAAACCAGTATGTCGTCAATATGATAGGTGTCCGGCTTGCGGCCGCGGTGCATGACGTAATGCCAGGCGACCTCGGTCTTGCTGTAGGCGATCAATGCGTTGGATTTGGCCAGCGCTCGCCCAGAGATGAAAACGATTGCGCGTTCCTTATTCATTCGCAAAACCTTCTTTCTGTATTTCCTCCAGCCAGTCGAGCGCGCGGAGGGGAGTGACTGTCCTGCCGTTCGGAAGCTCTATCACATTCCCGGCCTTAGGTGAGAACAGATCGTGGAGAAATCTTTCCATAGTGACGACTTCGCTGATGTTGATAGAACCCGCAGAGGAGACGCACTGCATCAGCGCGGAGATGTAGTCGCCGTCCCGGAGCGCCTCAGCCATGGGCACACCGTAATTGCCCAGGCATGCGTAATACTGGATATGAGGATTGGGGAGGTGGTCTGAATCCACATTGAAATGACTACTTACATCGACTATGCTCGGGCCGACCTGATATATCGCCTGCAGGCGAACCTTAAAGAGTTCATCCTTGAAGATCGCGTCGAGGAAAAGCTTCCTACGCTGCGGGTCGTTGAAAGCGTCTGCCGCGCCACGAATATGCTTGAAGAGAAAGCTCTCCGGACGGCGGGACATCAGCTCATACGAATCCTGATCGAAGAACCTCAATGTGGTGCCTATGGTGACATGCAGTGCACCTTTGCCTGCGGCGTTCAACTTGATATATGGATTCTTCTGGAAAAAATCCAGGAGATCGACATCGCCTGGCGCAGTCCGCTTTGCCTCTTCAAGTCCTAGAAGTTTGATATTCAAACTTTGCTGCGCCTCATAGTACTGCTGATAACTGGTGAGTGCATTGGACATTTTGATTTGCGTCTGTCTGATTTCCTCGGTAACTCGTTCGATCCGGTCGTCGATCTGGCCGGTGCTAAAACCTTCCAGCATACAAGTCAAAAGCTTTTGATCAAAATTAGAATTCCTGACATAGGCATCTACCGCTTCGACATAATGCTTCGGGGTCTTCTCCTGCAGCGTGTGAAGTAGTTTGATCTCTTCTTCTGTCGGAGTGCGTTCCCCGAAAAACCAGGGAAGCAGGCGAGGAATGAACGACTGGATGAAGTGCCAGGCTCGGATGATCGTCTTGTCATCCCTGCTCCCAATGAAAACCACAGTCGACTTGATCTTCGGGTTGACAAAAACCCTTACGGCAGCGATGTTTGCACAGTATCGTGCCAGATCCTTCATCTCAGTGAAGTCAATCGGTAATGAGGGAACGGGCATGGTACTGGATGAACCGAAGATTGAAAGCGCAGAAGAATCGAAGCGAGTAGGAAACGAGCCTTCTGTAATAGCTCTGTAGCCCCTAAAATGCACTTCCTGCCCATCGGGAATCCTGTTCTGGAGCAGGATGCGGAGCGTGATCTCGAACGTATCGTCTATGGCTGACTTGTCAGACATCGTACTGCGATCGATGAGTATCTCGGGGAAAACCTTATCCCACAACCCGCCGGAGATCGGCAGATCAATGAGCTTTTCTTGAAACATATGGAACCTCCTTTCTATAACCTCTGAAAGCGAAAAAACCTCGTTCTCAGAGGTTATAGGCCCCTCCGAAGAGGGGCGCACGGTCAGACGTCGATGACCTGAATCTTGGCGGCGAGCTCCGCGCGGGCGCTGCGCGCCTGTTCCAGAGCGCAGGGGAGGCCAGCCTCGATGGCGCTGAGCCTGCGGATCTGGTCGCCGTACGTGTCGAGCAGGTATTCCTTCACGTCCTCCAGACCGGAAGGAACCTGAACGGAAACCCTGGCCTTGCCGTTCGAGCCGGGGAGCTCGTTATACAACACGCCGAACCGGGAGACGGAACCCTCGCCGGAGGGAGAAACCCCGACGATGAATTCGACGACATCCACATCGTCGCTCGCGTGATTGATCTGTGCAAGCGATTCGGGCGACTGGCTGGCGAGAAACCTCAGCTCGTCGGGAGTCAAGCCGGACTCGAAGATGCACACGTTGTCCACGACCTTGACAGTCATGGCGTTCGTGGTCTTCACGATCGACGTCAGCTGGCAATGGTCGGTCACGCCGAAATCCGCGAAGGATTTGTCCAGATCACCCGGCTGAAGCGCGCAGCCGTCGAGCCAGGGAGAGGACATGGAGTAATCCACCTGCGCCTCTTCGAGCGCCTGGCGGAGGGTCGTGGAGTCATCGAGAACCTTAGTCGAACGTCTGGCGTTATTGGCGATCACAACGGAAATGAGCATAGAAAACCTCCTGTATATTGATCCATCAGCTGCCGACGTGGGGAATCGGCATGCAGTCGCGCCGCGTGCAGGCTGGATATTTGCGACCATTGGCCTCAAAGCGGGCTGAGGCCGGAACCCTGAAGGGCTAATCCTCGATCAGATCGCCGATAATGGCGAATTCCTGCGAATGCCTGTGGGTGAGAGCGTTTTCGTAGGTCGTGATTTCTACCTCGACCCAGTCGCCTTCTTCGTAGCGCGCAAACACTGCCTCACTGGCATTGACAGAAGCAGAGATGTCATCTCCGTACAGGGACAAAACCCTGGACGATGCATCGGCGTGGGTGACCTCCATGTCGATGGAATAGCGTTCGACCTCGGTTCTGGGCGCCATCATGCAGCACAGAGCCAGAAGCAGGATGATTCGTTTCATTATGCATTCCTTCTTTCAACCGGAGATTTGTTGTTAAAGGCAGGGTAGAGGGGAAAACCTTAAAGGAATGGAGCTGCAGTGTCCGGAGATGGTGGGGGGCTGCGGTCTCTCCCGGAGATTACTGTACGGAGGATGGTGCTCATTACCTTGTATGCGTATGCCTGAGTTGGCAGGTGGGGATGTGTTCGGTGTGATTGCCTGAAATTTGGCTGATCTGTACAGCATCTGGGTTTGGCGAGGCCGGGTTGCGAGGGAGGTGCGGTACGGCGCGAGTGCTGGCAGCCACTGGCGTGCAGTTGATCGGTCAGTTCTGTTCGGGTCGATCCATCCTGTCGTTGCCACGAGGAACCCTCAATGGCGCAGTCGAAAGGAAAAACCTTCGTGAGAAAAAAACCTTCGCCTGCTATGCACACTGCAGTTCAAAACCTTAATGGAATCCGGGATGGTTACGTTTCACCTGTTTTGATGCCGCATTTTCTTCGGATGCGGTTCGCGCGGTCGCGCTCGTAGGCGATCACGTTTTGCTCCTTTACCCGCGCTTCCCATGCCCAGCGCTTTTTGAGCGCGCGCCAGAGATCTTCCTTCGATTCGATGCGCCCAACGGGTGGAGGCGTCAAACCTTGTTGAACCCCGAAGCTCATGAAGTCACCTCCTCGGTCGAAAAGATGTAGGAGCACATGAGAAGCTCGTACTTGCGTTCTCCGAGAAGCTGAGAGGCATGAATCAATCCTTGACAGATTCCGACTTGTTCCATGACCTCATCATTAGAAGTGTTGATGAGAGTATTAAGCGGATCGGAGAGAACCTCTGCGTCGTGCTTTTGTTTCAGTTGATCGAGCTTCTGATTCTCTTTTTGTATCAAAACCTCAATGAGTTCCATGAGGCGATTGATTTCCAGAAGTGAACTAGAAGCGCAAACCTTCGCGCGTGCCGGAGAGAGAACGAGTGTCTTCTCCGAAGGGTCGACTTCAAGCCGAGCGCATTCGCGTTCGGCCGAATCGATATCGAGGAACGGAACCCCACAGACCATGAAACCTTCGTTGTGTCCCATAGTGAGCTTGTGCCTAATGTTCAGGGTATAGGTGTTTGACATCTGACCTCAAAACCTCCTTATCCGCAGATTATACGGGTGACCAGATCGACCTCGTAGGAGTTCCAGTGGCCGTCTGCATCGGGGTACAGAGACAAAACCTCGACGACCTTGTGTTCATCGTTCCACGTCTCCGTGGGACGGGCGAAGGAACGGCGGAAAATGGACTTCTCCCGAAAACCTCCCTTGTTCATCGTGATCGAAGCGATCTTTTCAAGAGTACTCGTCATACACCCTTGGAATTGATCGTACAGGGGCTTGACGGGTTCGTTACACAGAGGGTAGCGCCCCTTCTCAATCCATTTGTCCAGTGAGGACAAACCTTCATAGGCATTGAAATAATCAGTCTGGCGCATCCCCGTGTACGAGAGAGCGTAAGGGATAAAATTGAACATTCCAGGGTGGTTCTCGTCCGTGAAGGGGTAATACATGGACGGTTCGATGTGGAAGCCGAAACCTCGATAGATGAAGGACACATAGTGGTAATAGTAACCCTCGTAGGTCTCGCCGGTCTCGTGGTAGTCATAGCCGTTCGCGTCGTATTCGCAGACGTGAACCAACTCATGCTCTGCCTCGTCGGTGATAAAAACCTCGGGAGAGGCCTTCAGCTCTGCGACGAGCGCGCAGAACTTTTGATCCTCTTCGAGGCGCAAACCCGCGTAATACAGGCCTTTGGGAAACCTCCTCATAGCAAAAACCTCCGTTCGAATCAAATCGAATTCGAAGTCGAAACCTTAGTTGACTTCTCTTCCTTCTCTCGTTCCATCTCGGCGAGATCGTTGAGGATCGCAACCCTCAACTGATGCGCGCTTCGAATGGCGCAGTTATCGCAGGACACGTGGATTCCACGCTCGGCACAGAGCGTGCACGAATAATGGAACCTTTTAATGGCCTGGCGGATGGTATCGGCCTCGATCTGAAGATTGGAGCCGACCGTCTCGAACTTGGTCACGGGCAAACCTCCTCTCTTCAGGCGATCCCCAGAAGGAAGAGAAGCGCCGCGAAACCGATCCCGGCAAGGACATCCGGCAAGGCGAACCTCAGGAACGAACGTGCTCTGAGGATCGGGCCTGCATCGAAGCGGCCTCTGTGAGTACGGATAGGCATGTGCTAGACCTCCTTCCTGTGATTTCGCGCATTCAGTTCGCCGAAGCGATCCACCCACACGACGAGGACGAACGCGATTGTGGGCATAGAGAAGGCACCTCTTGCGAGGTGCCTTCGAATGGGCATCAGGCCTCCTGAGCGGCCTCAGGGGCGGCCTCTGGGGCGACGGGAGACGGATCATCAGCCGGCTCAGCAGGAGCCTCAGCGGGCTTCTGAGGGGCAACAACGGGCTTCTCGCGAATCTGCTGATACTGCAGGCCATACACCTTGCCAGTCGCAAGACGGTGAGCAACGTCCATCACCAGACGGTGGAGGAACGCGTTTTTCGCGACAGCGACGGTCAGAGCCTGCTTGCCGCGGCGAGTGTAGCACATCGTGAGATATGCCACATCGTGAGAGTTGACTTTGTAGACGTTGGATCCATTTCCATCGTCCTCAAAAAGGAAGCCGTCAATCACCATCTGCAGCTGTTTGCAGATCTGGTTATTGGAGGTGGGCGTGCCGCCCATCTCAATCTTCTTCGCAAGTTCGTCCATATAGAACGAGTTAACGATGCGCTTAACCTCTTCATCAGAGATCTTCAGCTCCTTCGCCGCGCGAAGAGCCATCAGCTGATTGAACTTTTCGACGCGATATGCCCAAACGGGAGAGATCCCGCAGTACTTGCCAAACTTGACCAGATCGATCTGTTTGGTACGCGTATCGTCCAGTTCAATCTTGAGCGGGATGCCGTTCTGCTTGACCAACTTGTGGCTCAGGATGAAATAATCATACTGAATCACAGCGGCCTTCATCGGATCCGCAGCCGCGCGGCAGCGGGCGAACACTTCACCCATAGACGTGTCGGCGTATTTCTCTTCAATCTTGAGCAGATCGGCCTCAGCGGCACTCATGCCGCGCATGTTCTCGGCCTTCAGAGCATCGTTATACTTGGTGACAAAGACTTCGGCTTCCTTCTTGATCGATTCGAGAGCAGTAGACATAATGGTATCCTCCTAATGATGTTTTATGTCTGTGCTCCGCTCCAGCGGAACCCAGATGAAAGCGGCCTTCGGACGAACCGCAGACCGCTTGATATCTGGGATCCCCTTGATACGATCAAGGGGAAGTATGCTGTTGTCTCTTGCACATATCCTCGCACACTGTT
>ERZ808258.828-NODE-828-length-10485-cov-6.370757_pt1 | contig 10485 bp, 20 predicted proteins | sample MGYA00521280_ERZ808258 | MGnify/ENA primary metagenome ERZ808258 (study PRJEB31516, sample SAMN03275585) | gut metagenome | biome: mammalia-associated habitat; material: feces | host: Papio cynocephalus | place: Kenya | collected 2012-07-19 ...
TTTTCTTTGAGTTGTTTTGCCGTCTCAAACGGCACGAAATACTTTGCGTTCATATTTTCAAAATTTAGTTGTTACCAATTATAGCACTCCCCCATCGGTGGTAAGTCTATGTTATACAATACACACCATCCGTTGTCGGTGCGATACTCACAATCATAGCATTTATATGTCAAGTCCATAATTCAATCAATCTACAAGTTCAAAACTATACACCCATACAAGCGGGTTGCTTTCCCACGTTCCGCGTCCGCAGACTTTGTCAATGAGGTCGGCAAAGGCGGCACGGGGAGTATTGTACCAACTATCTAACGAGAAAAAATAACGGCTGTATGGCTCGTCGTCTTTTATTACTCCCTCCCGCATACAATCCTCATTGGATATATCCTGCAACTGCTCTACTCGCACATCGGTAATCCGTATATGGTGGGGCATTAACTCTGCCTTAACGAACATCTTGTTCGTCCAACCTGCGGACTTCCTCAACTCGCGACAATCGTAACTACTATTAACTACTATTGCAGGAATATCTTTGTACGCCTGCTGAATAGCAACAACATCACCGACCTCGTAGGGGGGACGCAACCATTGTCGTGTGCCGTCTTCCAGTTGGACGCCCCATTTACCTGTGCTGATAGACCTGCCGCCGACTACAAAATGTTCGGGTAGCCCATTAACCGCTCTCCGTGTCATCGTCTTGCGTCCTGCGAGAACGGCTTGCGTGAGGTTCAAGCCCCCACTGTCTTTGAATGATATACGTTTCATTGTTTCAAAACTCCTCTTTCTGTAATTCTTTAATTGCAACATCTATTGCTTTTCCGAACTCGCTCGGTTCATAAGGCATATATTTTCCGCCATCTTCATTGTAGGGGTATTCGCCCCTGCGCCATCTCTGCATCTCTTGCAGTACGTTCAATGCTTGTGATTTGGTCATAATCAATCCTCCATTTTTGTATATCCATATTCTTCGGCGTGGATGTCTAACCACTCCTCGATTTCGCTTTGCTTGAAACGTTCTATCACTTCTTCAATATCACAGCGTCGGGCTACCTCTGCTATTATGCAGCCCGTATCACCACGATAAACTACCTCACTTATCAGGTCATCGCTATCACACGCAGACAAGTTTTCTGTGACAAGTTCTTTTTGGTCTCTCATGTTCAGGCTGTCGAATGCTAATTGTACATCGACTTCCATGTCTTCTAATACTGCTACTTTTGCCATAATCTTTCAGAATTTTACCACCCACCAAGTGCGTGGAAGGAGGTGAATAAATACTACTCTGTGCGGGATTGTCCTGCGCACGAAGTCTTTGGCAGCGTCTATGCTGTCGTAACCGCCGAAAGCGGGATAAACGCTCGGCTCTGTGAAATGCACGGTGTACGTGCCATTGGGTTGTTGTTTGATTTTCATTGCTGTTTATTGTTGGTTGTTATTGTCTCTCGGTATCACCCACCAGAGCGGGTACTTGGTGTGGTTGAACGGGTAGGCGAGGAAATAGACCTCGCCTGTCTGCGTGCGGACTATTACCTTTTGTCCGTTGTCGGGCTGCACCTCCGCCGTCCTGTACCAGCGTACCTCCACGAGGTCTTGGTGTATGGCGGGGTGTTCGTTTTCGAGTGCGTTGCGCACATCGTCTATGAGCATTATCGCCTGCGATAACTGCTCTGTCATTTCTGCTTGTGTGAGTGCCATAATTTTCCTTGATTTGCGACACGATTTTGTAATGAATAGTAGAATTGCCTATATTTACCATAAAATCGCCGCGGATTGAAGATTTTACACGTTATTTTGGTTTTGGTTTGTAATCCTGTTTACATCCAGTTAATTCCGTGTTGTTTGCGCTGCTCGGAGGTCATCTGCTGTGCTTCCCACGTGGTATAGCGGCGGGAGTAGCCGGTGAGACCGAGGGCGTCGGCTTCGTCTTGGTAGAGGAGTTTGTATCTGCCGTCTATGCGGACTGCCACAATGGGCTTGTGTGGTGCACGGCTGCGCTCTATGGCGGCGAACTCGGCATTGGTAATCTCGTGGATATGCTTGTCGAGTTGCAAGAACTCCGCTACTCGGAACTCGCGGTAGGGGCAATTGCGTAGCATATACTCCACAGCGTATCGTACCCGCTCTGCACTCCACCCAAGTGCGATGACCTGCTCGGCAAGTACCGTCCAAAAGGTTATCTGTGCGCCGTTGCCTGCTCCTGCCGTGTAGGCGGTGTTCATGGCGGGGAAGTTTACGGCAAGACGGAGTATGTAGGGCATTACCTCTTGGCTGGTAGCGGGTGGCATGGCGCGGAATACCGACATCGGGTTATTGCCTGCTTGCTCGTCCTGCTTCGCAACCTGCAAGGATTGATTGGGCGATGCCGTCGATATTGATTGTCCGCTGCCCGAAGTTGCCTGTTGTCGGCGAATTACCTGTCCGATTGTTTCCATTGTTGTTTTCGTTTTTGAGTTTGTTGAGATATTTGGGTAGCCAGTATTGGAAATGTTTGAGGACTTCCATTCTCTCGCCACTCTCACAGCGTTCACGAACAGAGAAGTCGTTGTCGTAGAACTCGTCCAAGAGGGAGGTTGTTACGAGGTTGAGATTGCTGCGACTGACTAACATATTTGCCCATTGTTTTATATCGCTTTCCTCGAACCATTTTTGCAACCTCTCGCGTGCGCACGCGGGCGGTGGTGGTGGAATATTATCTATTCTGTTATCTTTAGATATATAAGGTGTGGGGGGTGCAAGATTTGCGTGGGTGGGGTGCAAATCTTGCACCCCTGCAAATTCTGCACCCCTGCAAGATTTGCGTGGGTTATTTGCCTTTTCGGGGGGTGCAAGATTTGCAGGGGTATGGGGTGCAAGATTTGCAGGGGTTAGAGCCTTAAAAACACTCTTCTTGCCGTCTCCGTATTCCGCGCTCAACCATCCCTTTTCTTTGAGTTCTGCAATGGCATATTGTACACTCCTGCTGCTATACCCCAACCGCTCGCTGATGTAGGCGATACTGATTTTAACCTCTCCTTTCCTGCGCCCATCGTATTCGAGTTGGTAGATGAGGGCATAGACATCACGCAGCACACCGCCACGCAGAGTGTTCATCCAAGCGTATGTTTTGAGATATTCCTTTTTCATTGTCAATCCGAAATGCTTGTTATGCTGCCAACTCGTCGTAGTATTCACCTGCTATTCCCGCGAGGTCTCGGAGGTCGTTTGCCCGTTCTTCTTGCTCGTCTGCGTAGTTGTCTTTTGCTTTGCTGCCGTAGGTGTAGTAACCCACCTCGTCGTAATAGCCGTAGCCGAGACTTGTGATATTGCACTCACACTCGTCCGCCTCTTTCTCGCACTCTTGCTCGAACTCTAATACTTGGTCGAGGTCGAAATGCTGCCCTTTGAAATAGGCTATTATCTCGGCTTGCGGCTTGCCTATGGTATTGGCGATATGGTCTGTCATATAAATCATAAATATCATTGATTTATCGCGGTTTGGTACATTTCCTCTATGCACTTCTCTGCGCGTTTGAGAGTCTCTATCTCGAACACGGAGTAGTTCTTTGTAGAGGTCGTACCGCGTCCTATGCGGGAGAAATGCAGTTGTCCTCTCCACGTGCGGTCTTGTATCCACGATTTTCCGTATCTCTTAAACGCTTGCAGTTCGGAGATGTCATCTTCCTTATATCCGTGAATGGCATTTTGTGCGAGGTTGCCGAGGATAGCCCCCTCCCTCATACTTTCTGCCATTCTGTTTGTTATTTCTGTGATGTTAGGCAGTATCATGTCAGTTGCATATTGCGGATAATGCGTTATAATCAGCCGTAGCCTCTTCCTTTGTTGCATACGAAAGAGTGATGGGGTCATTCCTTTGAATGAATTGGACTGAGAATGTGAAACACGACGGCTTCTTGGCTCTCGGTTCTTTTATTGTATTCACCCCCAAAAAGTACTCTATCTTCTCGGAGTTGATAACAATGCCGCTTGGCAGTTTGATAAACTTATTCATAATTTCTGTTTGTTTCGTGTGATATAACAAGTTCCAATCTCACCCATTCCGTACTCATTTGCAAAACAAATAACTTCATATTGCTTTGCCTGCGATACCAACCGCAAATGATTGCGTACTGGTCAAGCGACACACATTCCGTTATTGTCTGCGGTTTGATATGCTTGCTACGTATGAGTGATGTGATTTTCTTACTCTTTTCGTAGTTGCGTTTTTTGTAGTCTCCCATTACGAAAATGCACTAACGGTTAATGATACGAGTATTGCGCCCCAAAAGAGTAGTTGCACCACGAGTATTGTGATTCGTGCGATAGCCCGCTCCAAGTCTTCCATTATTTCTTGAATTTGTAGATTATATACGTTACATTAGCCAATCCGATACCCAACTCAACAGAGAACATCAGTTCGTTGTTGAAAATCCGCGCTCCCAAAAGGAACGTGCGCGTACCGAAAGAGACGGACAGTGTCCTGTGGAAATCTCTGCGCTTGCCCAACCAAACGCGCGTAAAATGTTTGCTCTTTTCCATTGTTTTTGTTTTTTTTGTCATACATCGAACTCGTCTGCCGGTTTGCGCGGCTGGAACCTGCTTGGTCTTGCCGTGCCGAAATAAACCGTAACGCCCTCATTGTTTCTCAAATCGCTCCAATTATCGGGCGACTTGGCAGTTATATTGTGGGTTTTTGTTTCCGTTGGCGTTTCGCACTGCTTGGCAAACAGCACAACCACGCGGTGCCTGCATCCGCGTTTGTCCACCCATTCTTGCGGCACAATGTCTTTGCGCCTCAACATTCGGAGCAGTTGGTCTAAATCCAAAGCGATATTCAAGTTCTCGTGCATGGCGGTTGATGTTTAGAATGGCAGGTTCTCGCCCTGCTCTGTTTTTTGCGGTTCTGTGGCACTTTCTTGTGCAGGGTGGGTACTTGTACCGGTGGTAGCATTAAGTGCGCTCAAACGCCACGCATTGCATTGCGTGAACCATTTTCCGCTGAACTCACGCGATTCAATGTCAAAACTGACTCTTACCTCATCTCCAATATGGAGAGTTTCCAAAGATTTTATTCTTTCCTCTCCGTAGAGTTGGAAACAAATCTTTTTCGGATACTGCTCCGTAGTCTCTCCGACAAACTCTTGGACTACCCAGTCAGTACCCTTCCGCGACTTGCCGCTCCTCGGTGCAAGTACGCTTGATAATTTTACATCTATTACCATTATCTCATTCCTTTTAGGTTATAAACTCTGCGGTTATACTCCGCCAATGCAACTTGTTGTGAGCGATACTGCACACAAGCCGTTTCCTGTCTGTTAGTCCGTGCTATGACGGAGCAGTCGTCCGTAAGGCTGACCTCGTACAGGTTTCCCTTGTGGGTTCTTGCGTAATTTTTCATTTTGCTGTTTGCTTTTGACAAGGCTGAAACGTGCAAAACAGCCTGCGTTCCGACGCTTTTTTGCAGCACGTTTTTTGTGAAACTTATACGGGTTACAGCCAAAGATTTCTCAGGTCTCAGGATTATGCCAAAATCTCATTGTCGATAAATTTGTTAGCCAACTCAATGCGTTGCAGCATAGCGTTGATGTCGTCATCGTTCCGATAAATACGGACAATACCTATCTCGCCGAATTGCATTTGGTCGTAGAAAACGAAGTCGCACCAATCAAGTTCGCAACAAGCGCAATGGCTTTGGCATTGCCAGTAGTATTCGGGCTTGACACGTTTGAGCGTACTTGCAACAAGATTTTTCAGTTGTTGCTCTTCGGGCAGCGCACTCTCTGTAAACTCCACATCGGGGTGCTGCTCCGTGTATGCTTTCACGAACTCGTTGTGCTGCCGTTCCGCCTTTCGGAACTCGTGGCGGTAGCGTAGCCACGTCTCCGACTTCGGGCATTTGATTTCGATACTGCCTAATGGTTTGCCACTCTCGCTATCTACCACAATACCGTCGGGGCTGTCTCCGTACCAATCCACGGTCGGGTGGCGGTGGAACCCAATCTCTGCCACCTCGCGCCCTGTCAGCCGTTGGTATTGCAGGCGCGCCATTGCTTCTGTCTCCGTCCCCCATTTCATTGCGATGGAGGTAATGGTGGTGCGTTGCAGATACAGCTCGAAAAGGTCATCGTCTTTCACGAACACATCCCGCAGGTTGCGCTCTGCTGCCACTTGGTACAGATATGTTATTGTTGTGTCGGGAAACGGAGACGCATTTTCAGCCGTTTTAAGACGTTCAATTCTTTCGTTGAACGATTTATCCGTCTCGACCATTCGACCACTCTCAACGGCTTTTTTGTAAGCGGCAGGGTTTGTTTCTTTCAACATCTTCAACCGCGCATTGTATTGCGCTTTGGTTTCTACCTCCAACTTGCCCGCTTCAACGGCTTTTTGGACTGCCTTGCCCGCGTCCGACAATTTCATAACGAAATGTGCGTTGCTGCCGGTGATACAGCCGAGACGCGCACGAAACCAATCGGGAGTACGCTGCTCTATGCAGGCGATTTCGTCTATTTGCTCTCTTGTCGGTATCATAATCAGAACAATTTGTCGGTTGGTTGGTCGTTATCTATAGCAGGCTGCTCGTTATCCACCACTTGCGCGTCTTCAATCTGCTGCTCTTTGGCGGCAATAGCCTCCAACTTTTCCTCTGCGGTCGGTTTACTGTTGTCTATGTAGCGGAAGTTCCCGCTTTCGTCCAATATAACACTCTGGTCGTACTTGACCGCTTGCTGCATTTCCACGCTCATCGGAGCATCGCCCTTGTTGAGCATTAGTTTAATGACAGTCTTCCTACACATGGAGTCGAAATTATCTTTCCATACCCCGTAGCCTTTGCGGTAGGTTTGGGAATACTTTACTCCGTGCTGCTCCAACTCCTCGACAGACCAATAGGTCGTTTTTTCGTACCCGCTGAGGAGTTTGAAATACCCCATATAGCCGACAATCTTTGCCTTTGCGCGCTCGCTGTCGTCTGTTATCCATTCCACTTGCACCTCGCCTGTCATGCGGTCGCGCCCTTTCAGTTCGCCCTCGCGAACATCGGTAACGTTGATAGTCTTGAACTGCCCACTGCGTATTGCCAACTGCACGATGCCCTTGTAACCGCACTGGAACTGGGCTTCCGTAATGCCTGCCCTTGTGTTTTTGTAGGGAATGACATACGCAAATCCGAGATTGTTGTCCAGCGGTAAGTCGAGTGCCGTTGCTTTCAGAGCGGCAAACATCAGTGTGGTCGGCTCGCACACTTGCAGTGCTTTGTCGTTGCTTACCAGTGCTGTCAGATTACTGACAAACGCCTGTTTCTTTTCACCCAAGACGCTTTGCAGATACTCCTGCGTCTTCACGTTGGTGATTGTTTGGTTAAATACTTTCAAATCAGCCATATTGTTTGACCTTTAATTTGTTATACATTGCGAGTCTTTTCCTGTTGTCGCTTCCTCGCTCTTGCTTTTTGCGGACAGGGCAGGCGTTGAACCTGCGTTTGTCTTTTCAGACCGTGCTGCCTACTACACCACCTATCCAAATCCCGCCTAACGTTTCACAACGGCTGCGCGGGGGAGTAACTTAACTAAAATCTAATACCATGATTAAAAAACACCCTTGTGGCGGAGACGGGACTCGAACCCGTTTGGCAAACTGACCAATCATGGCAGATAAATCAGCACCGTACCACTTTCCTACATCCCCGCCTTGCACGTTTGCTATCTTCACAGACCGCAAACGCAAGAATTAACAATAAAATCTCAAAAATGACTAAGATATATCGATGTGGACTTGCCCGTTTTCATCCCCTTTCCACTTCTCAAATTCCCGTTCCAGTTCTTCGCGTGCCAGCCGTTCCTTATCGTCTTTGATAAACATTTCGATAGGTCTGTGCCGCACGCCGTTCCCATAGAACCAGCGTCTCCATTCAAACAACGCTTTGCGCACCTCGTTCTCGTCTATATGGAAACGGCACATCGCTTTCAGCATCGCCATCCCCAGACTCGTTCCGCGTTCATAGCGTGTACGGAGTATGTAGTTCCGTATCTGCTCATACTTGCGATACTCCACTTTCCCTACGCGATGCGCAATAGAGCCGTCCTGCAAACGTATCTTGTCTATCATTATGCGTTCCGCGTAACTCTCGTTCCTGCCACGCAACCGCTCATTGAGACGGTGAAACGCATATCCGTTCTGCGTGCCAGCCGCTTTGCCGTTACGTAAATAACAGCGTATCTTATACTCCGCTCGCTTATAACAAGCGTTTGCCCTACTTCCATCCGTTTCAGCGTATCCGTTGCCGATGGTCTCTTCACAATCTGGTTTGTTTTGTTCATCTTTTTGTTGTATCTTTGCAGGTCAATTCAATAATTGACAATGTTTTATACTACATCCGTTATTCCGTTCAAAACTGATTTCGGGTGCAAAGGTAATTATTTTATATTTACTATGCAAATAAAATAGTTACTTTTCAACAAAAAAATATATACCAACAAACAAATAAATTATTAAAAATTATGCTTAATTTACAGAAAATCAAACAATTAGCAAGCGTAAAAAATATGACGCTTGTAGATGTAGCAAAAGAGTTAGGAATTTCAAAGCAATCTCTTAATCAGATGATGCGTGAAAACTCCACCAAGGTGAGTACATTGGAGCGTATTGCGGAGATTTTGGATGTTCCTGTTACTACATTTTTCGATTCTCCTGTTCACACGAACACCATTTCGATAAACACGGGTGTCCAGGGCAGTCCGAATGCTGTTCAGTCGGTTGGTTCGGGTAGTTCGGGCGAGGTTGCTTTGTTGAAGTCCCGCATTGAGTTGTTGGAAGCATTGAATCAGTCGTACAAGGAGCAGATAGAGTTGCTTCGTAACCAGATATTATCATTAAACAATTCACCGCAATGACAGACGAGAAACTGATTGAGAGACTGACGGAGTTGGTATGCCGTTCAGAGGAGCGTATTGACGAGACCAACAAGATGATACAGAAACTTGTTGAGTTGTATAACGGACAGTCCGAGACCTTTGCCATGGAGATTAAGTCGTTTGACGAGTGCCGCAGGGAACTTTCGGCACAAAACACGGAACTGATACGCAGCAAATTGCGGCAGGAGGAGGATTTGCGAGAACTCCGCCACATATTGGAGAAAGCCCTAAACCTGACAGGTAACCTAAACCAGACACCCACCCAAATCACGATTACCCAGAAGTAGTTGTTTGCTCGTTTTCGGTTTCAGAAACAGAGCAGGCAAAGTCATTCAAACGTTTTTTTGTTTTTACTACTGATGCGTTAACTTAGTATTGTCTTTTAGAATAAAAATAGTTGGTCTTTGAGAATTAGATTTGATGGTTGTTTATCACAAGGCTTGGTTAGCAAATCCTTGATATATGTTCGTTCCAATACCGAGACGCTGAGCAATGTCGCGACCTCAGTAATCGTGTAGGAACTCTTGTACTCTGCCTTGATATTTGCGACAAGAAGGTATGTACAGATAGCCACCCACAAGTGGGTTTTAACCGAATTTTCAGAATACCCCCACAGGTGTTTGATAACGATATTTTGTTTTATCCACTTGAAAAACAATTCAATGTCCCAACGATGGCGATAGATGTTGGCTATATCAGTAGCACTAAGTTCCATATTGTTGGTAATGAATGAGATAAGTTCTCCACTTTCCGGGTCTATCGCCTTTACAATTCGTAATTCATCAGGGTATAAGTGCTTGGACTTATGAGTTCGCAACCGTACAATATAGTCGGCTCGTATGGTAGAACCACATTCATTATTATCCAACTCACGAATGACCTCAAACTGCATGTTGTCTTTTGGACGCATTACAAAATAGGCTCCCTTATTGTTTATACGGAACATCTGTGCCAAGTCCACATACGCTTTATCTGCTGTATAAATAGCATTAGGCTGTATGCATAGTTCCTGCAACATATTGCTGTCGTGCCACCGACTATCCGTGATGAGAACCTGTGAGGGAATACTACCTTGTAAGTCTAACAGAGTGTGCATTTTAACGCCTCCCCGACTATATTTGCCAAGAGCCCATTCGCAGAGTTTCAGGCTGACGGAGATGGTTGTAGAGTCCAAAGCAAAGATGGCATTATCTGCAGTTACGTTCTCTATTTTTATATGACGATACATTGGGCGAACATGGTCTATCAGATAGTAACCCAGGCTCTCATATATCCTGTAATCCCGTTTTTCATTGGCTCGAGACAGAGAAGATGAATCTACTGTGTTGCGAAAGCCAAGATGCCACAATGATGTCTTATGTGCTTCCAAACATAAACAAATATCTCGCAACGAGACACATGCTGTCAATTGACCGAAAAGCAAGTGTAGAAATTGATTGTACGTAGTCAACTCATGGGCCCGATAATCTCCTCTGAACTGCTCGACGAACCTGTCAAACTGGACACGAGGAACGAAATCTACTACTTGCGAGAATACAAATCTGCCTTCATTCATAACGATGCAGTGTTTTTGACTGCAAAGTTATCAATTCAAATCGTT
>ERZ808258.831-NODE-831-length-10475-cov-2.902399_pt1 | contig 10475 bp, 4 predicted proteins | sample MGYA00521280_ERZ808258 | MGnify/ENA primary metagenome ERZ808258 (study PRJEB31516, sample SAMN03275585) | gut metagenome | biome: mammalia-associated habitat; material: feces | host: Papio cynocephalus | place: Kenya | collected 2012-07-19 ...
CCCCATCTCTTCCAATGTTATAGAAATCTCTCGCCTGATATTCTCGCCTTTATCCGCAAGATAAGCCGCCTTGACCTCCGGATACTGCGCGATCTGCTCCGCGATTTCCCGGCTTGTCTTGGTCGTTTCCTCTTCGATCCCGGCCTTGCCGAGCGTACTGTCTCCACGGAAAATCCCGTCTGCTACCTGCCCCGACAGGTCCCGGATGCTGCGCTCGAACGCCCGCTTTGCATCCGCATCCACACGGTACTCCACGGTCGCGTTGGACGAGGTCGGCGTCCATGCGTCCGCGCCATATACGCGGTTCCGGCTGTCCGCCTCGGGGTCGATCGTCGACGCTGGGAACACGACGGAATAGTCTCCGTAGTTTGTATGCCCCTGCTCGGCCTGCACGATAGCGATGGACGGCGACGGAAACGCGCCGATCTCCAGCGCCTTCTCCAGCTTCTCCTGCGTCAGGTTGTGCTCCGCAATCAGGTTCCCAGCGCGCTCCACCGGCTCAGACAGCGAAAATCTCTGTTTTCCCCGCCCGTCCTGCCCATTCTGGTCGCCCGATACTGAGAAGCTTGTCTTCTTCTCTAAAGATTTTCTGAACGCTGCTGCGATATCGCTCTCGACCGGTCCGCTTCCAGAAACTTTTTTATCGTATTCCCCGGATTCCCACTTGACATCTGCGAGAAAGTTTTGTATATTGGTCTGGAAGTCAGAGCTTTGCATGGCCACCGGGGAATTGGACCCCGGCCTCCCAGCATTTAAGCTCTGGCTTCTTTTTTTGTCTAGGTATAGCAGCCTGCCGTCTATTTGTGCGTCCTGCACATCTTGCGCCGCACGCTCACGTTCATATGCGGTTATGACTTTATTTACCTTTAGTTTTTTCCCCTTCAGTCTACCTTGGGCCTCAATTTCCTCTACGACCACCGCGTTCCCGCCGTTGATCTCTTGGTCGGTTACGAGCACCAGTCGATTCAGCCGACTTCCTTTTTCTCCAGGTTTTGAAACGAATGCCGCAACAGGGTTTTCCGATTTTTCGAGGATTTCGAGCATCCCCTCTGCCCCGAGCCCGTGGTAATTTATGTTCTTGTCGTATCGGTTATCCACCTTTGCCTGCTCTGCAGTCACCATTGCGGCGTACGCTTTGCTCGCAGGCATTGTGACCTTTGCCGCGTCGACACCGATCTCCCGCGTCAAAAAGTCCGATGTTTCCCCGATATAGATTTCGTCAGCTCCTCGATACCTGTTTTCTGCTACGCGCCGAAGTTTGTCGAGCAGTCCATCTGCAATAGACAGTTTCCCGCTCTGCTCCTCCTGCGCATTCTGTGCCGTCTGGCCTCTGGCCCGGAGCGTCTCGATCTCCCCGCTGGCCTCCAGCGTCTTCTGCGCGGAGCGGATACGGCGCTGCCCTCGGCGGATGCCAGCGTAGGCATCCGCGAAAACTTCCTCCATGTACCGGATCGCAAGCTCATTTTCCTGCTCCTCCGTCATGTCCTCGGTAAACTCGCCGTAAATGCCGTCGTATGCTTCTGCATAGTCGATCGCCATGCGCAGCATTTCCTCGCGGCCATACTCCTGCATGAGCCGGTCGGCAAGGCGCTGCAGCAGCCCCGGCTGCGCCTCCACCGCGTCGTGGAAATCCTCGTGGCGGTAAATTCGCTCCATGTCCCGGCGGCCGTCTACCTGCAGGAAGATCTGCGTCCTGCCGTTGTCGCCGGTCTGGCGAACACCTTCCACGCGCACGGTCCGGCCTCCGGACTCGACTGTGAGCGCGCCGGAGACGAACGTGACATCCTGCCCCTTTGCAGCCGCTTCCGTGACGATGCGGTTCATTTTTTCGACGATCGCAGCGTCTGCCGCCTGCGTCGTGTCGATCTCGGCCGGGATGACGACGTGGATGTTTTTCTCGGCCGTGCCGCCCTTTACTCCGATTTCCCTTGCGCTGACAGCCTCTCGACCGCCGCTAAGATCCGCTCGGCCGTTTTGCGTCTGCGTTCCTGTGCCTCCGGCGACTGGTCCTCCTGTGCTTTCTGCCACTGCTCCAGTTTGCTCTCCGGCACCCAGACCTGCATTCCGTTCCGTGCCGTCATTAAGAATTTCCGTTCTGCCATTGTTGTCGATCCTTTCTGTGGTGTTTTGAGTGGCCTGCTGTGCAGCGCTCGCCTCCGGCGCAGAGCGCACGATCTCCTGCAGCTGGAACTGTCGGTTTATGTAGCTGCCGGGATCCGTCGCGGTCCCCTCGCGCACTTCCTCCTCGAGCTGCTGCAGCACACGCTGCGCCTGCTGCCCCAGCTCATAGCTGCTGTTCTCGCCGCGGTTCCATTCGGCGATCAGCCGGTCGGCTTCCTGCTCTGCTGCGGTCATGGCGGTCTCGATATTGTCGTTCTCCGTCTGCACCGTTTCGGCCCGCTGCGTCTGGCTCTGTTCCTGCTGCGCCGTGCTATTCTGCTCGGCCTGCCACTCTTTCAGGCTGATTTTATCGCCGTTCTCCGCGGACGTCAAGACCTCATCGACCGTCAGCTTGCCTTTCGCGATCCGGTCCATGGTCTTTTCATCCACGCCGAGGGCGCGGATGCCCTCTCGGAACTCCTTGTAGCTCATCGGGTCTCCGGCCTGCAGGCGGCTCTCCAGCACGTCCGCAAACTCCGCAACGTCCGTCCCTTCGGCAAACACATTCTTCGCGGCGGACACCCATTCCAGCTGCGCTTCAAACGGGGTGAATGCGATGTTCTGCTTCGCCTCGACGAAGGAATTGCGGCTCTCCATCACGCCCGTTGTGATGAGCGTGGAGAGCGTCGTTTCGATGAATTCGTCCCAGCCCGGCATTTCCGCCTCTTTGCCTGTGACGTAATTGATAAATAGCGGCTCCAGATAGTTCTGCGTGTTTTCCTCGATGATCTCGTCGATCGAGCCGCCGATCAGGCTTCCCGCAAAGCGGAAGGCCACGCGCGCATAGCCTCGGCCCAGCCCGGAGATCGCCTCCTGCACGAAGTCGCCGATGCCGCTGCCCATGCTGAATTGGCTGATACCACCGATGAGATATTCCAGCCCTGCCTCGCTCGCGCCGACGAGCGTCGAATAGGTCGACGCCTGCGCCTTGGTCATGCCCTGCTGCATGGCCTCGGTGTAGGCGTTGCCTTTTGCCCCGGCAAACATGCTGGCCACGCCGGCAGCCTTGCCCGCCGCCTGCGCCGCCTCCGCGCTCAGGCCGACTGCGCCGCCGATGCCCTGCGTTGCCGCAGAGATCGCGACCATCGGCAGCATGTTGCCGATGCTGTTTGCCGCGCTGTAGAGGATCCTCTCCCCGTGGCTCGCGCTGGCGTTGATGATGTTTTCGGCGTAGTCCTCACCATAGAGCGGCAGCTGCTCGTCTGTGAACAATTGTTCTATGCCTCGTCCAAATCGCCGCACGCCCTGGCTGAGCGAGAACATCGTCCGCTCGAACGTGTTGTCGAGCCCGGCCGCCTTTTCCGTGCCGCGCCGCAGCTCCAGCGTGTCGGACAGCATGTCGTAATACTGCTCCGCCGCCTTCTCTCCCTGCGTGTTGTAGAGGTAGGTAAAGATCTTTACCTCCTCGTCCGTCATAAACGTTTCCGAGCCGCGGGTCTCGAAATACGGCGAATGGTTGATTCCCCCGTAGATGGCCGTCGCGCGGCTCATTTGCGGTCGGTTCTCCTCGTTGCCGAGCTCCAGCACCTTCGGGTCTGCCTCCGACTTCTGCGCGAAATCCGGCTTTCTGGCGATGTCGGCCTCTGTCTTTTGGACTTGATACACCTTGGCATATCCCAGCTCCCGCGCAAGCTCGAGCGCCTTGCTGCTCTCCTCCTGCGCGAGCTTGTCCCACTGGTCGGCGGAGCGCGTCAGAGAGGAGCCGAATCTTGTCTCATCCTCGCGATCCTTCCCGATCGCGGCGGTGCTGCTGGCCTCCCGCTGCGCGTCGCCGGTCTCCCGCAGGCGCAGGGCCTTCTGGCGGTATTCCTCCGCGCGCTCCCGCGTGGTGTCATACTCCCGCTGCACTTTGTCGACGCTGCGGCCGCTCAGAAATTTTGCCTGATACCGCGCAGCTTCCGCCATCGCCAGTGGTGCCGTGGTGTTGACCGCCACATGCCGCGCCGCTTTCTTGTGTGCCTTCTGGTACTCGGCGCGGGTGTTCGCCACGGCCACGCCCAGCGTTTTGGCGTTCCGCACGGTGTACATGCCCTGCTCGGCGATCTGCTGCACTTTGGACTCTTTGCGCGCCGCAAGCCATTCGGCCATCGCGTCACGCCCCTCCTCCTGCCGTACCGGTGTGGAGGATTTCGCCGTTTTCCCTGCCTTTACGCCCGGCAGCTCCGTTACTGTTTTCTTTGCCTGCTCTAAAATCTGGTCAACTTTGATCTGCGCCTGACGCACGGCCCCGTGCTCCGGTGTCGCGCGCTGCGCAGCTTTCTCTGCATTCCGCTTCGCCAGCCATTCGGCCATTGCGTCCCTTGGCATAGGCTCCTCCTCAATTCACGCCCCAAAGTGAGGCGAGATAGTTTTTCTCCGCCAGCGTCAAATGCCCGGCGTTATAGTCCTGCGTGATCCGGTTAAAGATCGACTCCATCGCCGCGTATTGGTCTTCTGCGCTGCGCGGATATCTCGACGAGCTGACAATGTCCCGGTAATACTGCTTCCCCAGCGCGCTGAGCTGGCTCTTGTCTGTGATCGTCGGCGTATTCCCATCAGATCCTCCCGTTGTCCCGGTATCGCTCCCGCTGGCCGTCCCGCTCCCGCTTCCGGAACTGTACGAGCCTCCGCCGGAGCTTCCGCCGGAGCCGCCGCTGTACCCGCTGTTCTGCGCCTGCACGCCCGCGAGGATGCGCTGCGCGTCCTCGCCGCTGATCCCGGCCTGCGTCAGCATCTCCGCGCTCGGCATCTGCCCCAGCTGCAGCATCGTCATGGCGAGGTTGTAGGCGTTCTGGCGCTGCTGCTCGTTCTGGGTGTACTTGTCCAGTTCCTGCTGGTATCTCCACTGCTCTCTCTGCCAGTCGGCATCCTGCTGCGCCTGCATCTTCTGCCAGTTCTGATACGACTGGTCCGTCGTCGGCGTGCCCACGCCCACGCCCAGAACGCTCGATACCTGGTCGTCCGCATAGCCGAGCTGCTGCCAGCGGTTGAGCGCCTCGTTGATGCGCAGGCTGTAGTCGCTCTGCGCGGCGCTGCCCGCATTCATCAGGGCCGAGAGGTAATTGTACTGGTCCTGTCGGGCCGTCTGCTGCTCGTTGTACCAGCGGTTGTAGGCCTGCTGCTCCAGCTCGGGGACCTTATCTGCCAGCTGCGCCTTGTAGTTGTCGGCCGCCTGACTGGCCGCCGCAATGGCCTGCGTGGAGGCAAGGCCGCCCGTCTGCTTGGCATAGGCTCCCAGCGTGTCGCGCATCGTCCGGTCTCCCTCGCGCAGGTAAGTCTTGCTGTATTCCTGCATGGCCGTGTCGTTCTCGGGGTCCCACTTGTAGGCCCCTCCACTGCTCTCCTGCAGGCGCTTGATCGCGGCGTCCAGCTCCTCCTGATAGGGGTTTTTCCAGCCGGTGTTTGCCCCGGCTCCCTGCAAGTAATTGGCGTACTGGTTGGTCTGCGCCCACTGGTTCAGGCCCTCGCCAGCGATCTTCTCGTTTCTCATCTGCTCGTAGATCGCGGCCTGTGCATAGTTGCCCTTCGAGGCCGCGTCATCCATCAGCTTTTTATAGTCCGTGTCCTTGTTGTATCCGTACTGCATGGTCCCTCCTTACTGCATGCCCTGCGGCATGCCCATCTGCTGCTGCATGGCCTGCTGCGACTGCATGGCCATGGCCTGTGCCTGCTGCTGCGCAGCCTGCTCCTCGAGCAGCTTCTTGATCGTTCCCGCGCCGGGGTAATTCTGCATCTCCATCTGCGACCAATAGCGGATCAGCGTCTGCGGCTCGCTCGGGTTGCCGTAGGCTCCGCTCTGCAGGTGCTGCGTGATCTCCTGCCACATGGCCTCGCGGTTCGCCGCCAGCCCGGATGCGTTGTCGCAGGAAAATCTAAACTGATCGTTCCAGTAAAGCTCCCCCGCCTCGTCGCACTCCAGAAATGCCCACGAGTTCCACTCGGTGTCCATCTCATTCTTGCCGTGCATCTTTCGCTTTTCCTCGCAGTAGGCGAGCTTGTTGCGGAAAAGCCGCTCGAAGATCTCGGCCCATGCAGCCTTCTTCATGATCTTCTTGCTCTCGATGCGCCCTGCCGCCTGCGCGGCGGAAAACTCCTTGGCCTTGCCGGACGTCGCCGTCGTGTCCGTCCTGCCCTGGAACGAGTCCGTGATTCCGAGAATTCGGCGGCTCTCCTCATAGACGTGATTGAGGTACGCATACGGCCACTCAAGGTCTCCGATAAAATCAAACTGCTTGACCTGTGCCAGATCGGACTGCGGCATGTACCACAGCTCCTGATCCTGCCCGTCCATGCGCAGGCCGGGGTTGTCCGGCATTGCGATCTTCGTGCCCCACTTGGAGATTCGTGTGATCATCTTGCGGCTCAGGTGGTTTACCGTGTTCTGCTGATCCTTGATCTTGTCGCAGTCGCTCTCGCCCAAAAACGTGCCCCATGCGGTCACGTTCCGCTGCAGCACGACGGGGTAGATGTTCGGCCGGTAGTACGGCACCCAGTATTCCGTTTCGGCCTGCGTCTGCGTGTTGTACGGAGGCATCGTCTCAGGCCCCAGAATCGTCTCTGTGCCGTTTTCTGCATCTGGCGTCAAACTGCCCACTGCGCCCACGTCTGCCCCGCCCGGCGCAAAGCCCGGCTCTTCCGCAGCCGGTTCCGGCGCTGCCATTCCCTGCAGGCGGTTCAGCACGTCCTCTCTGACTCCCTTTTCGCGCAGGTCGGCGATGGTCATCCAGCGGCCTTCCTCGTCCGTCTCCTCCCAGCTGCGCGCGCCGCAGTAGGCGCAGGCGTCCTTTCGCCGGCGCTCCGGCGGCAGCCCCTGCGGGTACTCCCCGTTTACGGTCGGGCCGACCATCTTCCAGTTCGCGCTGTCCGCCTCGGTCTGCCCGCACTTTTTGCAGCGGCGCAGGCGGCGGCTCTGGCAGTCCTCCAGCTCCTCGCAGACTGTGTCGCCCACCCAGACGATGCGGCCGACGCCGCCGTGCTCGTTGCGGTAGTATGCCGTCTCCAGCGTGACGAGGTCCTCGGCCGTGCTGGCCTCCTCGCCGCGCAGGCTGGCGTCCTCCTCGGTCTCGTCCGATACGTCCACGCCATACCGGCGCTTGACGTAGCCCTTGGTCTGCGGCATACGGAGAAACATGTAGTCCATGTCCTCCGGCTCCTCCACGCCGTCCTGCGGAATATAGCGCTTGGGGTGCAGCACCGTGATGCTGTTCTCGCCGACGGTCGTGTGCGTCCGCTGTGCGCTGTCCCATTCGACGAGATACAGCACGCCGCCCTGCACCTTGCATGTGCGCTCTGCGCGGTCGTTGATCCGCTCCGTCGGCAGGCGGTCCAGCTCATCCAGGAGCATGGCCTCGATCATCTTGCCGAGCAGGTTGTCCTGCTGGCGGCTCGGCGTGACCTTCCCGGTCGGCACGCTGTTGTCGATCTCCGATTCGATATTTTCGCTCGTGATATTCCAAACGTGGGGCGTGTCCGTCGGCTCGTCGATCCCGTTTTCGATCAGCGGCCGCAGCGCGTGGCCGCCCTTGTACTGCACCTCGCGCGCGTCCATCTTGTCAAGCTCCCCGGCATAGGCCTGCAGGTTGCGGTCGAGCTTGTCCTGCCACTTGTGCAGGGTCTTTTTTTCGTTGTCCATTTGTCCTCCTTAATGCAGCGCGCTGCCGACGTAGTACTCGATCGCAAGGCTGTGCAGCGCCCACTCTCCCGTTGCCTCGAGCCGGATGCGGAAATGGTCGCACCGGTGCGGCACGACGGGCAGGTAATAGCTCCGCTTGCCCGCTGCGGTCAGCGTCGCCACAGTCTTCCACGTCCCGCTGCTGTCGTACTGGATCTTGACGGTCACGCTCGCGCTCGTCAGGCTCAGCCGCAGCAGCAGCTTGCTTACGGCCTTGCGGTTTGGCGACTCCATCGTAAAATCCGCAAACTCCACAAAGCTTGCCACGGCCGCCGTGTCCTGCACCCACGGGCCGCCCGGCCCCTTGAGCGTTGTCAGCGCCTTGCCGGTCGTCATTGCGATGATGGACGGCTGCAGCGTCTCCGCGCCCTCCGTCATCGACATGCTGTCGATATTGGGGCTGTCCTCCACGGTCCAGATGCCGCGCAGCCCGTCGTAGTGATAGATCCTCGGCGAGGTCTCGCCCGTCGGCTTGAGCTGGATGTAGTAGTCCGTCCCGTCGCTCTGCGCAAGGCCTCCGCCGTACTCACCCGGCCCAAAGACCTGCTGCAGATCCTGCGGGTAATCCCCGTCGTAGGCCATCATGCCCTGCGGCGAGTAGTAAAACAGCAGCCCGCCCGCTGCGCCGAGGCTGTGCTGCATGCCGTGCGCCACGCCCGGCGCGAGGATCTCGCTTGTCTGATATGTCGTGGCGTCCGCGCCGTAGATCCGCAGGATGTACCCCTCCCGGAAAAACGTCGGGTAATACCATCCGACGCCGCCCGTGATCTCGCCGCGGGTCTGCAGCTCCACGTACCAGCTGTCCGTGCTCAGCCCGTCGAAGACGTAAAAGTTCGTCGGGTCGCCGAGCGCGCTGGCAAAGATCTCCTTCTTGTCCGCGCCCCAGAGGCGGTTTTCAAATTCGAAGCAGATGTCCATATCCGGCACGCTGCGCCGCAGGGTGATCGTCCCCTCCTCGCTGTACGAGGTCTGCTTCTCGCCGCTGTCGCTCAGCGGAATCTTGAAGCAGTAGTCGGAAAAGGCGATGCTCGTCTTGCCGATCTCGCGGATGATCGCGATCTTGTTGTTGTCCGGCTCCATGGTCAGCCCATCGATCTCCACGGCGTCGCCCACGCGGAATCCGGCCTTGACGAGGTCTGCCGAGGTCGGCGTGTTGATCGTCAGCGTGTTTGCCGTGGCGTCTGCCCCGTATATCGTCCCGTCGGAGATCGTGATCTTGGTCGCCGTCAGCTCCGCCTCCATGCTCACGACCCACGCGCCCATGCTGTCGTCCCACTCGTCGCCGGTCCAGACGTAGAGCATCCACTCCGGGGACTGCGTGTCTCCCACGTTGATGACGTAGGCCTCGCCCGGCTCGATGCTTGTCGGCAGGGCTGACGGATTGGCCGCCGTCCCTGCGACGGTGTACTTGGCCTGCACCAGCTTTTTCGCGGGCATCAGGACGATGCGGTCGCCGAAGCGCACGAATTTCGTTTCTCCCGTCCCGACATATGCGACCTTGATGTTGAGCATCGCCCGCTTGTACCACAGCCAGCCATCCGCGTCGGTGTACCACATGGCATGGTTATCAAAAAACATTTCCGTCGCGCCGGTCAGCGTCCCGCCGTTCCGGCGCTTATCGCGAGAGCGCAGCATGGGATAGTCCCTTGCGCTCATATTCTCCATGTCATAAATTTCGCCGTCCCCGGCGTTCTGGTGATGCCGCAGGCCGCCGAACTGAACCTGCTGCGACCGCGTGATCCCGGAGCTATAGGCCATGCCCGGCAGTCTACCCATCCTGTCTCCCCCGTTCCAGCCGCTTTTTCGCGGCCTGCATCTTGCGCTCTGCCATTGCCGCCCGGTCTCCGGTGATCGCGTCCATGCTCGTCTCGACCTGATCAAACAGGTACTCAAGGCCCTGCATCAGCTTGCGATGCCAGCGGTTGAGCGCGGCCGTGTCAGCCGCGGCGTTGCCGGTCAGCTCCGGCGGCTCTCCCGCCAGTTGCCGAATTTTTTGCAGCATACTGTCCTCCTATCTCAGAATGGGTTGCCCCATTTGCTGATCAGATAGGCCCGCTCCGTGGCGTCGGCCGATCTGTAGTCCTCCCATTGATCCTTGTCCCATCTGGCGCGCTTGTGCCGTGTCTCCACGGTCGCCCGCTGCTGCTGGCGCACGTAGTAGGTGATCGCCAGCGCCATCACGCAGTCGTCGTGCGCGCCCTCGACCGCCTCCGGCCGTCCCTTGCTGTTGCGGGCGAAGGTCAGCATCTCGTTAAGGCAGTCCTCATCGTCGATCAGCTCCGGATGCTCACGCATGATCCCCTGCAGCTCCGCGATGATGACCGGCCGCGTCAGCCGGTCTGTCTTAAAGCCGAGCGCCTCGCGCACAACATGCGTCAGGCTGTCCTCGACCTGCCGCACAAACTGCCGCGGATACCGCAGCCGCGAAAGCTCCTTGATCGGGTGCGTGGAAAAATTGGCCTCGACGCCCACGAGCGCCTGATTGTACCACATGCCGAGGCACCAGACCTCGCGGGCAAACAGATCCTCGTCGGTCCGCGCCCGGTACTTGGCCACGAGCCGCCCCGTGCTGTTGTCGATAACGCATGCGACAAACCAGTCCGATCCTTCGCCCGCCGTATCTGCGCCGATGACGTAAGGGTGTCCCGCCTGCGGCTCCTCCCAG
>ERZ808258.833-NODE-833-length-10453-cov-2.896711_pt1 | contig 10453 bp, 11 predicted proteins | sample MGYA00521280_ERZ808258 | MGnify/ENA primary metagenome ERZ808258 (study PRJEB31516, sample SAMN03275585) | gut metagenome | biome: mammalia-associated habitat; material: feces | host: Papio cynocephalus | place: Kenya | collected 2012-07-19 ...
AGCTGGTGTACATATCATAAGATTTAAATCTTCATCAATGCCTAACTTAACTGGTGTGTCTTTGAATGGTGTTTTATTCTCTTTAGCATTATCAGTTTTTTCAGGTAATCCTTTCTTACTTAAACTACCTGTACTTCTAACACTAAAGTTCTTGTGAGCTGTTTGTTTTAATTTCATAACATACATCTCACTAACGACCATCTTATTCATCATTGGAACTATTCTTCCAAATTTCCTGATGAATACTCTATATTTTTGAATCCATGGATAATCTTTATATATTTTACCCAATACATCAAATATTGGAGTATCCTCCCATAATGGTGGAATGTGTATATATATACCATAATCAATAATCTGTTTAAAGAATAATTCTCGTTTTGATGGTTTGAGCTTCTTGTAGAATTTCTTCATTGCTTTTGCTTGTTTCGCATTGAATCTTTCTACAATATCAAACACCAGTTTCTCTTTTTCTTTAATGTCATCCATAGTTTTAATCTTTGCAACCACATGGTCAGTTACAAAGTTTATTGATTGCTCTATCAATTGGAATGTGTTAAGTCTATTAGGAACGCCTAACACATTGAATACAACATCAACTCGTTTACCATTCTCTAAGAATGGCATATCTTCGTCTGCAGTTATTACAGATACAACTCCTTTGTTACCATAACGCCCAGTTATCTTTCCACCAACTTCTAATTTAACTGAACGTATAATTTCAAATTGAATAACGATATTATTGAAGACTGAATCATCCGTACCCCTACCCCATTTATAGTGTTCATCTAAGATTTGTTTTGCACGTTTATATGCATAATCTAAATCTCTACTATATTTAGAACCAGAGTCCATTATTTCTCCACATTTTTTATATATTTCTTCATAATATCTTAACTCATTTTTATGATAATCAAGTATCTGTCTATACATTTGATTATCTGGAATTTCATCCAGATTCTTATTGCAATATATATTGATGTCAGAAACAACTCCATCACATATTGCTAATACGTCGTTACTGTAATTTATCTTTTTAAGGTTTGATTTCTTGAAATCATATAATATTTGATAATTATTTATACGTCTCTTACAGCATACAATTTTATCTTTAACTTGTTCGCCTATATCTGGGAATGCTTTATAGTTATCATCATCTCCATATATATTACATAAGATATCATTATCATTTAATGATACTGTCACAGTTTCAACCTCTGTTGACAATAAATCATTTGCAACTGATTCAGATACTTTAATTGCATCTTCAATTGTATCTGAATCTATCAAATACATAAATGTGACATTTTTACCATAACAATAATTGTTATCTTCATCATATGCTGATGATTTAATTAACACGTCACCTTTATTGACTTCATCACCAACTTCAAGTTTATCTAATGCTTCACTATTATATTTGAAACCAAATTTTTCTGTTAAATTTTCTACATGTTTCTTTTGTACCACATGATAATAATCTTTATCCGGATCATACAAAATCAATAGATAATTTGTGAATTCACCATCACTGAATTTTTCTATTTTGTCATCGACTATCCAATTTCTAGTCGCCTTTTTAATTGTTGTATTATTTTCACCAACTAAATTCTCATAGTTGGTATTTACTAATGGATAATCAGGATTCAATAAATTCAAGAATTGTTTTAAATGATTTGTAAACATTATTGAACGTGAACCTGATATATATCCAGGATTTGTCAGTGCGGTCATTCCGAATAAATCATCTTGACCTTTATATTTTTTCTCAGCTTCTGCTAAACCTTTTTTAAGATTTGCAGTTTGTTGATTTAAATACATGATATTACCTCCTAAATAATATTTTTATTACTTATAAATTATTGTTTTATGAGTAATTAAAAAATAAATGGTCGATTTCTCAACCATTTATTATTGTTTATAGTCGCATGCTGTTTCTTATTGCAGCTTCGACTTCTCGCAATTGAAAACTATTAATTCTACATAATTTCTTTATCGCTCTACTTTTATCGATAGTTCTTATTTGCTCACATAGAGCTATTGAACCATCGAATAATTTGACATGACATTTCATGTCCATTCTTTTCTCCTTTGATGTTAAACAAATGATAATTAAAGTATTTGAACTTTCATTATGGTTGTCATTTTGCATTATCAATACAGGTCTTAAACCTTTCTGTTCAGAACCTATACCATCTAAATTCGCAAGGATTATATCTCCTCGCTTAAATGTTAATTCTCTTTTAATTGATTTCTCAACTTGTTCATAAATGTTTCCTTTCATTTTATTTTCACCCCTATATTATATTTTACTCACTAATATAATATGTAATTAAATTATAAGTGAATTACTCAGACGAGTAATTCACTTATTATATTAAGCAGCAGTCATATCTTCTCCTTCTACAGTTAAGATATTATCCACTACGCACATATCAACACCATATTCTTGAGTAGCTAATTCAGCATCAGCCATTCTAAACATATGACCTTGGAATAATGGTAAAGCACTATCTAATACTGCATGTCGTATTTCTTCTCTACTAAAGAATTCATTATGAAAATCAAGTTTATCAAACTTGACAGTATCAAATCCTTTAACATATTTTGCATTATTACGAGAACCTCCGATAAGCCCCGCTTTATCTAATTCATAATATAAAGTTCTAGCTTTATCAAATCCAAGATTTTGGTCATAAATCATACTTGTTATTTGTCCTGCAGGTGCAGTTCTTGATTTACAAAATTGTATATCAACTTTAAATCCATTAAATCCATCTTTTTCTATAGTTGCTTTTTCATTAGAAACAAATTTAAAAATGTTATTAGCGTAGTAACCATAATTCACAATGGACGCAACTCCATCGCAGTTCTCTTATGAACTTCCCTAAGTCACCTTAGGATAGTAGACTATATCATCACCTTAAATTCTATTACCAAATTTAAGAATGCCTCCCATTTCCATTTAAGAGGGAATTACAGGACACCAACCCCGACCCCCACCCCATTAGCTTGGGCTGTACTCTACTCACTTGTCATTTGTTAATATTTCTATTACCAATTCGCTTTCGATAGTCGTTGAACCTTTATATCTTCTATCATGTATTTTAAATATTTAAAATACATGATACAAATTACACTTGGCTGCTAGTTGACCTATAATCACGCTAATTTACATTATAGGTTCGTTCCAGCAATTAAAGAGGTGATGCAATACAATGTCTCCATTGTATGCGACCTTGATTAATCGGTGCACTTCCACCCGTTTCAAGTTAAACAGGGAATCTCAATATAAGGTCGTTAATCTTATACTATAAGAGACTCGTAGACTATATCATCATTTATCATTTGTAAATGCTAGGCACTTCCACTCACTTGAGTGTACTCTACTCACTTCTTCTTTAATCGATATCTATATCAATATAAAGAATGTTTTCGATAGTCGTTGAACCTTGTTCTTTTTTAGTTTTAAAGTATCTATCAGATAACCATACAAAACTTCGCTTACCACGTAAATCATTTATAAACGTATTGAAATTTTTCTTTTCTCGCTTACTTTCAAATTCATATAGTTGCAAAATTTCTTTATTTGTATAGTCTTCACTTATTAATCCACAAATATATTCTGCAGTTTCAATATCATGTGCAGTATTTAATTTTCTAAATTCAGATGTATTATTTGTTAATAAGAAACCAAATTCCTTTGCATGGTCTGTGTTACCTTGTGCAGTAACCCATTCCAAATTTTTATAATAATTACATTGCCTATTAGAATTAATGTGATTTATCATCGCACCTTCAAAATAACCTGACACAAACATAAACCCAACTAATCTATGCACATAAAATTTTTTACCATTATTTCTATCATTAACAGTTAATTCAATTCTAAAATAACCGTCTTTGTCAATAAATGGTTTCATCATTTTATCTTTTTTATCAGAATATATTCTACCATAATTACTGATATAGTAATAAGGCTTAATATTGCCATACTTTAATTTAACAAATTCTTCATCATTATACATTAATTTTATATTCATTTTAATTACCCCCTATCATAAAAATAATATATAGCTAAAAAGAACCTTGGATGCGGATTATCCCAAAATTTAACCTTATTACCATACCTAAAACCATTACGTTTAGCCACTATACTATCACTAATATAGTTTGGTAGTTAAATTTTTACAGAACGTCCCCGCAGTTCACCTAGTTTATACTGCCCAGTGGAAGTTTGTTCAGGCAGTGATTCATCCATCTTCAAATACAATAATTGTGGTTGTTTCTTGTCGAAAGGATTTATTTGAACATTTGAATTTATATGATTTATTGCTATTATAATAATATTATATGCCTTAACTATTGGCATTAATTGTGTATAAAAATTCTTTAATGCTTTTGCATTTCTCATTGCTTCAGTACCAGTTGCAACTTCACGTTGTTCTAACATGATTCCAGATTCTTTATCCTTTTTAGTATCTGGTCTTGGAGTTATACTTGGTATTGAATCCAAGATGAATACTGTTGGAACATAGACTTGTATCTCTTCGCCAAATTCATTTGTCATCGCAGGAGTATACATATAATCTTCTTTATTTCTTTCTTTCTCATTTGCTAATTCCATTATCATATCAAATATATCTTCTAAATAACATTTTTCTTGTTTTAACACATAATGGTCATCTAATTCTTGATTTGTAAATCCTGTTAAATTTCTTATACGTGTATAATTAGAAGATTGTTCTAAGTCTATGTGTTGTACGAAACCATTTTCAAATGGTTTTACAATTGCAGAACTCCATTGAACTGCAGCTGTTGTTTTTGCTGAACCAGAACGTCCAATTATAGTATTAAAAGACCCTCCAGTTATTCCTATATTAGAAAATTCACCCAAAAGTTTATCATTCATATCTCTAGATTGTAATATATATCCATTTGCAAAATCAAAATTTAAAAATCCTGTTGGATATGCAATATGCGTACTTGTTCTAGTAAATAATCCTGAACTTTTAGTTTTTTCTCTCAATCTTGATAATAATCTGTTTGCCATTATATTACCTCCTCATAATTTATATACTAATAAGTTAATTTAAAAATAAAAAAGTAAAGAAAGCGAATATTCGCTTTCTTCATCTTCCCCCCAGTGTTATGAATATGAAATAACTATTGGTATAGTTGAATACGATTCAGCTAAATTTGCAATAGTCTCGTTGAATGAATCTAAACATCCATCATTTGTATAGTTATGATGGATAACTATTATTGACTTATCTTCTTCAACATTGAAGTCAACAAAATTATATTTATTTTCCAGTTCGTGTAATAAGTATTTCATATCATTCACCCCTTATACGTAAATTTAACGTTTTTTATTTTTTATTCTGTTGAATATTGATTTTGCTTTATTTTGTGTCTTAGTTTTAGTTTGAGTCTTAGTTTTATTTTGTGTTTTAGTTTTAGTTTGAGTCTTAGTTTTATTGCCATTGTCTGCTGTTTCGTCACTAGCATTTGTTTTAGTTTTGTCTGCTGTTTCGTCACTAGCATTTCCTCTACTATTAACATCATCAGCACTCATATATCCTGCTTTCTTAAGAAGTGCCTTACTTGCAGCAATTGAAATTTTATTTATTTTTTTATATAATGCAACTGTCGTTTTATTGAAATACACACCACTTTGCCCTCCAAGTTTAATATTAAGTTTTTGATTAGCAACCCAATTGTTAAACTCTTCAGGACTGTTAAATTGTGATTCAGTTGCATTATTAACTTTAGCTGTTTCATCTTTAGCCCATTTTTCATACCATTTAATTGAATCTTTAGCTTTTTTTATAGCATTTTTACTTTCAGATAAACCAACAAGTATTCCTTTAGCAGATATAATCTCACTAATCGGTCTAGGTTTAGCAACATTATCACCAAAATGACATTTATCAACAAATTTATTTAATTCAACTGTATTTAAACGGCCTGATTTATCAACAATTTGAATTTGACCTTCATCGGTGCTTACAGTTATTGGAGTTATAGTCATTTTATTAGTATTATTATCAACTAAGTCCATACAATCCATTATTATATCCCATATTTTAAATTTAGTTTCAGTGTCTCCGACAACCATAACAGAATTTAATTTCACTTTTGAAGCATATTGTTTATATGCAGCTTGAATTTGTTTGTTATATTTATCTGCTAATTTTTTACCACTTGCAAAGTGTACAGATAAATTATAAATTATCTTTTGCATCCATTTTTTAAATTTAGCTATCAAATTTTTAATTGTATTAACTAATTTATTTTTAACACTAGCTAATCTATCACCAATTGATTCCATAACAACATCATCGGCATATATTTCTGTAAAATTTTCATAGATGTATTCATTTATATCTTTTTCAAATTTATATACATCTAGATTAGAATTAATTTCAGAATATTTATCGTACACCATATTCTTAATGTTCATTTAACATTCCTCCTTTTATTTTTTATAAAAAAATAAATGAGAACTGCGAATTTAATCGCAATCCCCATTTAATTTACTCTATTTTATATATTTGACATCTTCTGTGTCTTTTATTTCATCGATGACTTTATTAAGTCTATCGTATTTATCAGAGTTGAGTAACTCTGTGAAATCTATACGTCTTGGGAAGTCTTTATCGTATTGTTCACTTTTCTTTCTTTGAGTTATATATAGGTCAAAGAAAGCTTCAATATTAGATTTCTTTTCATCAGATAATTCATCTAACATGAATTCAGTAAATTTACTAAATAGTACCTTCCCTGAATCATTTAATCTATCCGCATGTGATTTACCCTCTAAAGCTAGAGTTGCGACCACTCTTGATATTGCATCTTTCCCAAATACTTTTTTCATTAGAACTTTAAGTTCTTCCGAAGATATATTTGATACTTCATCAAGACTCATAGCATTAGCATAAGAATACATTCTTGCTAAAGATTTGTTTATGAATTTACCCATTATCTTTGGGTTATTGACTAAATCTTTGTCTGGCATTGTGCCATACGCTACAAAGATTAGTGCTTCAGGCAAATCAACTTTTTTCTTTAATTCTTTAATTTTATCTTTAGATATTTTCTTAGCTATGCTCATATAAGCATCGGCTATTTCAGGGTCAACTTGATTATTTTCTAAAAAGTCCAATATAACAGTAGTAAATGTTGGCTCTAAATTTACTAATGCAGATTTTTTAGACATTTTCTTACAAGTTTTCATGAACTTTTCATCGTTCATTATTGCATATAATCTTCCTTTGTTTTCATCATAATGTTTATTCTTTTTAGAACTAAACATTACAAAACCGACTATAGATTCTTGACTATCTGCAAGACAGTACATTCTGTCTTCTTTGTCTCCACAATCTTTCCAATTTAATATGAAGTTTCTCATATAATTACCTCCTAATTTTTAATAATTTATATTTTATAGTTCTTTATCATATTATTAACTATAATGAAGTAGTTGAAACAATGTGTCCTCTCTATAAGCTTTATGAGAATAAGCTATCTCATCCCATAATCTGATAGTATCTTCATCAGCAAAATATGATATATAATAACTATTATTATCTCTTATATCAAAATTAATTATATTATTGTGAGTTTCCATAATATATTGCATGTTATCATGACCAATGACTATATCTCTATATCGTATACCTTTTGTTGGTCTACTTTCATATTCCATATTCTCAAATCGATAAATTTGAGGAGTTGATATGAAATCTGTTGTTATCCAATATTCTTTGGTTTTATATGCATCTGGAACTAAATCAAGTAATTCCTGCCATAATCTTATGTTTTGATATCCAATTCTCATCATGTCTATTTCATAGACATATAGAAAAGCAGATTGAAGTACAGTGCTCTCTGTGAAGAATAAATAACCGTCTGGACATCCTTGCAAACAATTATTTATTGAGTCAGATGCACAAACTCTTGGAGTTGTTGAATCCTCATCATTTAAACTTCTACTTGGAATTCTTGGTATAAAATGATGAGGTTCCAAGTTAGCATCTATAGATACGTGGTATAACGTATACAATTTTTTCTTTATGCCATTATCTTTGGGTTTGACTTGTATAAATGACATAATATCACCCCTTTATATTATTATTCGTTATAATAATATATAATCAAAAATATAGATAATAGCATTATCCATATTACTATTATCTATATTGTTTTTATATCATTAATGCCACTATTATTGCTAGTATTATTATTATTGAAACGACCCAAATCATTTTGAATCTCACCCCTTATACTTCTAACATAGAATTTTGGTATACATTACCCACTATCTCTTGTTCATTCCATATAGATGGTGATATGAAATTACTCTTATCAATGTTTAATGAATCGAAACAACATTCCTCTTCATCCCACACAACAAGATAATTCTCATATTTACCATTACTTAATTTACATTTTAATATATCGCCTTCATAAATACCTTTACCATTTTTATCTTTAATCCAGGTATTACGTAAAAAAATAAGTTTATCTTTAGAATGATCATGATATACTGAGCGTTTTTGATTTTTCAAATTATAAAATTCTTCAATATCTGAAACATCAAGCATCATTTTTAACGTATCATTCCACACTTTCAATTCTGTTTGTTTTAGCATATTAATCACCTCTTAAATCTATTATTATAATGTGGAACGTATAAAAAATAAAGACAGGATAAGACCTGTCTTTATTTTTATTAACTTATTATTTTAAATAGTATATCATCAATTTCAATGTCATAACAGTATGGATGAGTTTCGAGGAACTCATCATTTTTAGCATCAACTATGATTATATCTTCTGAATTCTCAGGAATATAATATAATTGGTCTTCTTGCATCATGAAATTACTATAAAGTATTTTATTCATAATATCCCCCACCTTATATTAATTTTGTATATAACAATATCCACAGACTATTGCACCATTATCATCATTTTGATAATGCATATAGTCTTTTGATGATGGTGCATTTAACCATTTTGGATAAACACGTCTACCACATTCACTGCAGTAGAATAACCCACAACTATTACAATACCATTGCCCACTGTTTTTAAACATTTCATTTTGAAGCTTATCTTCACCACATTGTCCACACTTATGATAAACTACAGTTGTTGGTGGTTTAGAAGAATCACTATTATGTTCATCCCAATGTTTTTCTTCAGATGTTCTAGTATCATCTGAATTTGTATTGTTATTACTTTTTGAAGATTTTTTATTTGTTGATGTGTTATCTTGTGATTTATTAGTGTCTTTATTAGATTTGCTATCTGAAGTTTCATTATTTTTAAAATATTCAACTTCATGTTTAATGCTATTTAATATGACTCCATCTTTTGATGAGATTGAGTATATTAAATCCGTAAACTCATTTTTATTATTAAATAAATAAACTTCTATATAGAAGTTCACATTTTCAGTATTTATTCCTTCTTTGCGTGCTTGTACCTCAATAAATCCTGGCAATTCATTAAAGTCTTTTAGTACATCTTCCATTTGTTCAATTGCATAATCAACTGAAGAATATGTTACAGCTTCTTTAAAAGTTGATTCTGAAACTAAACCTGCTTTGATAACTACACCGTCTTTTGCTTTTTCAATTTCATATAGTATGCCGTCTTCATTATCGTTTGAATCATATTTTTTAACTACATAATTATATGCCTCATCAACATCTTTGTTAATTTGCATTTCTTCTTGAGATATACTACTTTCTTCCACTGCAGTATTATTATCTGCACAACCCACTGCACTCGCACTTAACATCACACAAATCACTAAACCTAGTATTTTTAACATAAAATCTACCTCCTAAAAATTATTGTATCAATGCTGACCCTGTCATCAGCATTGATACTAATATTATTAAACTTATTATTATTTGTCTTTTCATCTTTCGTCCTCCTTTAGAGCTGCTTTTTATTGGGAAGCATAACCCATTAGGAATCTAGTAACCTAATTTATTTTTAGATTCTATCATTTCTTTTTCCCAATCTGATATTGGGTAGAAATACATCCCATTTACTTTGTATATTCTAAATTTAAAGTCATCATGATTGTGGTTTTCATCAATAAATACCTCAACAGCAAATTTTTCGTCAATTCTTGTTGAGAAATGAGTTAAAGAAGAATCAACATGTCTCAACTCTCCTTTATCACTAATGAAAAATTGGTCTTCGGTGTCCATATTTACAATATCTTCCATTGCATATATCATCTGTCCACAAATACATCCATATGGGACAGATATATTTCTAATATCTAAAAGATATTTGTAATCCTCCATGGATAAAATTAATTGGTCGAAGAATAAATCAATGTCATCTTTATTTATTAATCTAACATCTTGACCAATCACAGCCAGATAAGCTTCTTTATTGGCTTTCCCGCTGTATTTCAGTTTGA
>ERZ808258.834-NODE-834-length-10449-cov-3.933616_pt1 | contig 10449 bp, 13 predicted proteins | sample MGYA00521280_ERZ808258 | MGnify/ENA primary metagenome ERZ808258 (study PRJEB31516, sample SAMN03275585) | gut metagenome | biome: mammalia-associated habitat; material: feces | host: Papio cynocephalus | place: Kenya | collected 2012-07-19 ...
TGGCAGCAACAAGACCGCTCACTATCACGGACGTCTACGAGAGATTCGTCAAGGGAAAGAAGGTCAAGGTCGAGGACTGGGACTACCAGGTCATCCCCCAGAACCTCACCGCCCTCAAGGAGAAGTACGACATCAAGATCGATCCGAACACCATCATCCCCGAGGACAAGGAGCTCATCAACAACCTGTTCCAGGCCGGACTCGAGATGCTGGTCACCACCGGATACTACTGCCAGGATCTCGGAAGGGTCATGCACGTGACCGAGGAGGAGGTCTGGGAGGGCATCAAGAAGACCCCCACCAAGCTGATCCTCGGAGAGGGACGCGATATCGCCAGGTTCTACCCCAGGCACGGGAACTCTCCTGTGAAGCCCATCATACAGGGCGGACCCACCGGGTCCCCCCTGTCCGAGGAGTACTTCATGAAGATCATGCAGTCCTACGCCCAGGAGAGCACCGTCGACACCCTGGTCAACGGAGTCATGACGAGCATCGAGGGCAAGCCCGCGAAGTCCAAGACCCCCTACGAGGTCCGTGCGACCATGGCGGAGCTCAGGGCCACCAAGGAGGCCCGCATAAGGGCCGGCAGGCCCGGCCTCGGTGTCTAGGGACCCGAGACGCCGCTGTCCGAAGCGGCGAGGCTCGTGGCCGACTGCCCCAACGCAGGCCACAGGATCACCGATCCCCATGAGTGCTCCCAGCTCAACGAGCTGAAGATGGACATGACCGGACTCAACATGCTGGCCGGCTGGACCACCTCCGGGGACACCATCATGATCGAGCAGATGCCCATCCTCGGAGGATACACCGGAGGAGTGGAGGAGACCGCCATATGCGACATCGCGACCACTCTCGGATCCTTCGCCTGCTTCAGCGGCAACTTCCACCTGGACGGACCCATCCACATCAGGTGGGGAACCACCATGGCCCGCGGCACCCTCCAGGTCGCCGCCCACGCCGCCGCGGCCATCGATGCCAACACTGACCTGCTCCTGGCGAACCAGTACTACCCGATCGCCGGCCCCTGCACCGAGATGTGCCTGCTGGAGACCGCCGCCCAGGCGATCACCGACACCGCCTCCGGAAGGGAGCTGCTCTCCGGATCCGCCGCCGCCAAGGGAGTCGTCATGGACAAGACCACCGGAATGGAGGCCAGGATAATGGGCAACGCCGCCTACTCCACCGCCGGAATGAAGATCTCCGACGTCAACGACGTCCTGAACAAGCTCATCCCGCTCTACGAGGCCCACTACACCGACGCCCCTGCCGGCAAGACCTTCGCCGAGTGCTACGACCCGCTCACCGTCAGGCCCACCAAGGAGTACCTCGAGGTCTACGACAAGGCGGTCGCGACCCTCGCCGAGTGCGGCTTCGAGATGAAGGACTGATCGGCAGGGTTCGATTCCTCCATAAACCACTTAGTCCCCCGATAGGGGGACCCCGATTCTATCTACCAGCTTCCTGGTAGTTTCATTTTTTATAAGTCGTATCCCCGAATGGACCATCAGAGGTTTTGATCTTGAGGTTCGATGAAGTGCTCGAATCGGTCAGGGCTGGAAAGCCTATTCTCGTCTATGATTTCGATGATAGGGAGCGCGAGTCGGATCTGACGATCGCTTCGCAGTTCATAACGCCCGATATCCTCCGCATGATGCGGAAGAACGCCGGAGGGCTTGTCTGCACCACTGTTCCCGGCCCTCTCGCCGAAGAGCTCGGCCTTCCGTTCCTTTCGGATGTGTTCTGGGACGATTCGGACCGCTATCCGCTGCTTCGCGCCATGGCGCCGTCCGATATACCATATGATCGCACCAAGTCGTCTTTCGGCATAACGATCAATCATAGGGCCACGTATACCGGAATCACCGATAAGGACAGGGCTTTGACGATCACCGAATTCGTCAAGACCGTATTCTCAGGTGAACCAGTTTCGGATATCAGGGCTGCTCTCGGGGAGAACTTCCGTGCCCCCGGCCACGTTCATCTTCTCAACACTACCGACAGGATCCTGCAGGACCGCAAGGGCCATACCGAGCTCTGCACCGCGATGATGTACATGGCCGGCGTCCAACCTTCCGCCACCATTTGCGAGATGATGGGCGATGACGGCGGCTCCATGCCCCGTTCCGGTGTCGAAGCATTCGCCGAGGAGAACGGCATACCATTCGTCACAGGCTCCGAGGTCATCGACCGCTGGGCTGAATTCAAGGCTCGTTCGGAGGTTTCGGATTGACCAGGGCCATGGCGTCCGGCGTATTCGATCTCATCCACCCCGGACACATATCGTATCTGGAGCAGGCCCGCTCCTATGCCGACGAGCTCGTGGTCGTCGTCGCATGCGATGCCACTGTGAAGAAGAAGAAGCATGATCCCATAACTCCCGAAGCGATGAGGGCGAGGATCGTCGGGGCCCTCAAACCCGTGGACAAGGTCATCATAGGCGGCGACGGGGATTTCTTCGATACCGTCCGCTTCGTCAAGCCGGATGTCATCGTCCTCGGATACGATCAGAACTTCGATGTCGATGCCCTCCGTCGCGAACTCGAATCAAGGGGAATGGGAGATATCAAGGTCGTCAGGGCATCCGAATGCGCCGAAGACCTTAATGCCACCAGAAGGATTGTCGCCCGCATAAGATCAATGGGGGAGGACCGATGAAGACCATAGGAATCGCCGATACGACCTTCGCAAGATTCGACATGGGACGTTCGGTCATCGATGAGCTTCAGAAGACCGGGACCGGTTTCCGCATAATACGCTATACAGTTCCGGGCGTCAAGGATCTTCCTGTCGCATCGAAGAAGCTCATAGAAGAGCAGGGCTGCGATCTCGTCATGGCGCTCGGAATGCCCGGGCCCATGCAGAAGGACAAGATGTGCGCTCACGAAGCTTCAACAGGCCTCATTTCAGCTCAGCTCATGACGAACCGGCATATCATAGAGGTGTTCGTCCACGAGGATGAGGCCAAGGATGACGACGAGCTTGCTTTCCTTGCGGATGCAAGGGCTCGCGAGCATGCCGTCAATGCGTATAACCTGCTGTTCCGTCCCGATACTCTGACGAAGAGGGCGGGAATGGGTCTCAGACAGGGTTTCGCCGACAAAGGTCCGGTAAGATACAGGTGATAAGATGAAGCAGTACAGGATTGGAATGGTGACGGCCGAGTTCAACTACGAGGTCACGATGCTTATGATGGAGCGCGCCAAAGCCGAGGCGGATTTCCTCGGTGTCGAGATCGTCAAGGAGATCAAGGTCCCCGGCGTATTCGAGATCCCTCTGGCGGTCAAGAACATGCTGGAGAAGGAGGACATCGATGCTGTCATCACCTTGGGTGCGGTCATTACCGGGGAGACGAAGCATGACGAGATCGTCATAGGGCAGGCGTCCCGTAAGATCATGGATCTCGGTCTCGAATACGGCAAGCCGGTCGGATTCGGTATAACCGGTCCCGGCATGACGGAACTTCAGGCGATGGATCGCATCGAGAAGGGCCGTGACGTCGTTGATGCGGTCGTCAAGATGCTTCAGAGGCTGGAGTGAACAAAAACGGGGGGTCTTCCCCCTCCATTATCGCATTCTTACAGGTCCGTCGCCCGATTCCCTTCTCACGGTCTCGATGACCTTGGAGAACGACAGGTTCCTTTCCTTCGCGATGGATATGCAACCTGTTCCGCTGTTATACATCTTCATAATCTCTCTAACGGTCTCATCAGCACTCGTCTCATTGACACGTGGCATTGTTCTTTCGGATCCGGGCCCCCATATGCGCGTCTTGCAATTCGGACACCGCATCGGATGTTTTTCCGTCCTGGCGAACCAGGTATAGCAGCATTTCCTGCATGCATATACCGACGGCTTCTCATTCCAACGGTAAGACCCGCAGCTGGGACACCTCTGCGGATGTTCCTTTATGCTCGACCATTCGTATCCGCAGCGATTGCATCTCCGGTTCTTTCTCTGACCGTGTGTCATCTATATATTGGAATATACATCCAACATATTAACAATACGCGTACATTTCACGATAATCATTTTTAATGAAATCGAATTATAGTAATTTATTATTAAAAAAATTATAAAAATATGAATATTGGAATGGATTGATGAAGGAAGTCTAAGACGATATGAATGAATATGCGCCTCCGAAGAGGCGCGTTTGTCAGAGCAGGTAGCCCTTCTCGATCTCGGCGATGTAGATGATGGAACGGTTACCGTCCGGGTTGAGTTCGTCATCGATCGTCTTGTCGAGGAAATTGTCCCTATCTATGGGGTCGGCATAGACGGAGCGGCAGAGCAGTACGAGTCTTCCCTCCTTGAACGTGGGCTGTCCGTCCACTTCGACGGTCGTTAATCCGGCCTTCTCGATCTTGTCGGGGACATCTCTTCCGGAGGTCTTCCCCAGATAGTTCAGCGCATCCTTCCTTCCATCGAAGAAGGTGAGCGTGAAATAGGGATTGGATTCGAGGAACTCGTTGGTGTATCTGCTGGGCCTGATGAAAATAATTGCGACCTTGCGTCTCCAAAGGCTGCCGAGGGCTCCCCATGAAGCAGTCAGGGTGTTGACCTTTCCGTCCTTCTGAGAGGTGACAAGCATCCATTTGGATTGGATATCGTTCACTGCATCCACATACTTGCCGAGCTCGTTCAGATCGATCTCTTGCATGCGACGAGGATGCAGTTGGGGATATATCCGTTTCACCATCGGACGTGTCTTCTCATGAACCTCTCGAGCTTGTCGTAGGCCTCTTCGAGGATGGGGATAGACGGGAGCGTTATGGTCCTGAAGTGGCCCTGTCCGAACTCCTCGCAGAATCCGGAGCCGTGGACCATCACGACACCCTCCTCCTTGATCAGGTCTAGAAGGAATTCTTTGTCCGTCTTCCAGGGAGTTCCGCGGAGCTCTATCTTAGGGAACATATAGAAGGCGCCTTTCGCACGACGGGTGGAGACGCAATCGATCTCGTTCAGTCTTCTGTACGTGAAGTCGGCTCTTTCGCGAAGCTTTCTGTTCAGGTCCTCGATGTAATCCTGCGGACCCTGCAGAGATGCCCTGGCGGCCGCCTGGCAAGGGACATTGGGGCAAATTCTGGCTCTGAATTGCTTCATCAATCCTTCTCTGACCTCGTCCATGAGACCGTTCCGGTCCATGAAGTACATGTATCCGACTCTCCACCCCGGCATCAGATTGACTTTGGAGAATCCGTTGAAGATCACGCGAGGTATGTCGTCCGGAAGCTGCGAGGCTGAGAAATGGGTCCCCTCCATAATGATCTTGTCGTAGATCTCGTCGGAGATCAGAGGGATGTCGTATTCCGCCGCTATGTCGCCCATCTCGCGGATGGTCTTCTCATCATACACTGCGCCGGTCGGATTGTTCGGATTGATTATGATCATGGCCTTCGTGCGGTTAGTGATCCTTTTGCGGACCATGTCCGTATCGAGACGCCAATCCTCCTCCTCAATTTGCCTGTAGGGGACGGTGCGACCTTCATAGAAGGAGATGTATTGGGCATACGAAGGGTAGCCGGGGCCGGGAACGAGGATCTCGTCTCCTGGTTCCACCAGGGTCCCCATCATGACGTTGATGGCTTCGCTGACTCCGGCGGTGACGTACACGTCCTCCGGCGTGATCCTAGCTCCATGCTTTTCGAACTCCCTCTTCACGATCGCTTCGCGGAGATCGAGGTTTCCCTGCGAATCCCCGTAGCCGTTGTCGGTCTCGTCGACCGCTGCCCTAAGTGTGGCCTTGAAGTACTCAGGAGTTTCGAAATCCCACTTGTTCGGATCGCCGATGTTCAGATCTAGCGTCTTCAGACCGGACCTTCTGGCAGCGGCGGCGGGAACGGTCACTTCGCGTATCGCGTAGTTCATTCCCATCGACCTTCTGGATGCTTTGATCTTTGTCTTCATGACGATCGCCTTGGCATTCGGAAACGTCGTAATAAAACCTTAGATGGGCAATCTATCGACATTCGGTTGAAATGGCCGCGGGGTGAATGTATCCTCGTGTCATTCGCATGTAATTACTGAAATTACACCAATTACAATCAAAAGTTATTATACTGTTTCCGCAATCCTCTATTTCGGAGCAGAATGCGATAGCGGATGTGGCTGAAAGCGCTCACCGCTAACGGCCCTGAGAGGCCCGAAGGAATGCTGCATTCTGTTCCCTCTGCGATGCAATCAGCGATCGCGATATCGGTCAGCCTGTCGATCCTTAGAAGAATGCGATTGATAAAAATGATGAGCGGCCCCGTCGATCCGTGGATGACGGAGCCGAAAAGGTTCAAGACCACCAGTCGCCGTCGCGGCGGTCGATTGTCTGGTCGCGGTCAGGTCCGACCGATATTATGTCGGCAGGGGTCTTCAGGTAGTTCTCCATGAACTCGATGTACTCCCGCATCTCGCCGGGAAGGTTCTCGTATCCTCCCTTCACAACGGCGGCGGTATCGTCCCATCCCTTCCAGCCCTTCATGGTCTCGTATACGGGCTTGGCTCTTCCGAGCTTCGCGATCGAAGCGGGGAAGTGCCTGACCTCCTCGCCGTCGATCTCGTAGGCCACGCATACGGGCAGTTCGGGGACGTCGTTCAGGACATCGATCTTGGTGACGACGAGGGATGTGAATCCGCACATCCTCTTCGCATGCTCCACTACGACGAGGTCGAGCCATCCGCAACGTCTCCCGCGACCGGTGGTGACTCCGAATTCTCCTCCCTTGGCCTGGAGCTTCTTCTCGTCCTCTCCCTGGAGCTCGGTGACGAACGGCCCCTCTCCTACGCGGGTGGTGTATGCCTTCACGACTCCGAGCATCCTGTCGATCCTGTTCGGCGCGACTCCGGCCCCGGTGCAGACTCCTCCTCCGCATGTGGCAGAGGAAGTGACATAGGGGTAGGTTCCGTGGTCGATGTCCAGCATGGCGCCCTGTGCGCCTTCGAAGATCACGTTCTTTCCCGCGTCGAGCTCGTCGTTCACGAGAACGGACGTGTCGCAGATGTACTTTCCGACGAGATCCCTCCATCCGGACATCTTCTCGTGGAGCGATTCCACGGTGCAACCGCAGGGTTCCGCTCCCATCATATCGAGCATGTCCTTCTTGTACGGCAGTATGAAGGATATCTTCTCCTTGAGAAGCTCGTCCTCGAGAAGATCTCCCGCACGGAATCCGATTCTGGCGATCTTGTCCTGGTATGCCGGGCCGATGCCCTTCTTGGTGGTTCCGACGACGTTCTTTCCGCGGTACTTCTCCTCCGCTCCGTCGAGCTTCTTGTGGTAGTTCATGATGAGGTGGGCGCGGTCGGAGATGCGGAGGCCGTCGATGTTTCCTCCCGCCTCTGTGACCTGGGCGATCTCCTCTGCGAGCTCCTCCAGGTTGACGACCGTGCCGTTGCCTATGACTGCGAGTTTCCCTTTCCTCACGACTCCGGAAGGAAGTCCGTGTAGCTTGAAGACCTTGCCGTCGACGACGATTGTGTGTCCGGCGTTGTTCCCGCCTTGGAAGCGTACTATGGCATCCGCGTCTTCGGCCAGATAGTCCGTTATCTTCCCTTTGCCTTCGTCTCCCCATTGCGATCCGATGATGGCTAGCCCGGGCATTATATGACTCCGGGTTTCGGAAAGCCCACGCCCTTTTAATTGTTGTCAGATGAGTCGGGGCTGACCCTGCTGTAGGCCTCGAGAAGTTCATCCAGCGGAAGGTCGGTCATGAACTCGGTGGGCGAGAAATGCGTCATGGAAGCGCGTCCTTTCTCCTTGAGGGCGGCCACCAGATCCGATATCTTCGGTGGAGACAGCTTGGTGTACGACGACAGTTCGCTGACGTCGTAGACGAACGGCTGGTCGTCGAGCTCGTTGATCCACAGGTCGAGGTACTTCCTGCACCTCTTCTCGTCCGCGGTCCCGGATGTATCGAACGTTCTGAGGAATTCCTGGTCGTGGAGCGGCCCCAGCCAGAACGGTCCGAGGCGGTGGCGATCGTCAATGACGGGGGAGGCGGAGCGTTCGAGCTCTCCGGGATTGTAGTGCATGTAGCCGAGCTGGGCGAGGGTCCTGTCGGCCGCATCCGCGCCCTCCTCGATCTGGACATAGGTCCTGTAGTAGTGGTCTGCGAAGAACGACAGCAGCGGCTTCATCCCACGGTCGAACTTGGCTAGCTCCCTGGCAACGTTGCACATGAGGATCCTTATGGCTCCCTCATGGCACATGTAGCCCCGGACGGGCTCGCACTGGTATCTTCTCCTGCATTTGACGGCATGCGCTCCTGCAAGAGGCGCCATGTCTGTGGCGGTCACCGCGAGGATCCCGCGGCGTCTCGTTCCGCGAACCGCCGATTGGATGAACGGCATAGGGGAGCCGAACGGATCCAGGTCGACATAGTCGAACGAGCGTTCCGAGAAGAGGATATGCATGTCCCTGTTGCTGCTCTCGCAGTTGGTAAGGCCGTTTAGCTCGATGTTGCGATCGATCCATGGGATGGCGTCGGCGGAGATGTCGTTCGCGACCACGTGTGAGCCCGGCACCTCCTTGGCGATCCTCACGGACCTCGAGCCTGTGGCGGCCATGGCATCTGCGACCGTGATGCTCTCGCGTCCGAGTGCGCGGAGCAGCATGACGCTCACGTCGCGATTGAACGACATCTGCTCGTTGAAGAAGACGGATCCCATCTTCTTCCCCGGGCCGTGGGTTGAATGCTGTTCGGGAACGGCGATGTCGGTGCTTCCCTCGCGGATCAGCTCGTAATCCGCGTTCAAACATTCTCACCGCTCATCAGACGGATGATCTTGTATGGGAGAAGGTTCCTGTTGGTGGGCGTCACCTCGAGGATACGGACATCGTCGCGTCTTCTGATGTCCTGGAGAAGGGGGTTCCTGGATTTCTTGTGGAGTGTTATGAGCATGGGCTTGTCGGCTTCGAGAGCCTCTTTGACGGCTTCGACGAAGGCCTCCGATTCGACCTCCATCTTTCCGACCTCGTCGATCACGATGATGTCGCAGCTATCGCACGCGCTTTTGATTGCTGCTACGCCGATCTCTTCCAGCTTGGCGAGGTCGAGGCCCAGTTTTCCGACCATGATCTTGCTCTCGATGTCCGTGCTCGCGAAGATCTCCTTCTGTCCTGTCAGGAGGTCCCTGCATGTGAACCCGGTCTTGTGCCTTCCATCGCCTACGGGCTCGTCTATCATGCCTCCGATCTTCAGCTCCTCGTCCTTCAGCATCTCGATGACGCGGAGAAGGGCGTACGTCTTGCCGGAACCAGGAAGTCCGGTGATTCCAATCTTGATATCAGAGACCATGTCCATCAGCCAGGCGATAGAATCGCATTAGGCGTATTGTACACGTTTTATAAAAACTGTCGTCGGCGCGACAACAAGGATGTTTAGCCACTCGTTCGATAATCACGACGAGGTCTCTATGTTCGAGATGTACATGAGAGGATAGTCCATCTTCTCATTGTAGCGCATCTCCGCCACGACCCTCGTGTTTCCGACGCGGATGGCGATCACGGCATCCATCATGTCTCCTGTGAGCGATGCGTACGAGTACGTGTCATCGGACGGGGGGATGCGGGTGCGGTCGACCAGGATCACCGCCTTCTCGACGTACGGCTGGACCTCCAGCGCTTCGGACATGGCCTTCTCCAATCCGGCCACCGAGGCTCCGTTCACAGGAGTGCCGACGAACTGGTGGTACAGGGTGCCCATTTTGATGCCCGCCTCGAAGAGCGCCCTCTCGCGGTCGTCGCAAGCGAACAATCCTGAGGCGAGGTCCTCCCTCTCGCTCATATGCATCACCATAAGAGGGCCGTATAAAAGCTGATTCCATGGGCGACCTTCGGATGTACATGAGGTCGGACGACATGACAGTCTCTCTCGGCACCAGGCTCATGAGGTTGCTGTCGTTCATCTCCACGGTCTTCAATGCGAGCCTGACGAGATGGCGCACCGTCTTCACGGATGCAGGCTGGTCGCAGATGCTCTGGACGATCTTGAAGAACACCCTGTTGCGTTCGGTATCGACGGTGAATGCGCCGTTGTTGATCGTGTTGTTCAAGATGTTGATCTCGGGGATCATCCTCTTCTTGGACTCCTCCGGGACATCGAACATCAGGAACGCGTAGATGTTCAGGGTCAGGTTCTCATCATCGGTGTAGATCATGAGGCCTATCGGCAGATCCTTGCCTTTGGAGCCGAGGACCAGCACTCCGTCGCGCGTCTCGTATCCGAGTCCCATGGAATCCAGGGCCCTTCTGGCGTTGCGCATGGTGCGGGAGGTCTTCGAAACGATCATGGCTCTCTCTTCTCGAGGGGCACGTACTCCTTCGGCTCGGAGATGTTGACGTACGCAGGTCTGAGGATCTTGTTCGAGGTGATGAGCTCCTCCATCCTGTGTGCGCTCCACCCGACTATCCTCGCGGTGGCGAACAGCGGCGTGTAGAGCTCCTTGGGGATTCCCAGC
>ERZ808258.837-NODE-837-length-10414-cov-2.532773_pt1 | contig 10414 bp, 9 predicted proteins | sample MGYA00521280_ERZ808258 | MGnify/ENA primary metagenome ERZ808258 (study PRJEB31516, sample SAMN03275585) | gut metagenome | biome: mammalia-associated habitat; material: feces | host: Papio cynocephalus | place: Kenya | collected 2012-07-19 ...
ATATTCAGAAATCAACTTCTCCAATTTCTTTGTCCTCGGCCCGGTGGTGATCCACCCACTCAAAATAGCATCACGGACTTCATTCGCCTCAGCCTCCGTCATGTCAGGCGGGCTGAAAGGCACATTGCGTAATTTCATTGACATAATAATGATTCTGTTAAAACCTTAACGACAAAAAGAAAAGCGCCAAGCCGAAGCCAGCGCTTATAATCAATTGATTTATTGACGAATATATTTACAAATCACCTTTCGGCGATGATCACTGCAAAAGTTTTGAAAATCAACTTGATGTCGTACCAGAATGACGCATTCTTCACATACTCCAAGTACAACTTGATCTTCTCCTGCATGATCACATTAATGTAGTATTCCTCTGGATTCTCAGCCTTCTCCATCAGCTCGTTCTCGTTGCGGAACTTGATGGAAGCCGGATCGGTGATGCCGGGACGGACATCCAGCACATGCATCTGCTCCGGAGTCCAATAGTCAACATAGTGCCGCACCTCTGGGCGAGGCCCCACAAGACTCATGTCCCCGATGAACACATTGATCAGTTGAGGCAGTTCGTCAATCTTGAATTTGCGGATGAAGTACCCACTTCGGGTCACACGCGGGTCATGCCCACCGATAGTCACCAAACTCCCCTTATCAGCACCGACCTTCATAGAACGGAACTTGAATATTCTGAAATCCTTATTGTGCCGCCCAACCCGAACCTGCCTGAAGAACACAGGCCCGGGAGAGTCCAATTTTATCCAGACTGCGACAAACAAAAACAACGGACTCAAGGCCAGCAGTCCAAGACCGCTGGCCACTACGTCAAATAGGCGCTTCATTTTAATATGTAATTATCTCTAGTAAATTTGTTTATTGCCGATCGAATCGATTATAATTATTCTCACAAAGCAAAGTTGACATTACAAAAATCTGATCACACCTTATATATGAAATGGACATTTGAACTTATTACTAATCAAAACTTATAGAAATACAACTACTTGATTATTTTAACAACTCATTAATCTTTTCTTTGTATGCTTTAACCACAAATTCACGTGAAAACCGAGATTTCACTCTATTGCGTCCAGCCTCACCCATCTTCTGACGAACCTCATTAGGCAAAAGCAGAAAACGTTCAATAGCCACCACAAGCGCATTAACACTGCCACCTTTATAGACATAACCAGTCTTGCCATCCTCTAAAGTTTCCTGACAGCCCGGATTGTTAGTAGTAATGAGGAAACGGCCACTAGACGCACTTTCTAACAACACGTTGCTCATTCCCTCTCCGTATGTGGAGGGGTGGATAGTGCAATGAGAACGAGCTATAAATGGCTTCACATCCTTCTGATTTCCGCGATATATGACAATATTATCTTTCATCAATTTCGTCAACTCCGCATTGTAGTGCATTTCTGTCGGCTCAATAAAGCCAAGGATATTAAACTCAGTTTGTGGATATCTCTCTTTAATACGCTTCGCTGCTTCAATATAGTCATCAACTCGCTTGTCCCTCATCACACGACCGATGTAGTTGAACACGATTGGTGCACCATGCTTGCCATCCCCCCCCTCTGGATATGGTTGCAAAGGGTATCGATCAGTGTTAACGCCTGAGCCAGGGATCAGTTTATAATCACCTTTCACCATGCCCTGATCTATTGCAAGTTGCATATTGACAGCATTTTGAAACATCATGCAAGCCGACTTCTGATAAGCAAACCTGAAAAGCCACATAATGAATTTTCGCTTCAGGCCCCTCTCATTCACAATTGATCCTAGGCCGGTGAGGTTGTTTATCACTGGTATGTCCATCCAATGCGCAGCTATACTTGCATACACATTTGGCTTCGCTGTATAAGTTAACACTACAGATGGGTGGTATTTCTTTAAAAGTTTATGATAATGCATGAGTAGACCAAAGTCTCTCATAGGGTTAGTTCCGCGACGGTCAATTTCCGGATTATCGTAGATAAAAGGCAGCTCTTTCATCAACTCAAACTTAGGGCCATAAGGACAAGATATCAGCAACTCATACCCATCGGCAATCAGCCCTTCTATCAATTCCTTTCGAAAGCAATAGACATCATCATCGTTGTTTGTCAGTAAAGCAATAATTGGTTTATTCATTATATTTTTATATTTCATTAATTATCTTTTTGAGATAGTTAAGCCATTGGTTTGATATTACATCTACATTTAGACGCTCGTATAGTTGAGTAGCATTCTTCCCTATTGACATTCTTTTTTCTGGTGAATCTGCTAGAATACACATTTTCTCAACTAATTGTTCTTCGTCACCTATATCTATCAAATAACCGTTGACACCATCATGAATCAAGTCCGTAGCACCGGATACTTTTGTGGAAACACATGGCAATCCTAAGCACATAGCCTCTATTAGTGTGTTTGGCATACCTTCAAAATTTGAAGAAAGCACAAAAAAATCTGCCTTTATAATTTCCTCAAAAACGTGTGTTGTTGTACCTGGCAATTTCACGGATTCTTCAAGATTCAATGATTCTATCATTGCTTTAAGTCTTTCTTTATAATCACCATCACCATATATAATTAGAGTATAATCAGGATGACTCTGCCTAAAAGTCTTAAACGCACGAATCAGCAATTCTTGATTTTTCTGTTTCTTCAATCTGGCAACAGATACAATTGTATGAATTGAAGGCATTGTTAAAGCGGCCCCTCGATATTGAACATCAAGAAAAATTGGATTATAAATAACTTCAGTTTTCCTATATAAGCGACCGTGAAAATATGCTTTATTATGAGTTGTTTGTGTGAGAATGCCATCCGCTAAATAATATAGCAAATTCCTTGCGGTCCTTTGGTATAACTTAAAAGGGACGCATCTTGGATCATTTCTTTCACAGACAATTGTTTTTATACCCAGACACATAGAAGAAAGCAAGGTCAACATATTAAAAGGTGCCGAAAAACCTATAAGAATCTTAGGCCTATTAGCTTTCAAATATTTACGGAAATAAAGACTGCATTTTAGAATATTATTACTTTTACAAGACTTAGGAATATCAATTATCTCTATGGATTCTGGCAAATCGTAGAAAACTGGTAAAGAACGCCAAATAAATATCTTAATGTTAAAACCTATTTTCACAAAACGACTGGTCAGAATTGAAATAACTCTTTCAGTGCCACCTGCTTGTAAAGATCCTGTAGAAATATACAATAAGGTTCTATCCATAGGCCTGTCTACTTATAAATTGAATACAATCATTTTTAGGAAGACTTACAAACCCTATATGAACAAATACATCATCTCGTAAAGAAAGGAGACTGTTTGTTTAATGATTTCAATTTAAAGTCTTTATTATTATTTGTCATATTACTTGAGAATTATTAATTATTCAAACATAACAGAAATCATCTTCATTGATTCAGTTTTAGAGTCGAACTGTTTACGAGCGACTTCAGCACCTTTCTTCCCAATCTCACTTGCTTCATTCTTGTGATCCAACAGCCAAATAATCTTATTTGCAAAGTCCTCCTCATCGTCAGGGCGAGCAATCATAGCAGATTCTCTATCTTTGAGGAAATCCGTGATATTGCCAACGCCTGTAATTACAACAGGATTCTCAGTCAGCAGATACTCTCCTAGTTTTGTTGGGAAACCATAATTTGCTTGTTTACTAGAAGGGCGAGCTAATGTCAAGACTTCAGCATTTTTCAAGATTTGAGGCATTTGATCATAAGATATTAATCCTGTGAATATGACCTTCCCAATCAATTTTAATTCCTCAACAAGTCGCTTATTGCCAGATTCATCATTCTTTTTCGGAGATGTTCCTATAATATACAGTTTCACCTCAGGATGTCTCTTTGAAACATAATAGAAAGCCCTAATCAAGTTATTCACCCCGTCTTTGTTGTTTGTGGCCTTTCCACAATATGCGACATATCGTTCTTTCGGATTCTTCACCAAACCAACAAATCTAGAGCAATCAACAGTCATATTAATTATTTTTATCTTTTCAGGATTCACTCCCATATTTGAAAAATAGTCTTTCAGATTGCGAGAGATCACAAACAGTTTTTCCACTTTTCTACATGCAGCCAAATACTTTGGCATGTTCAGCAATTTGAGTCTGGAGACCTCAGGGTGTTCTGTCCTTTCATGATAAACCTTAACTCCTCTTTTCTCGACGAGATGGCACAATAGTTCATTACATCCGTATGTATAAACAATATCGCCAGATTTTAACTTCCGCAAAAACATCTTAGAATAAATGTACATGTAAGCAAGAATCTGAAGTTTAGGATTCTTTATATTCAATTTTTTCCAATAATAGTTGAAATGAATATGCTCTAGATGAGGTGCCTCTGATCTTTGAGCATCACTCTCAAAATATACCACTTCTGTTTCAATCTTCATTTCGGATAAGACTTTGAGCATAGACCAAAGACGATTCCCAGAAGCCGTCGTAGATGAATAACTACCAGTTACAAAATAAAACTTTGGCATTGCAATTCTGATTTTAATGCTTCAATCCTAGTTAATACGTTCAGTATATCGTTCATTATTGTTATACCAAACATCATGTTTCATTTTTACTTGTGCAGACATACCTACCAATAACACATTATTCTCATCGAAAGATTTGGTGATTACACTATTAGCAGCTACCATTACATTATTGCCAAGGTGTTCCATAGTGGTAAGCTTTGCCCCGGAAGAAACGTATAGTCCATCACCTATCTCTTTTCGGCCATTAGTTATACAAATTGAAGTATGAAGAACTGCATCGTTACCAATTTTGTTACCGTTACCGACTACGATAGTTCCATAATGCGGAATAACAAGGCCATAGCCACAGACATTGCATGCGATACTGAAACCTAAATATAGACCTAACTTACGCTGTTTCATACGATGATAATATCCTAATACCCCACACCTATGAGCATAATAGTCCGCTTTACGCATATGAACGATGTAATCCATGATATAATCGGGGAATATTAACGAGCGAAAGTGAGTTAGTATCGACGGTTTGAAGTAGCCTCTATTCATCATATAGTCTGCCTTAATGTAAAACTCAAGTTCTTTATTTGTTCTTATCATGTCACTATTTGTTTAACTTGGCGAGGAAATCTATCATTTTTTTAGTTACCGGTTTAGAGCAGAAGTTTGCCTTCGCATATTCGTAAGCCCTCTTTGCAATTTGTTCTGATTCATTCGGAGTACTCAATATATAGCACAATTTTTGGCTATAGGCTTCAGGGTTACATGGTTCAACAATATAAGCATTAACACTATCCTGAACATACTGGCTGATTTCACCAACATTAGTAACTATCATAGGGGTGCCACTCATCATATACTCTGCCATCTTGGTTGGAAAACCGCCTTGAGCTCGCTTTGTAATGGGTTGTGATGTCACCAATAACGATGCATTAGCTAGGATCTGAGGTACCTTGTCAAAACCCGCCCTTCCTTTTATGAGCACTTTGTCCTCCATATGGCACTCAAGAATAGTACGTTCAACCACCTTTCTGTCTTCGTTACTTGGTGTACCAAAAAGCCATAGTTGATAATCCGGGAACTCTGAAGATACCTTTGAAAATGCCTTAATGATATTATCAACATTATCCTTGGCGAGTTGCATATTACCCATGTAGCATAAATATTTTTGAGTAACAGTCCTCTTTTTTATTCCAGTGAACCTCTTTTCGTCAATGATGCTGTTCAAAATATAAGTAGGTTTCTTTCCTGCACATTCATCATAGAACTTTTTGAGATTTTCCGTCATCAATATACGACCATCAAAATAGCGATGGATAAAACGATATGCAGGTTTTTGCCAACCAGGGATATCCCCACGGAGGCGTCGTATAGGCTCAGGAAACTCATCACCAATAAATAGCATCCTTATTCCCAGACTTCTTATAATAGGCACAATGGAGTATAGCTTATCTAACGAATCAAAACTGATAAGGAGGTAATCAAATGGTTTCAAGTTGTTTGATTGCCGGATCTGTCCTTTCAGTCTTTTCAGCATAGAAAGTTTGTCGCAAAGTTTTCCTCCCCCCCTTTTCCCACACTTGATATATGACTTCTGATATGGTATACCATCAACAACGCCAGAAAGAGGTTCCCGTGTGTTTGAAGGAGTAGCCTTGAAGGTGAATATCTCACAACTCACCCCATTCTGCTGGAGCCCCTTGCAATAAGCCAAGATACGAGTGGTTGGTGCCATACCTTCAGGAAACTGGTAGGCACAAACAACACCAACTTTTTTAATAATTGCTCTTTTCATTCGTTTTTAACGAAACTAAATTACGTATTCTAATCTCTTGCTATCGCTCTAATATGCAATACGAGTATAGAAATAAATAAAGCATCAGATACGTTACATACCCTCGGAACATAACCTCAAGAACACTACACTCGACCACCACGAACAATGTAATAATAGCAAATACGATACGCTCATGTCCTTTCGGCATATGTAGGAATGGATAGCATATTAAATAAATGAAATAAAGAAAACATGGAACTCCAAATCCTATGAATGCAGTAACGAAATCATTATGGGTACTCATGTTGGCAATGCCAGCAGAATGTCCCATTACTTCAGCTCCTGTACGGCCTCCTGCACCTATGAGATAATGCAGAAATCCCGGGGCATTGGTAAATGAATTCAACTTTTCTGACCATATCAGGAAACGACTACCTGCCGTGGATGCAGTATCCGACTCCATTCGAAAAACCAACAATTCAAAAAAACCAGATTGCCAAAGTACAAAAGCAAATAAACTCAAACACGTCACTAGTAATATCTTATATCGAGACTTCACGTCTGAAAGGAATATTAGTATCAGACTAGCTGCAGTACTTGCAAGAAAGGAACCTCTACTTGCATTCAATACAATAACAACAAATGAAGTACATACACAAGTAAGCAATAAGATAGAGTTCATTTTGGAAATGCGAATCTTGAATTGCTTCAGCAGAAGAGCGATTCCCATTACAATACCTACAGCAATAGTACCTCCAAATTGGTTTGGATTAATCCAGTTGGATCGTTCCAAAACTTCGCCATACGAAAAGATGAAGTATGACCGGTTTAGGAGGTAAAGCAAAGACAAGAATAAAGAGACTACAGGAAAACTAAAAGCTAATAATTTAAGTTGTTTTTCAGACTCTAGCAAAGGAATGAATAAAAGACATACGACCCACCATAACTGAAACTCCTGAGCATCGCCGTACATAAGGCTTAATAGCAAAAACGGAGTAATTGCAAAAAATGCCATGAGCATCCTATTTATCAATTCTGGCTTCTTTGCTGAGAACATGAATGTTATTAGTATCAAGATTATGTAATAGTACGCATCAGAAGGCAATAATCTACAAAAAGATGTGCTATTGATAGCATAGAAACACGCAAATGAAAAAATGATGTAGTCTTTGGAAAAAAAGATAGGTAGTATAACTGCAGCCAATAGTCCTAACCTAATCACCATAGAATAATTTTGTTCTGGCTTTGACACGAATACCATGGCAATCAGAACTAAAGAATACAATGCGACTACTATGTCATTTCGATTTTTAAGAAGAAAAAACATCATGAAAACAGTCTGAGTAATTGATTAAGAATCATTTCTGTGTCAAATCTAAAATTTTTGCAATTCTGAATCACAGCCTTGCTTTCTTCCGTACCCTTTATCATATCAGCAATGAAACGGCCTTGCTCGTCAATTCCACCAACAAAACCATCTATCCCATGATGAACAAACTCTGGAGCAGAACTATAATCCGCACTAATGACTGGCACTTTAAGAATATGTGCTTCAGCGACAACGCGAGGGCATGCTTCATATAACGAAGGAATAACCAAAGCATCAGCACTTTGGATATAAGGATAAGGATTGATGCGGCTACCTATCAACTTCACATATTCATACATACCGTATCGTTTCATTTCCTTGATAAGCCTATCATACTCTCCTGCCTTATTTCCATCTCCTATAATATACCATCTGAAATTGGTAATACCAGACTGAACAATTTCGGCTGCTATCTTAGGAATAAAAGAAAAACGTTTCTGCGGCGTAATACGACCCACAGAGACTAGGGTATAATACTTTTTATCAAAAGGATCGTTGATGGTTTCATTTGCCTTGTCAATGATTTCACGCACATTCTGGATATTATGTATAGCCAAGATACGTTCATTGATGTCAGGGAAATAATGGGCAAAATCATCACGTGTTGTTTGGGACACACATACAATATTGTCCATTCTACCATAAATAACTGCCAACCCCTTTGCCCGCCTCTCTGAAATATGTTTTTTCAAATACGAACTCATTTCTGAGCGAAACCAAGCAATACGCTTGCAATCCTTAAAATAGGATACGAATTCCGTAGAATCCCCTTCTTGACAAGATGCGACAATGTCGAAATGATATTGCTTTTGAAGCTTTCGGGCGACTCTTTCAAACTGCTTGACGTTGTAGTCATTTATGCAACAGTTACCGATTCGCTTAACAATTTTACCAATAATGAAAGATGTTTTCCTTACGCCATTATATTCGCTCAGATTGGCGAAACTGCTTTCTATAAGGAAATCACTATTTAGCACATTGATCCCCTTATAGACCTGACGAACAGGACCATCCGCAATGATAGGGTAAACATATATATCAAAACCACCATGCTGCTGAAGCATCTCAATCATATTAAATGTGCTGAACACCGTTCCTCCAAACTCAAACTTTGGCAGGACAAACAGAATCTTCTTATTCATATAATTTATCTTCTTTTGATAATATTAACTAATTGAGAACGTTCCCATTTTCCGATAGCCACAAAGAACCACAAACAGAACTCTAACAATATAACAACACTAGCATCAACAACTTTAAAATACCAGACATCAAGACTGCCATGAATGGAAAAGAAAACTATTATTGAAATTACGAACAAGAATGCACAAGGTATAATCACCTTACCTATATATTGTAATAAATTAAGATCAGCTATTCTATGCGCTAATATCATCACTACCATCATGTTTAATATCTCACACAAAATAACAATTATGAAAGCCCAATAATAATCCCCTCCCGCCTTCAAAACAAAATAAGAGAGAATTAAAGGTAAGAATTGCAACAAACCCTCCGTGATTTGGTAGGCCTTAATATTACCACAGGACTTGAAAAGGAGATCTAAAGATGGATGAAGAGATCGTACAAGCGAATAGACCAATATTAGCCTAATAAAGACAACTGAATATTCTGGAATCTGGCCTAACCAGACTTGAAGAATTTCAGGAGTCAGATAGAATATAGGAATGAGCAGACAGAGTTGTATGAAAAACAAGATTTTTGATGAGAAGAATATCATTTTAAAAGCTTTTTCACGCTCTCCAGCCGCCCATATTTTGACACAGTAAGGGTTTATCACTACAGTTACATTGTTAATAAATTGAAGAAGCACATTGTTAATCTGGTAGGCAACACCTCGTGCAGCATTTACAACGGTTCCGCCGAACACGTTAAGAATCATATTCAGCCCATTATGAAAAAGCGTATATGACGTAATACCAAGGAAATTCCAGCTGGCGAAAGACATCATCTTCTTAAAGTATGACTTATCCCATAATCGTTTCACATGACTTTCCGCAAAGTTACGTTTGCAATAGGTTGTGTTAATAAATCTAACAAGTAGTGTCACAAGCATTTGTAACCCAGCATATGTAATTAATTTATCAAACGGAAGATATGTTAACAAAAAGACAATGACAAGACGCATGATTCCTTCGAAAATTGACACATAAGAATAGAATGCCATCTTTTCGTGAGCAATGATTATTGCATCGTATGGAACTGTCATGACACTTACTACGGCAGTTAGAACAGAAAGGTGGAATACTGCATTGGCAGCAAAGAATCTATCAGGCTCTACATTAATTTTTGATCCTAAAAACCACAATCCGACAGATTCAACCAGTATTACAAATACTACGCTGATGACTATATGTACTATAATGCTGATGTTAAAAACTAATTGAAGTCGGTCAAGATTGCCTTGCCCCATTTCATAGTTTAGAAAACGCTGTGTAGATGACGAAAAAAGAATTTTCAGCGATGTAAACATCGCCACTACACTACCCACAAGGTTATAGGTACCATAATCTTCTACTCCGAGTTCACGGAGCACTACCCTTGATGTATAAAGCGAAATAAGCATCAATAAGCCCATTCGCACATACATAAATAATGTATTTTTAGCAAGTCTCTTTGAAGTTGCTCCTGTCATATTTTTCTATCAATGTATTTAGAAGCTGTTTTGATTTATTTGAAATGTTCTTTGAGGTGAAAAATCTTCATTTTCTTCCCGCTTCTTCAGTCAGATAGCACCGCTATCTTCCTT
>ERZ808258.838-NODE-838-length-10405-cov-2.974686_pt1 | contig 10405 bp, 9 predicted proteins | sample MGYA00521280_ERZ808258 | MGnify/ENA primary metagenome ERZ808258 (study PRJEB31516, sample SAMN03275585) | gut metagenome | biome: mammalia-associated habitat; material: feces | host: Papio cynocephalus | place: Kenya | collected 2012-07-19 ...
AATTATCCATTAACATAATGATAAAAAGTCAAGGATTTTATCCAAAATATTCGCCGCAGCAAGTTGCTTGCCGAATTTTGCTACGCAAAATACTCCTGCATAAGCGATTTCTGCACGGTAAATTTCCTATAAAATTAAAAATACTTTGTTTAAAACATTCATCAAAAACTGTTTTCTGTTAAAAATTTTGTAAGAATTCTTTGGGAGTAACAGCTTTTATTGTTGAAAATTTATAGTCTTTTACATTTCTTGTAACAATAACTTTTGCTTTGGCTTTTCCAGCACAGAATGATTGTACAGCATCTTCAAAATCAACCATTGGCGATTGAAATGCTTTTTTTATTTCTTTTCTTGATACAGAAATAACGCCAAAACTTTCAAAGAAATTTTCAATAATCTTTTTTTGTTGAGTAGAATCTCCAAAAGACTTTCTTGTTATATAAACTGTATCTGTAATAGTTTGTGTTGATACAACACCGTGATAGTTTTGAAACACTTTTTGTAAAACTAAAAAAGAATCTTGAAAAAAATCTTCTCTTTTATTAAGAACATCAATAATGATGTTTGTATCTATAAAAATCTTCAATTTTCAAATTTCCTTTTTTGCAATAATTCTTCGGCGTTTATTTCAGTTGGAATCAAGCCCACAATAGCATTAAGGGAATTTAGTTTTTTTTGAACTCGATATGAAAGCTTTTTTTGTTTTTTTTGAGGTAAAATTTTTATTCCAAATCGAGAAGCACATTCTTTAAATTTTGAAGGATTTTCAAAAAAATCTGAGTACGATACCACAACCATTTTCTGCCTCCATTAAAAATATAACACTTAAAAGCTGAATTTGCTAGCCAAAATATTCGCCGCAGCAAGCTGCTTGCCGAATTTTGCTACGCAAAATACTCCTGCATAAGCGATTTGTACAAGGCTTCCGCTTTTTGTTAGTAATACATCTCCAGTTTCAATTCGGCAACGTTTCTGAATTATCTGATACTCTTCTTCCGTAATAAACTTGGTGTCAGTCAAATCGATTTTGCCATTTTTTATATTTCTTGCTGATATGAACTTATAATTATATTCTTTGGTCGCAAAGCCAAAATGAAGTTATTGCAAACAAATTTATTTTCTTCCCCTTCAAAGTAACTAACATAACCAACGGAATGAGTTTTTGCTCCGCCACTTTTTTCAATAAGCAAATCTCCAGATTTCAAATAACATCCATTAACCTGTTCTTCAGTGATATTTCGTTTAACCTGTTCTTCAGTGATATTTCGTTTACAAATATCTGAATAATTAATATAGCCTTCATAAGTTAGATTACTTGTCTTAATCACAGAAATACCATTTTCATCAAAATCGGTTCCCCAAAGTCCTTTTATTTGATTTTCTACATAATCTGCGATTTTAATACTGCTATCTCCAATGTTGTTGTATTCAAATTTCTATTCCTTTACATCTGACTGAATTTCCCAGCAACCGTTTTTTCTGCCATCTGTTATTCCTGAATTTTGACTTAATCTTATTTTACACTTGAAAAAGTGTTTTTTCTATATACCCATTTTCAATACATCTGAACAAATTGTAAATTCGCTGAAAACCATTTTAACAGTTATAAAAAATTCGAACTTTTGGGCTAATAAGACATTCTCTTTCGGGCAATTATCAAGAAATCAAGGTGGAATTTATTGTTTATTTGAATTTAGACTGTTTTCTATTTCTTGAAGTTTTGATTCTAAAGCTAAAAAGCGAGGCATAACAATATTCTGCATCATTGCGCAAATCATATTCACTTCTTTTATATTGACGTCTTTTTCGCTTGCAAACAAATCTCCGCACGAAATATTTAACTCTTTGCAGATTTTGTCAATTAATGAGGCAGAAGCAAATTGAACACCTGTTTCAATAAAAGAAAGGTGCTTTTGGGAAATTTCCAAACGTTCTGAAAGCTGTTTTTGCGTTAGTCCAATTCTTTTTCTATGTTTTTTTAAATTCTGAGCAAAAATTTGTGCAACATCAGATTTGTTTGCGTTCATAAGTAAAAATTATGCAGACATTTTTATTTTTTAGAACTCTTTTAAAAGTAGTATTTATTACTTATAACGTTGCTTTTTACGGTTTTTGTGTTAAAATGTTTTTATGAAATCTAAATCAAAGTTCCTTTTAATAACCTTTTGCGTAATATTGAATTTTATTTTTTCTTCTTGTGCAACTATTGATTTTTTGAAAGAAACAATTTCTTCTCTTTCCGGGAGTAAAAATTCCTCAGTTCAAAGTAATGAAAGCCAAACGATAACAAAAATTTCTTCAACCATGTATAAAATTCCTGATGACTACTCAAAGGCCTATTCTTTTAGAACAGACATACCACATCCTGTGGCAAAGAAAGTTCCTGCAAATATCACAAAACTGAAAATCTCAAATCCAGCGGAATACGTAAATAAATGCTGCGAGTTTATAAACTCAAATTCTGCCGATGATTTTGAAAAAGTAAAAATCGCTCATGATATTGTCGCTTTGAATATAAAATACGATGCGAAGAATTTTTGGGCAGGAACTGTTCCGCCTCAAAATTACGAGAATGTTTTAAAAACTGGCTATGCGGTTTGCGAAGGCTATTCAAATCTTTTAAAGAAATTCTTGGATACCTTAAATTTTCAGAATTCAAAGGTTGCTGGCTATGCTCGCGGAGTCGGCATTTCACTTTTAACAGAAAACAATACGATTTCAAATCATGCCTGGAACATGGTTAAGATTGAAAACGCATATTATTTTATCGATAGCACTTGGGATTCTGGTTATATGAGCGGGAAAAATTCGGTTCAAAAATACACAACCGACTGGCTTTTTATAAAACCAGAACACTTTATTTTTACACACTTGCCAGAAAAACAAAATCAACAGCTTTTAAAAGAACCTGTCTCAAACTCGGAATTCTTGCAACTCGCAAATTTTCAGCCTAAGTTTTTTGAAACTGCTGAAAATTTTAAAATTGAAAACGCGGAATTACCCAAAAAAACAAATACAGCGTTAAGTTCAATTCGATTTGAATATGAAATTCAGAAAAACTATATTTTAGACTTTTATGTAACTCTAATAGAAAAGAACAGACGTTTAGAAAATCTTATTTTTACAGAAATTGATGGAAACAAAGCTTTAACGACAATTCAATTTCCAGAAGTTGGAAATTATCAAATTCAGGCTTTTTATCGTAAAAAAACAGAAAATCGAGGCTCTTCATGCGCGGAATTTTTTGTGAATGCCCAAGAACCAAGCCAGATTCGTTATCCAGTAATTTATTCGAATTCCTTTGAAGCAAAATTGATTAGTCCAATTGAAATGCCTTTAAAAAAAGGTCAGACCTATCATTTTGAAATTAATTGTCCAAACAAAAATTTTGTTGCGGTAATTTGTGGTGGAAAATTTGCACAAATGCAAAAGTCTGCGAATGGAACATTTTCTTTGGACTTTACGGTTCCAGGCAACGCTTCTCAAATTAACATAGGAGCTTCTTCTGCAAAAACAGGTTCTTATCAAACAGTCGCAACATATACTTGCAAATAAGTTATTTTATTCAGACTGTTAAAAACTAACGCCATGAACTGCAATTTCTCACTTCGTTGCGAAATTGCGTTGCAAACTTTCTTATTATGGGAGAAATTATGAATTCTTTTTTTGAAAAATGTAAAACAGCTTTTTCCAATGTTTGGATGAATATTAAATTATTTTTTGGAAAAACTGGTTCAAGCATTAAAAAAATATTTATTTCATTAAAATTAAAAATTATTTCAAAAAACATGGAACTTAAAAAAGCTAGAACTGAAAAAGATAAAAACAGACAATTAAAAAAAGAAGAAAAAGCACAAAAAAGAGCGGAAAAACTTCGCAAAAAACATGAGCAAGCAGAAGAAAGAAAAGCCAGATTAAAATCAAAAGGTCCAAGAATTTTTCGTACCTTTCTGAACATTTTTGATGTTATATTTGAAGTGATTTTTTCTTGCGGACTATTTTTTTGCATTCGCCCGGAACTTTTAAACTTTAAAAATAAACAGTCATATTTTGAACAATTCGATTTTGATTCTGCAAAATTGATTTTTTTAGGAAAACTTCTGCCAGAAACAGAAGAAGTTTCTAATCTTGCAATCTTTATAATTATCAGTATTTTTGCAGCTTATCTTATTTATAAAATAGTTTTTTCGCTTGTAACCGCAAATGGAATAAACAAACTAATTTCAATTCTTCTTACGGTAATAACATTGATTTCTGTTTTCTTGGTAAAAGACAAATTCTTAATCTTTCTTATACTTTATGTTTTGCTCTTTGCAACTTTTCAATTTTCGTGCGGATTTGATTTTAAAGTCTGCAGGACAAAGGTTTTAATCTTTATATGTTCTGCGTTTATTTTCTATGTTCTTATTTTATTAAGCCTTGATGAATATTTTAGACGCTTTGCGTTCTTATTAATTTCAGAAATGAAACTGCCTATAAAATGGTTTTAATTTTTGCAAACAGTTTTCTATGCCAATTCGATTGATGTCAACAATTCAATGTCAACAATTCAATTGAGCAATTGCAAGCTATTCGATATAATAATCTGTTATGCAGTTGGATAATCCTTTAATTGTTCAAGGGGATAGAACTTTGCTTTTAGATGTTCACGCTCCTTTAGCAAACGAATGTCGCAATGAATTAATTCCTTTTGCCGAATTAGAACGCTCTCCAGAACATTTGCACACATATAGATTAACACCTCTTTCCTTATGGAATGCCGCAAGTGTTGGCTTTTGCGCCAACGATGCAATTTCTGTTTTAAACAAGTATGCTCGCTACGATGTTCCTCAGTCTGTAACGGTCTGGATAAAAGAAACCGCCGAGCGTTTTGGAAAACTGCGCTTAATTCCCGGTCCTGAAGAAGAAGTTCCTTTAAAACCTTCAGACCTTTCTGAACCTAAAGCTGAACAAAAAACTATAAAAGAACAGTATCTTTACCTTGTAGCAAATTCTGAACCTGTTTACCTTGAAATAAAGGCAAATCCAAGTTTAAGAAAACTTCTTTTTCCATGCGAATACGACAGCTCTAAAATTCCTTTAGAACTTAGACAAAATCTTTCTGAAAAAGAAAAGAGATTCTGCTTTTTGTTAAAAGTCACCGAACGCGGCACCATAAAGCAAGAGCTTTTAAAAATATTGTGGCCGGTAAAGGATGATGTTCCACTTGTGGACGGAGAACATTTGGACTTTTCTCTTAGGCAAGTCACAAGGTCCGGCAAGCCTTTTGAAATTCGAAAGTATCAAGAAGAAGCGGCCGCTGCCCTTGTAGGAAACAAAGGTCCTGGAAGCGGATTTGGCACAATTGTTCTTCCGTGCGGAGCTGGAAAAACAATCGTCGGCATAAAAATAATGGATTTGCTAAAAACAAATACATTAATTGTAACAACAAACATTTCTGCGGTTCACCAATGGATTCAAGAACTTTTAGACAAAACTAATTTAACAGAAGAACAGATTGCCGAATATACTGGAGAAAACAAAACCATAAAACAGGTCACGGTTGCCACATATCAAATTCTAACTTGGCGTCCAGATAAAGTCGGACCATACCCGCATTTTTCTCTTTTTAGCAAACGCCACTGGGGACTTATAATATACGATGAAGTGCATATGCTTCCGGCTCCCGTGTTTAGGGTTGTTGCCGAACTGCAAACCGTTCGCCGCGTAGGACTTACTGCGACACTGGTTAGGGAAGATGGCTGCGAAGGTTACGTTTTTAGTCTTGTAGGACCAAAGCGTTACGATGTTCCTTGGAAAGAACTTGAACACAGCGGTTGGATTGCCAAGGCGGAATGTGTAGAAATCCGCCTGGACCTTCCAGAAAAAAAACAAATTGAGTACGCGGTCGCAGAGCCTCGCATAAAGCACAGAATTGCCAGCGAAAATCCTGAAAAATATGCCGTAGTCCAGCAAATTATAAACCGCTTTCCTAAGGACAAAATTCTTGTAATTGGCCAGTACATTAATCAGCTGGAAGAGCTTGCAAAAAATCTTAATGCGCCGATAATCACAGGAAAAACACCGAACACAGAGCGCGACAAAATCTACAAGGAATTTAGAGAAGGCAAAATCCATATTTTAGTGGTTTCAAAAGTTGCAAACTTTGCGATAGATTTACCAGACGCTTCTGTGGCTATTCAGGTTAGCGGAACTTTTGGAAGCCGCCAGGAAGAAGCTCAAAGACTAGGCAGAATTCTTCGCCCAAAGGAACGCACTTCAAGATTTTTTACGCTTATAACCCGAAACACGGTAGAAGAAGACTTTGGTTCAAATCGGCAAAAATTTCTGGCTGAACAAGGCTATTCTTACCGCATAATAAGATACTCACAAGAAAAAGATTTAGATGAATTGGTTTCTTGCGCTCTTCCGGAGAAAATATGCTAAACTTGCAAACGCAGCAAAATCCTAAGGTAAAAAGAATTATCCAGTGGCGAGAATATTTAGAAACTCTTCCCGACGAGCGTTTTTTTGAAATTATTAGAATTTATCTGGGAGAAATTCATACACCGTTTAACAAGCAGAATCTAATTGAACGCCTAAGTTCAATTTTTAGAAAAGAGCAAAACAAAAATGTTATCCTAAGTTTTCTTTCCGACCTTGACATAAAGGTTATCAGCCTCATTTTATACATTGAAAATTTAGAGCAGGCTTCGCTAATTGATTTTTTTAAGTCCGAATATTCTCTTTCTGATATTTATTCTGAGCTTTTAAACTTAAACGAGCGCTTGATAATTTGGACTTATAAAAATCCGGAAACAAACAAGGTTGAACTAAAGATAAATCCTCTTTTAGAAGATGTTTTTATCCCATACTGCAAAGTGCAAAGTTTGCTTCCTATACCAACATATTCGGAACGAACTTACAATGCTTCTTTTGTTGTAAGCCCGCTTTTTATAGCTTCTTTTGCTTCATACATTTACGAAAATCCGGAGATGTGCAAAAATTCCTTTTCAATTAAAAAAAAGAATTTAGAACAGTTAGAAACAATCTTCCCAGAAAAAAAAGAATGTCTTGAACATTTATTAAAAGCATTTTTTAATCTAAGCCTTATAAAGCAAAACGAAAAAGGCATTTTCATAGATGAAGATAATTTTTTATCATTTTCAAAACTTGAACACTTTAAGCAGTGCGCATTTCTTGCGGTTGCGGCAACAATTCGCCTAAGCAGAGAAAATCTTCGCCAGCAGGCGCAAATTCTTTTGAACGTTGCAACTTCTATTCCAAAAGAAGGATTTTCAAAAACTTCCATAATAAGAATGGCTTTTTTGCTAAACAAAAAAAAGAACGGCCAAGACTCTTTACCAACGGGAAGATTTTCCCGAATGATTCAGTCGTACTACAGCAAGCAGGAAAACATTGAATACAACTCTGATATTTTTGAAAACATTTTTGAATGTGCAAAGATTTTTGGAATATTTGAGGAAACTGGAAAATCTTCAAACAATGAAAAAATATTTTGCGCTTCCGAATTATTTTTGCAAGAAAACGAATCTGTATCAGCTTCAAAAAAAGGCTTGCTAAATATAAACGCAGGAACGAACATTACAATTCTTCCTGGGTTAAAACTAAAAGAGTTAATGCCTTTAATTCTTTTTATGAACATAAAAAGCTGCAGCACCGTATCTGAATTTGAAATAACCAGAACTTCAATTAGCCGTGCTTTTGACAAAAACTATTCCTCCAAAAAAATTATAGAACTTCTTGAAGAGTTTAGTTCATATAAAATTCCGCAAATTCTAGCGATGAATATTGAAGAATGGCAAAACGCTTATTCTTCTGCAATGCTGTTCAGCGGGTTTGTGCTAAAAGTAAACGAAAAAAATGAGCTTCTTATTGAAAACAATCCTAAAATAAAAAAGCATATTTACCTGAAACTTGCGCCTGGTGTTTTTCTTTTAGATTCGCAGCCGCAAGACAATGTTGTCACTCTTTTAAAATCCTTAGGCTTAGAATTTTTAGGAAATATAAAAACTGCCGCTCCTGTTCACCAAGTTGCAGAAATGCCTCTTTTAAAAATTGAAAAAAGCAGTTTTGATTTTTCCAGCCAGGAAGATGAAAAACCTCTTTTAAAAATGCAACAAGACGCAAATGCAAAAAAGAATTCTTTTATAAAAAAACTTTCTGAAATGAACCTTTCCGCTCAGCAAAAAGAATGTTTAGAACTCCGCATAAAACGGAATATTATCTTAAACGAAGAACAGCTTAAGCCAGAAACAGTGCGGTTTGAAATTCTTGAAGCAGATGGCATAAACTATAGCGGAAAAATTCACTTGATAGAAAACGCTATTGAAAAAGGCGACCTGATTGAAATAGTCTTGCAATCAGAAAAAAATCCAAAAGAAAGCAGAACTTTTTTAGGCAAGCCTCTTGCCCTATCAAAACAAACAAGCGACACAATTTTAAAACTACAAATTGAACAAACAGAGGAAATAAAGTTCTTTTCTGTAAGCAAGGCTTCGCATATAAAAATTATTAGGACTTCAGTATTTTAACTGCCTTGCAAAGGATTTATTTTGAAAGACAGTTAAAATCTATTTTACTGCACTTATTGCGGCAATAGAAGATCGCCTTCTTTTATCCAGCCAAGCTTTCTTTCTAAAAGCCCAAAGAGCCATGTTATTACACCAGGAAGAATAAAGCAGACTAGAACCAAGCCCAGCCAGTCTAAAAAATTTGGATTATGCGCTAAACTTTCTTGCGAGATTTCTGCGGCCTGATGCAAAGAGCCACCAGCTCTGTGAACGGCCCAATCTACAGCCTGCTGACTAGGACTAAACCAGCCTGTTATTATGCCAATCGGTCCGACCAATCCACAAGTTCCCATTCCACTGGAAACAGCCGCTCCGTTCATCTGCAATTTAAATATGCAAGTAGAAATTGGTCCTGTTATTGCACTTGCAAGCGTAGGGGCAATCCAAATCTTTGGATTTTTTACTATATTCGGCATTTGCAGCATCGATGTGCCTAGCCCTTGGCTTATTAAGCCTCCCCATCGATTTTCCTTAAAACTCATAATGGCAAAGCCGACCATCTGCGCGCAGCAACCGGCAACTGCCGCTCCGCCTGCAAGACCTGTAAGGCCAAAAGCCGCGCAAATTGCCGCAGAACTAATCGGAAGCGTAAGTGCAATACCAACAATGACGCTTACTAGAATTCCCATTACAAACGGATGAAATTCAGTTGCAAGCATAATCAGCTTGCCGACCCAGGTTGCTGTTATTCCAATGTATTTTGCAAAAAGGACGCTTAGCAAAACTCCGCCACAAATAGTAACTAGAGGAGTAACTAAAATATCGACCTTTGTTTTTTTGGAAACCAACATTCCCAGTTCTGCGGCTGCAATTGCAATTATAAGAACCGCTAAAGGACCGCCTGCCCCGCCAAGAATATTTGCCGCAGCCCCTACAGTAACAAGGCTGAAAAGAACCAGTGCATGAACAGACATCGCATATCCAATTCCAATAGCCATAGCGGCGCCTACAACGTTTGGATTGCTGCAAAACGTTCCAGCATCTACAAAAAATTGAAAAACAGGATTTGAACCGAGCCTTAGAAGTTGTTGCCCTAAAGTTTTTACAATTGTTCCAACCAGCAAGGACGCAAAAAGTCCTTGCGCCATTCCACTCATTGCGTCAATAAAATAACGCTTGACATAGCGATTCATAAAAAACCTCTAAAAATGTTTTCTGTAAATTACCTGTCGATGTTATTTTTATTGCACCTTAGTGTCAGTAAAAAGCTTGTTCCGTGGAATCTCGCCGTTGTTCATCTCTAACGTAAAATCATTTTAAACTTATTATATTTTTGAAAATTAAACAACCTGCGGCTTTAATGATTTTTAGCCCTGTTTTTCACAATTCTTTTACTCTTTTTAAACTCTTTTCATACCACTTGAAAATTATCTAATAAAAAATTATTATTCCTATATGGCATTATCTAACAAAGTAAGAACTTTAATAGAAGAATTTGTAGATTCTGATACAGTAAACGCTGTAGAAAGTTTCTCTTCATCAGAAAATAATGACAAAGATACTGTAAATAAAATCGCTAGTATGTTCGGTTTTTCTGGAGACTTTTGCAGTGAGCAAGAAAAAAATGAGCATAAACTTGTCAGCAGTTTTATTAAGAATCTTCAGCTTTTAATTCAAAAAACTTGGGTTGAACAGTCTGATATTACTTTAAAAGAACAGCTTTTATTTCAGCTTGAAAAACTTTCAAAATCGCAAGATTCTCTTGCAAACTCTTACTCTGATTTTTTGGAAATAATTTCAAATGCCGTTTACCTTATGTTCGGACAGCAAACAAAATCTGAAGATTTTTGCGAGTATTCATTAAGAATTGATCCTGAATTCGGAATATTTTG
>ERZ808258.840-NODE-840-length-10400-cov-3.124988_pt1 | contig 10400 bp, 12 predicted proteins | sample MGYA00521280_ERZ808258 | MGnify/ENA primary metagenome ERZ808258 (study PRJEB31516, sample SAMN03275585) | gut metagenome | biome: mammalia-associated habitat; material: feces | host: Papio cynocephalus | place: Kenya | collected 2012-07-19 ...
AAGAAAACTTACTGTAGCTATGGCTAAAGCATTAAAAGCTATGGCAAAATCAGATATTTATATCGCTAATACTATATCTGGGAATAATGCAGCTAAAAAAAGCGACTTATTATTTCCTAGAGTACAAATAGGTAATGTTTCTTTTAATACTTATGATATTGATGATAAAAAATATAATGAATTAATAGATATTATAAAAAATGATAACAATCAATCATTGGAAGAAATTGATGGTATTAAAAATGATTTTGATGAAAAATTCGTTAAACCTAAACCTGATACTGGTTCTGTACTTCTTAAGTTAGTTACACATAAATTAACATTTGGTGCTTCAGATCGTACTATATTAGGAGACGAGATCAAAAAACAATTTAAAGATATAGATAGTGTAATGAATGATTTTTATAATCGTATTATGAAATCATATTCTGATGTACTTTCTATGTTGCAAAAAGAAGAAAAAACTGCTAAAGATAAATTTATTAATAATCCAAAAGAATTATCTGCAGCATTAAAACGTATCAGTAAATTTATTCATACGATCAATTATATTAAATATAAAAGTGGTCAGCTTGTTGCATCAGCATGCTTGAAAATGTATAAGAAGTCTTTATCTGAAGCTAGAAGAATGATAAAAAATCCACCAGAAATAAAAATTCATTCTATTATTAATGAAATGCCACCACGTTAAAGAACCAAAAAAGAAATTTAAAAGAACTAGAAAAGTAGGAAAAAGATAAATATATATAAATTAAAATTAACAATAACTTCTTTATAAAAAAACAAAAGTGTATATTTTATGAGGAGGTTATTTAATATGAATAGAGAAAATATCGTACGGAGTATTATTAATTCTATAGATCCAAAGGAATATGATATTGATGATGATTTTGATATTATAAAAGGGGCATTTTTATCTGAAAAAGTAGTTAATAGTTATTTTAATAAAGTATCACCTAAAGAAAGTAGTATTAGTATAAAAAATATGATCAATGGTGCTTTTGATATTTTAATTATAGGTGTAATTAAAAATTCTATTGCAAAAGTTAAAGGATTACTATTAGATCTAAAAAGAAAAGTTATTAATGAAATACTCAATTTATTAAATTCATATACATATAATTCAAAAGAATATATAAATAAAAAAGAAAATAAATTTAAATTAGTAATTGATATAATAGATGAATTTTATAATTATACTATGGAGTATTATACTGATTATATAATTTGGCTAATTGAAGAAAATAAAAATATCATAAATATGAATTATGATTATTACAATGCAATGAATAGATTAAAAGAAATTAATATTAAAATTAGAATTGATACTAGTAAAATTTATGAAAAAATAAGTTTAATTATTAAAGTATGGAAGAAAAACTATAAATATATATAAAAAATAAAAGATACCAATATTGGTATCTTTTATTTTGCTTTGTAATACATATCATTTATTAAACTAACTTTTAAAGATTTTATATAAGACCGTAATCTTTATGAATAATTCTAGGTATTCCATAATCATTGTCATAAAAAGATTTTATTTTTTTATAGACTTTTTCATCTATCTTATCTTCATAAGATGATACTATTTTATCATTGTTTACAAGAGTAATATTGATTATAGGGTCATAAACAAATAATAGAATTTTATATACTATAGTTTTTTGGGTATTAACTAGTCTTAAATTAGGTAATGCTAAATTAAAAATATATTCTAATTTATAATCTGGTTCGGTATGAGTACTAATTCGATCTAATATATCTAAAACATCTTTTAGTAATGATTTATTATTGGATGGTATAGAAGTTACTGGTTTAATATCTTCTTTCAATTTAAAACTCTCCTTTAATCTTTAAATTTATATCCATTAGTATAATCGATTTCTATTAATTCTAAAGCCTTTTTATAAGCTGCTTCTTCAGATAATCCTTTTAATAATTCTTTTTTATAATAATATTCAAAATACTGATCAAACTTACTATGCTTACTAATATAATATCGTTCTTCTGCTTTCTGTAAACTATCTTTCATATTATACCTCATTTATTTTTATAGATTTTTTATAAAGCTTTTTAATTCTAGCTAATTTCTTAGCTAGTCTGATTGTATTGTATTTTTTAATGTTTTTATCTATATATAGATATATCCATGCATATGCTAAGTGCATTATAGTAAAACTAGATGCTTCTAAACTAGAGTTCTTAAATGGTAAATTAAATATATCATCTGCATCTAATTTGATTTTATATAATTCGCAATACTTATTTAGTCTATAAATCTCTTTATCTTGTTCATTATGATCTTTAATATCTATAATATAATTAAATGGATTATTAAAGATTATATATGATGGATAGATTTTTTTAGAAGTTCTATTACATAATGAAGTTAAACTTGCTTGTGCTAATAATAATTCATAAGCATAAGAAGTTAATTCACCATGGTGTTCATTACTAATAAATGCATTATTAAAAACATATTTTTCATTCTTAGTAGTAGGAACTAGTTGTAAAGTATTGTTTTTATCAAATTCTAATTTCATTGTTATTCTCCTTTCAAATATTATAAATTATCAAGCTCTTCCATATTATATTCTTTTGCATAATTTGCATAAACTACTCTAGCTTTTTTCGTTATAAAAAATCTTATATATAATCTATATAAGCTTTTAGAGAAATATTTCCAAAATGTATTTTCGTATTGTACTTGTAAGAGATTATTAAATTTAGATTCAGATGCAGTATCAATACATTGCATTACTTCTGTGAAAGCTTTTTTATCTATAAGAAAGTGTGCATAAGATACTCTACAAAGTGTATTAATTAGAAAATTATAAAATACAAGATATGCATTCTGTTCTACAAATGAAAGTTTTTTATTATCATTTGTATCAAATTTTTTTATCTTAGAAATAATAATATCAATATCATAATCTTTTTTAGTTCTATTAAGTTTCTCCATATCATTAACAAATGTCTTAATTATTAATTCACTCATTTCATTGTAATATTCTATGTCTGTTGTTTGAGTATCTTTTACTTTTTCCATAATAATATCTCCTTAATAAAACTATTTTTTATAAAAATCAATATTTAATAGATAAGTATTTATTATTGCAAAATTACCAAAACTTACTTTTTATCCGGGAATTCTATATTTTTAACTGGCTTAGTATAATATTCGCAATATAAACCTAATGGCTTTATTGCTTCATTAGAAAGAATTGAAATATTATAAATAATTTTATTATATTCTTCTAATGAGATATCAATAATTGGAGCAGTATATTCTTTTGTATTTTCATTACTTATGCATAAAGTACTGGTAAGAGTTTTAAAAGCAGTATACATCTCCTTTATACAATTTAAAATAATTTGAATTAGTTTATCTTTATCATATATTTTTTGTTTATCAAAAGCATTTATTTCATTTTTATAATTGATTAGTCTTTCCTCTTCAAAATTGATGAGAGCATTCCCAAACAATATAGAGGAATCCTTACTATTTTCTATATAATGCTTTTTTAATTCATTAATCGAATAATCAATAAATTTAGTATTTACTTTTTCCATAATAATATCTCCTTAATAAAACTATTTTTTATTATATAAATCATCGTTATTAATATAAAATGAAAATTTATCTGGTGGAAGTTCAGAATCATTAATGATTTCATTAGGGTTATAATCATTTATTCCAATTAAGAAATCACCCATTCTGTATAAATGATTAGAACCTAACTTTTGATTGATTATATTTATATTAAGCTCTAATGCTCTAATTGTTTCTTCTCTAGAGAAATAATTACTAGTTGGATCAAAATTCTCTTTATTACAATTATAAATAATAGTATCTAAAGTATTAAATATGAATCCAAAGTTTTTGTCATTAGGTACTACTAACTCATATTTAAATTTTGTACCAAAAAATCCTTCAATATTATTACCAGGAGCATCTCTCCAATACAATGATGTATTGTTCATAATCATGGTATTATCGCAAAGATAACGAATTTTTTCACTATATGGATATAGTAATTGCTCGCTAGTATATAATGCTACAGTACAAATAATACCAGCTATACAAGTTTTATTATTTGAATGAATACCTATAAGAAAATTAATATCATTATATCTAAAATTTGTAATAAATACTAATTGATCATCAGAATCATTTTCCTTTGTACTATTAGCATGGTTAATATCAATCCAAAAATTATTTTTATATAGTCCATTCAATTGTGTTATTATATTCTTAAACATACCTTGTTTGCTTTTAAATCTGTCATATTTATAAAATATATCAGAAAAATCAAAATCTTTATTTTCTTCTATAAGTTTAGATTCCATAAGTTTAAAATCAGTCGGCATATTAGTAATCCTCCATATCATGCTTTAAATTCATACGATAACAAAAATTCATTAATTTTTTATCTATTTCTTTTTTAGTAGTATTATCACTTTTTCAATTACTCTAAAATCAGTATGTTTAAAAAAAATCATTTATTATTTCTATATTTTCTTTATTACAAAAACCTTTTTCAGCTTCATTAAATAGAGTATAAACGTTTATAGAATTGTATTTAGGGTAAATAATACTAAGTACTTTTTACATTTTTATTTCTCCTTTTCATTAATATAAAATGAAATTCTATCTTTTGAAGTAAAATCATAACTAACCTTTTCAGGTTTAAAATCGTTTATACCGATTAGGAAATCTCCAATGTGGCAATCTTTCATCGAACTTAATTTTTTATTGATAAGATCTATATTATATTCTAATGTGTTAAGAGCTTCAACTTTTGAAAAATTATCAGTAGTAGAATCGTAATTTTCACACCCATACGTAATATCCTTTAATAAATCAAATACGAATTTAAAATTAGTATTATTTGGCACTAATAATTCATATTTAAATTCTAGATTTTTCCAATACGATCTATTTTCAGGTGCACAATTATAATACAATTCTGTATTATTCATAATAGTTGTATTGTTACAAAGTTTTTCTATTTGCTTCGTAGTTGGATATAACAGTTCTTTCTTTGTGTAAATTGCTACTTTGCTAATGATTCCAGCAGTACCAATCGGATAGATTCCTATAAGAAAATTAATATTACCATATCTAAAATTAGTAATAAATGCTAATTCATCTGATTTAGGTCCTTTGTCATTAGTATTATTATCAATCCAAAACATATCTTTATATAGGTCATTCAATGGGTCAATCAATATATCAAAGTTAGAACCGTCTTTAAAATATTTATCGAGTAAATTTTTAAAATTAAAATCTTTTAAATTCATATCTTTACTTTCCATAAATTTAATCATACCAAGTTTCCTCCATTTCTTTAGGGTATTCATGATAAGTTAATAAGAATTTATTAATTTTCTTAATAATAGTAGAATCTAATGGAAAAATTTTTATAAAATCATTATCGATTTGCTCGACTGATAAAATCATATTACCGTGGATTTTGGTATACATGATATTTCTTAAATATAATTCGGATCTTTTATCGATACATATAATTGGTGCTGGAATACCTTCGCTAAGAGATGATGTATCAAAAATAATAAATGAATTAGAACTTATTAAAACATTTGTTTTTTCTTTTTTCATAAGATTCAAAAGTCTATAACAATTAGTAATTTTATTAGAAATAAGTACTGCACTATCATTAGTATTAGATTCTATATCAATCAATCCATAATAAATTTCTTTGTTTAATTGTTTTTCGGTAATAGTTGTTTCAAATTTTGTATTTTCAAAATATGTATCTTTATCTTCAAGATAGAATCTATTATTAATGAAAAGCAATACTTTATCTTTATAATCTTTATTAAAGCTAATATCAATACATACGAATTGTTGTTTTTCTGTATCTTTCTTAAACCTATTATTATCCATTAATTTAAAAAGTGTATATGCTTTATCTAACTTGCTAATAACATCTTCTTTTGCATTTTCATTATTTGAAGAATATGCTGTATCAAGTTCTTTTTTAAATTCATCAATTTGATTTGTTACTTGTTCTTTAGTAAGTTCAATCATGATAATTCCTCCTTAATAAAAAATATGCACTATAGCAAGTTATCTTGCTATACATTTTTATAATATATTTTTTAAAAAATGATTATTGCTTATAAAAACAATATTATAAGTTTAATAAGAAAGGAGAGTAATTATGGATAATAATACTATGCCTCCTTTTCTAAAGAGAAAAGGAGATTCTATTCTTTATAATGGTGATGGAGAGTTTATTTTCTATATTCCTGAGATATTCTTTGATCAACAGATTGCGTATTTTGAAGGTGAATATATTTCTACTTTAGGGATTATGGATTATACTACCAAAATTAATAATAAGTTATCAGGTTTGCATACCTTTAATTATCCTACTAGGTTTAGTACTAAACCTTATAAAGTAGAAAAGATATCTAAAGTTAAACTTATTAAAGAATCAGAACCAGATGATTATAGAGTTTTATATTATAAAAAGAATGATCCTATTATAGTAGATATTAAAGTACCTCAAGATATTGATAATTCTGAAGCATTGATTAAATTATTCATAAAGAATGGTCATATCCCTAATACTATTCCATATGATAAGATTCAGGAATACTTTGTATCTAATTACCTTTATAATGGTAATAAATACTCATTCTCTTTACAGCTATTTGGTATTATTATTTCAGAACTTTGTAGATCTAAGAAAAATATTAAAGTTCCATTTAGACTATCTAAAGATAGTGATATGAAAGACTATAAACCTATTTCAGTTAAATATATTCCTAAACTTATTAGTGCATACACTTCACTTACATCTGAAAATATTGATGAATCGATTGTATTTGCTTCTTTGAATAATAATAAAGTTCAGATTCCTCTTGAAAGAGTTTTAACAGGAGAGAATATTGTTTGATAAGTGCTCTGCTTAACATATGATTAAAGTTGCCTTGACTAATAAAGGTAGTTTTTAATATAAGAAGTAATATATAAAAGGAGGATATATAATGGCAGCTCCAGATACTAAATTTATCTTTGATGACCAAACAGATATCAATCCTAATATTGGATTTGATACTGATACTACTAATAGAGCTACGTTCATGACTGTTTTTTCATCAGATAAAGGTCCAGAAACTTTACAAAAGAACTTATCTGGTAATGATTTTTTCGCTCTTTATGGTGATAACCCTAATTTCTTTAAACATGGTCAGCCATTGCTTCAGGCAGCTAAGATTGCTAATGCTGGTGGATTACAGTACTGCAAACGTGTTGTAGCTAAAGATTCTAAATTGGCTAATCTTGGTTTATTTGCTATTGTTAGTGAAGATACAGTTCAGAAAACTGACTCTAAAGGTAGACCACTTTATTATACTACTAAAGAAGTAGAAGGGTATTGGAAACTTACTACTACTGCATCTGAAACAAATTATCAGCAAGGTAATAAATATTCTAAAGGTGCTATAGTAAAATACAATTCTCAATACTATCAAGCATTGGTAGATGTAGATACTTCTAAAGAAGAACAGAGAATTGGAGCTACATACAAAGATGTAACTACTATTAAACCATCTTCTGGTGAAGATCTTAATGATTACCCAACGGTTAAAGCAGCCAAAATTAAATATAAATTAGCTCCTCTTACTGATTCTTTGCAGACTAATAATACCAGTGATATTCAATCTGTCATCTCTAAAGTCGAAAACTTTATGTATATGAATAAAAATACCATTGTTACTACTGCAAAAGGAGAAACTAGTTATCTTTTACTTACCTTTACTGATGTAGGTCGTGGTGTATCTACTAAGAAACTTAGATTTACTGCTGATACATCTACTAGAAGACCTGTATCTTATGTAAAGTATAAAGTAGAAGTTATGGAAGGCAGCAATACATTAGAAACTTATTATGCTACCTTTAATCCATATATTGTAGAATCTGCTGATGGTACTATTGCTAATGCTAAGAATAAAGCATTTGATCAAGTAATCAATGTTAGTCCTTATATTCGTTGCAAGTTCTATGAAAGCGAATATAATAACTTCGTAAAACAAGTTTCTACTATTTCCGGTGTTACTACAGCAGAGATTTCTCATTGTGATATTCTCTTTAGTTATGATAGATTTGGTAAACCAATCAATACTATTGAAATTGCTGAAGATTCTGATAGCTTAGATGATATCAATGGTAATATTCTTCAAAATGGTTCTAATGGTTCATTTGGAGATTATCCAATTGATTTGCAGCCAACTGTAAATGATGATGGAACTACTTCTGGTTTATCTCTTTATTATGAAGAAGTTTTAGAAGTATTTAATGGTACTTTCTCTGATGATATTTATGATTTGGATAATACTAGAATCGATGTAATCTTTGATGCTAATTATCCTAAAGAGATTAAAGATGCTATCGCTAACTTAGTAAACTTTAGAGAAGATTGCTTCTTCTTTAGAGATTTTGGCTTAAACCTTAATACTATTCAAGAAATTGAATCAGTAGCAGATCAATATTCTGAATATAAATCTAAGTTTATTGCTGATTATGCTAATAGCTTCTATGTTGAAGAACCATATTATCGTAAACAAGTACAAGTTACTGTACCATACTTATTAGTAGATAAGTTTGCTAAGCATTATATCAATGGTGTCAGCCGTCCATTCTGCGGACAGAGATTTGGTATTACCTTTACTAATGAAATTATAGATGGAACTATTAATTTTGCTCCAAAGAGAACTCCAAAAACTGATGATAATGTTCTTACTTATGATCAGAAACAATGGTTTGACGATAATAGAATTAACTATATTGCATATTATGATGGTATTCCAACAATGGATATTGAATATACTTCACAAGAAAGATATACTCAATTATCCTGGATTCATAATGTACTCCTTATTCAGGCTATGATGCATGATATTCGTAGACAATGTCCAAAGAGCAGATATGCATTTATCTATGATCAGGATTATGAATCTTATAAAGCAGATATTGAAAAAGTTATTAATAACTACAATGGGTACTTTAAGTCTATCAGCATCGAATATGTAAAAGATGACCAGTATGAACTTAATAAGATCTTCTATGCAGTTATTAAAGTTAGCTTTAAAGACTTCATTCAGTCTGAAATCTTTAAGCTTACTATGATTAACTCAACTAGTAATGTAAGTGATTAATTAGAAAGGAGAAATAAATAGCATGGCTGTACATAATATTTATGAAGGTATGAAAGCTCCTAAAGACATTACTAGATATATGTTATCTAGAGGTGTTGTAGACTATTCTGACCTTTACCAGTTTGATAATTATGAAACAGGTTATAGCTTCTTGATTGTTTTAAAGATTCCTGAATTCTTATCTAAACTTAAAGATGCTAATGATACATATAAAACTTTGATTAATGACTATACTCATATCCTTGAATATGATTTCAAAGGATTGGATGGTCTTGATGATCTTACTGTAGAAACTAACTCTCTTAATGATGGTATTAATGAAATTAATATTATTACTAGAACTACTGAACAATCAGCAGGTTCATTTACTATGAGATTCTATGAACGTTCTGGTTCTATTATCACTAAAGTAAATGAATTGTTTATTCGTGGTATTAAAGATCCACGTACACAGGTTAAGAGATATAACGGATTGATTGATCCAGTTAATAAATCTACCAATGTGCTTCAAGCTGGATATGAAAATGAAACATTTGAATTCTTATACGGTGTTTGTGACAATACTATGTCTAATATCGAAAAAGCATATTTACTTGTTTCTTGCCAGCCAACTTCTGCTGAAATGTCTATGTATAACTCTCAGAAGGGTGAAATTCAGTGGAGAGAATTAAACTATGCATTCAATGGTTATCCAGTTACTGGTTCTGCTGTAACTAAGAGAGCACAAGATTTCTTAGATTGGATTAATAGTAGAACTGTATTTGAAGAATCTAGATTCGGTTATAAGTCTCTTAATAATATGCAATCTCCTTCTGAAAAGTCTACTAATGAACCAACTTCTGCACTAGCAGATGGATATAATACTTTCTATTAATAAAAAATAAATAATATATCAGTGCAGTATATACTGCACTGATATATTATTTATTTCTTTAATCATCTAATCAAATATTAAATACTAAAATTGTATCCTCCATATTATTATTCACCTCTTTTCTTATAAATTAAATTGAATAGAAATAGATATTTATTATAAGTATATAAATATTCTTTATATACTCATATCTATATTATACAAATATAGATTTAAACTATTACATATTATCATTATTATCTGTACTAGCAGATTGAGATAAAGCTATCTTAGCATTATCTAAACATTCATCCAAGAATCCTTCTGGGAATAATGATTCGACCATTTTCATTCT
>ERZ808258.842-NODE-842-length-10384-cov-2.885662_pt1 | contig 10384 bp, 8 predicted proteins | sample MGYA00521280_ERZ808258 | MGnify/ENA primary metagenome ERZ808258 (study PRJEB31516, sample SAMN03275585) | gut metagenome | biome: mammalia-associated habitat; material: feces | host: Papio cynocephalus | place: Kenya | collected 2012-07-19 ...
TCAAATTGAGTGGGGGTCTTGAATGTCGGCGGATTCCAAATATAAAGCTTGTAATTACCGTAAGGTTTGTTGTTCTTACGATCCTGGGCAACATAAAAAGCGCAATTTGTATTATTAAATACTATGTTTTGTGGCTTTAACTTAGCTTCTTGAAGCTCTACATCAAAAATGCGATCAAAAGCTAGAACACCTTTTTGGTTGGGATCCAGAGTTGCGGTGCAGTTTACGTCTGCAAAGTCCTCGCCATTGTAGAAATAGCCCTTGACAAACATTTTGCTGTCAACGTTACGTACGATCTCGGGATCTGCACGGAAACCAGGTTTGCCGCTTTCATGCTCCATAAGAGTTTCCAATTTGCCAGTTTCCATATTTAACTTGGCAAAAGTGGCTCCGGAACGAGTAACAATGATCATGTCCTTCTGATCAGGAGTGAGCATGGTATACTCTATATTGGTAATAGGCTTTCCTAACGGAATGTGTCTAATTCCATCTTCGTTGAATTTACCATTAGCAATAGGAATTACGACTAATTCCATAACATAGCCCTTGCGGACTTGCTCTATGTTGTGGTTTCTTTGAGCAAAATAAACGAAATCACCTTCGTGGCTGAAACCGTCCAATTTTGTGTAAAGTTCTCTGGCACCTATATCGTTGGCCCTAAGCTTCTGGTTATCTAAACGATCTTCGGCAAAAGCTTGACCGGCAGCTAAGGACAACACGCAAGCACCGGTAATCAGACCGACGGCAAATTTGTTCATCATGATCGATTGTATCCTCCATCTCAAGAAAAGAGTATGTTCAAAAAAACTTAAGTTCAACTCTAATGAGAAAACATATCAGCGATTGTATTTTGTGATCCTAAAGAAATATCCTAGCAATTTTTAGGCATGTCATAATAAAATACTTAGGCTCAAAATAAATATAAGGGCACTGAGCCTTCTAAGCTCAGTGCCCTTACACTCTAGCAAAAGCTAGTACTTACTTTTTGAAGTATTCATCCCAATGCCAAGCCAACTCGGTGAGTGTCCTGACGCCTACGCCAGTAGGGCCAGCGGGATAATATTTCCAAGCTTTGCTACGCCAAGCTGGGCCAGCGATATCCAAGTGGGCCCAAGAGGCTGTTTCTGGTACAAATTCTTTTAAGAAGAGACCAGCCGTAATCGCTCCAGCAGTGGGACCGCCTACGTTGTTCAAATCGGCAAAAGGCGTATCGAGCATTTCTTTATATTCCAAAGGAAGAGGCAACTTCCAATAAGATTCGCCCTGAACTCCGCCGGCAAAGGTAATAGCGTTAACCAAAGAGCGATTATTGCCCATAATACCGGTGAAAGACTCACCTAAAGCGCGAACGCAAGCTCCGGTAAGAGTACAAATGTCGATAACATGGGTGGCACCCAGTTCTCCCGCTAAAATCAGACCATCGGCCAGAACTAAGCGTCCTTCAGCATCGGTATTTTCCACATGGACGGATTTTCCGTTTTTGTACACCACAATGTCGCCAGGACGCTGAGCTTTAGCGTCGGGCATATTTTCGGCACTGCAAATAATGGCTGTAACTTTAATATTGGGACGAAGGGTGCCCAAAGCTCGCATAGTAGCCAAAACGGCAGCGGCGCCGGCCATGTCGCCTTTCATTTCGTGCATTCTGGAAGCAGGCTTGATACTAATACCACCGGAGTCGAAAGTAAGCCCTTTGCCAACCATGGCGAAGTGGGGAATAGGCTCGTCGCTTTCTTCTTTTTTGCCCTTTTGAGGATCATAGGTGATAGCGAACATGCAAGGAGGATACTGAGAACCGCTACCCACCTTAAGATGGCCGTTGAAACCTTCTTCTTTTAAACGCGGCTCATCGTACTCTATAAAATCGTAATCGAACTCTTCAGCTAACTCTTTGCCCATAGCGCAGAGAGTTTGAGGGTTGATCACGTCACCGGGCTCGCAGCAAAGGTTTCTGGCCATATTGACGCAATTGGCTAAGACTAAGCCTTCAGCTAAGGCACGTTCGGCTGGCTGATATTCACTGACGGCAAAAGAGATAGTCATCTTTTCAGAGACATCTTGTTTGTCTTTTTTATATCTGTCGAAAGACCATAAAGCCATACCGGCAGCTTCGGTAGCTTTGCCCACATATTGGAGGCCCATAGGACTATTTAAAGCAAAAAGTACGTTATAACGCTTTGTTTTGGAGGCGTATTTGATAGCGTCAGCTACGCAAATCTTAACAACTTCCGCAGTACTAAAGCCTTTATAGTCTCCGGTATAATAAGCGAGAATGGCGCCGATATTTTCACTCTGGCTAGGCTCGAAGAATAAGTAAGAACCGCTGCGATTGTTGCTGTCGTATTCAGCTTGTAAAGCTTCCGCTTTGGCTTTTATTTTCTCATCTTCAATATCAAAAAACTTCTCGTTTTTATCTAAAATGAGTACCAGCAAATCTGCTTTCCACTCGTTAAAAGGAGTGGCTATCGGTTTTATAAACATGGTGCCTCCGACTAGGTTAAGTTTGTGGCACGATTTGAAAGGGCCAACATAATTTAGAAGGCGCGTTGACACCTAAACAGCGACCGCGCTCCGCAGTTTTTGGGAAATCAACCAATGATTCCTGCCGTAACTTTTAGCAGGTTTCACTTTAATAAACTGTTAGGAACAGTAAACGACTCGGCAAAGGGAAGAAACTGCCAATGCGGAAATAACTTTCCGGCAAGTTTTTCGGTTAAGGGTCGAAGGAAAATGTAATTAGCCGATAAGAGAGCTGCTCCGTATTTTAGGCTGCTTTGTGAAGGAGAATATAAACAACGTTATGCTAAAGCAAAAGTTATTTGTCTGGGGAGTCGTATTCGCTGCAACAGGAACTTTGTGGAGCGCTGTCAGTTACAGCGAAGCTAAGGCTTATTCTCCTTCTTCCGAGGTACAGTATGCTTATGCTATTAGTCTTAACGATGGAGCTAAATTATTGGCTCAAAGTGGCGAAAATACTTCAAAATCAAGTAAAGATTCCGGAAAAGAACGCAAAGAGCGCAAGAACTTTACATCTAAGCGGCAGCGTAATAAAATGGCTCAGGAACGTAAGGACCGAGAGACTCAGGTCGACTTTATCGATTCTGAAGATGGCTATTGGAATGCCAGGGGAGGAAATGCTCCTCAATTCGGTGACGGAGGCTCAATCAATTCTGTTATGTTTGAGAATCGTCCTGGACGCAGAGTTAAAGAACTTCCGGCCGGGCCAGTGCGCAGCAGCAATGTGGAGGTTACAGGGGGAAAATCCACAGAAATTACTGTAAACGGACGCCCAGTTCACCTAGATAAGGTTAAAGATAAGCAAAGGTAAAGATAGTAAAGCAACTCAAAAGTGATAATCTCAAGTGGCGAGCGGCAATGAAGAAAGTTGCTCGTTACTCGTTAAGTTATATTTTTAAAGTTTTTAGGGGCAGGTTCTATGGAGCCTGCTTTTTTAGGTGGTGGTAATTATGGATGAAACTACTATGGCTGCTGGAGCGGGTACTGCTGCGGCGGCTTTTCCTTGGCAAGCTTGTTTATTGCAATTAAGTGGAGGCACTGTGGCCGGTTTGGCCGTGGGATATTCGCTTAAAGCTGCTCTCAGAGCCGCTCTTTTGGTTTTGGGATCTATTATTCTTCTTATGGCCCTTTTAGCTCATGCTGGTTTTATAACTGTCAATTGGGGAGCTGTTTGCGGCTCGATAGAAAGTGGCACCAAAGCGGCCGGAGAGTTGGTCAATAATTTAGCTTCTCAGCTTTCCTCCTCGATGGCTGGCTTTACTGCTGGAGCTATCGGTGGCTGGAAAATGCACCGTTAATTGGTATTATCTGAAGATGGCTATAGAGTGGGCTGCTCTTTGAGCTAAAGTTTTTTGTAACTTTTTGGCTTTTTTGGAAATATTTAGTGGCTCTTTCTATAGCTTCTTTCTTTATAAGGGCATAAGATTATCATGCTCGGCGTAGAGTACGTCGGCTTGCAATTATATTGTTGGATTACTCGAATAATATTTCTTTTCGAGTACATGGGAGGACTGTTTTGGATCCTGAGCTGATTAGAGCTTTCGTCTTTATGCGTAAAGACCCCAAGTTTACTGTCAAATTGGCCATCTTGAGCGCAGCCATGTTTGTGCCTATTTTTGGCTGGATCTTGGCTTTGGGCTATTGCGTAATGCTATACCGCAACTATATAGACGGTAAAGACGACGAACTGATCTTACCTGAATGGGAAGATTTCGGCAATTACGTCTTTAAGGGCGTTTCTTTAGCGGCAGCTTTAGCTTGTTATGCCGCATTCTTTCTCGGTTTGGGATTGGCTTTGGCTTTCGCTTGCGGAGCTCCTTTGTTGGTTGTAAATGCTGTCGGAGGAGAGGGCGTCAGCATTTTCACTTCCTTATTACTATTTGTCGTCTCTTTTGCAGTTGTTTTTGTGGGTTTCCTTATTTCTGGAATGGCCTTCAGTTTCTTTAGCGAGAGTCTAACCGTTTCTGATTGCTTTAAAGTTCTGGATGTTATCCAGCGCGCTATGGGCTTAGGAACTAGTTATTACTTATTTTGCGCTATATTGGCTTTTATTTTTACTTTATCTATAAAGTTCTTATGGTTTAACGGTTTCTTCTTATGGATTTTAGCTTCAGCACTTCAGGCTTACCTGGCTGTTACTTTTGTCTATGGTTTAGCCAATTTGGTCCAAGACACATACCATCCGTCGCTTTATGATCCTACTGATATTCATATTGAGCGCTCTGCCAATATGGAATTGGATCCCACAGAAGATGAAGACGAATATGGCCATTCTAAACCTGGTAAACATGGTGCTTCCTACTGGGCTAGTCACCGTCCCGATACTTCTATTACTTGGTCAACAGATTCCGACAAAGCTGAATAAAATACGCCGAAAAAAGCTCCAGTGTATCATAAGCGGTTGCTTTCTATCTAGATTCCAAACTTCAAAGTTTGTCTAGGTTGAGAGCAGCCGCTTTGTACATTTTAAGTTTTTGCTGCAAGGCTAATGACGAAATTGGCGACAACTTGTCCCTAGATCTTATGATTTTATGTCGGTTTTTCGTTATATTTTGAAGGATATAACGAAAGTAGATAGAACAGGGGCGGCCGTATACGTATACAGTATCTTTTTTCTGGAGATTGGGCTCGCTATGCAAAGCGCTCATAGGAACTCCACCACTCGTCCTTTAACTTATAAGTGGTTCGTTTTAAACGATTTAAATGGTTTTTTTAGTGTCATGTTTGACAACTTGACCGTTTTGGCATTTTTAGCTTTTATTCTGACGCAAATTTTTGCTATGCCGACCGAGTTTGTCTATGGAAAAATTTTCCCTGGTACGGCTTTAGGTGTTCTTTGTGGAGACTTAGCCTTTGTATGGTTGGCTTTTGTGCAAGCTAAGAGGCAAGGGCAAGATTCGACTGCCATTCCTGTAGCCATAGACACTCCTTCCACTGTAGGCTTGGCTTTTGCTGTTTTTGGCCCTGCTTTTATTACTTATAAAGCTGCTGGCTTATCACCTCAGGAAGCAGCTATACAGACTTGGTATTTAGGTATGGCTACAGTTATGGGCTGTGGCTTGGGAAAATTTTTGGGTTCCTTTATCGGCGAATGGATAGGTAAGATTGTTCCTAAAGCTGGTTTAGTAGGAGCTTTAGCTGGAGTTGGTATTGCCTTATTGGGGGTAGTGCCTTTTATTGAAGTTATGGGAGCTCCAGCCGTAGGTTTATTGTCTTTCGGCATTATATTCTATTCTTTAATTGCTAAAATAGAGCTGCCTGGCAAAGTTCCTGGAGTATTAGCAGCTGTAGTATTGTCTACCGGTTTATACTATATTTTAGGCCCCTTGGGCTTAGCTGGTCAGCAATTTATCGTTCCTCAATTTTCAGCCGCTTTCAATTTCCCCTTGCCTAATTATTATTTTATTTACGGATTAAAAGATTCTCTACAGTATTTGCCTGTTGTGCTTCCTTTTACGGTTTTAACTATTGTCGGTGGTGTTAATGTGGCCAAAGGAGCAATTTTAGCTGGTGATAGTTACAATATGCGTGAAGTCTTACAAATAGACGCCGCTGTAACCTTAATTTCCGGCTTATGTGGTGGTATTGCTCCTACTACTTTATATATTGGCCATGCTGCATTTAAGGGTATGAATTGTCGTGCCGGTCACGTTTTATTGACTGGAATTTTTGTCGGCGTGTTTGGTATTTGCGGTTTAATTAAAGTTATTGTCGATTTCGTGCCAACGGCCGCTTTAGCGCCCATTTTGGTATTTGTTGCCTTGGAACTGACTTCACAAGCTTTTCGAGATAGCGATAATAATTTTCGCACTGCTTTAACCTTCGCTCTATTTCCTTGTATCATGAGAGCTTTAGCCTTAAAGGGCAATTACAGTGATAATTTTGAATCATTGGTCAGTCGCTTAATGGCTGAAGCCAATGGCCATCGCTTTTTGAGTGAAAATTTGATTATTCCAGCTTTGGGTAACGGTTTTGTTTTAACGTCTATGCTATGGGGCGCCTTTTTAGCCTTCTTCATTGAACGTCGCTTACGCCGGGCTTCTGTTGTGCTATTTATTTTAGCAGCATGTTCATTTGTGGGCTTAATACATTCTGTTTCGCCAGCTGGATTTATGTATTGGCCTTTTAATTTACCTAACGATATAGAAAAAGCTATACCTTTTCAGTTTGCTGCTGGGTATCTTTTAGCTGGTTTACTTATTTTTGGATTATCTTTTAGCAAGTCTTCTATTTGGTCTATTTATGAAGATGAAAATCGTGAAATACGTGCTAAATTAGCCCAAAAAGCAGCAGCGCCGGAGTCAGTTTCCTAGTTATAAACCGGGAAGAGGCTGTTTTTGCAGGAATGGAGACTAAATAGCCAAAAGATCGCCCCGATTTTTTGCTATTTAGAGAAAAAAGATGCTCGCTAAAGATTGTGAAACTACCTTAGTAAATTTTGATGATTACTCTGTGCCTAGCACTGCAGAAAGGTTACATGCTGATTCTAGTATGAGAGGGCGGGGAGTAACCATTGCTTTTTTAGATTCTGGTTTTTACCCTCACCCCGATTTGGGAGATCGTATTGCTGCTTATATCGATTTAGGTGAAGAGACTCAAGATTTAAATCCACATGCCAATCGCAATGGTTGGAATTGGCATGGCATGATGACTTCCGTATCTGCTTGTGGTGATGGCTCTCTTTCCGGCGGCCGCTATCGAGGGCTGGCTTCCGAAGCTAAGGTTGTGCTTATAAAATGCAGTCGCAACGGTATGATTTGCGACGATTTAATTCTAAAAGGTTTACATTGGGTGCGTGATAACGCTGCCAAGTATCATATCAATATTTTAAATATTTCTGTTGGCAGCGATTTTGATCCTAAAGAATTAAATTGTGAGATTTCTCAAGCTTCGGAAGAGCTTGTGTCTAACGGCATTTTGGTTATCGCGGCCGCCGGTAACACGCGTACGCTGCCTCGTCCGCCAGCCAATGCTCCTTCTGTACTTACTGTAGGTGGTTGCGTTTCTCGCAATGCTTGCACTCCAGAAGAAGCCGAGCTATATTGCAGCAGCTATGGTGTTATCTTAGACTTGGTAGTTAAGCCGGAAATTATCGCTCCAGCTGCTTGGGTGGCTGCTCCAATTCTGCCCGGCACAGTGCAATACAAGCGAGCTCAATATTGCTATGACTTGGCAGTGACGACTGGCGGGCCTTTGCTCAATTTGCTTAGCGAAGTACCTGAAGGCATAGGCTTGCCAGACAATTTATATCAACTCAGCCGCGAAGAACTAGCTAAAAAACTAGATAAATGGCTACTAGATGATAAAGTTGTTGGTCGTCATTATCAGCATGTGGATGGAACTTCTTTCGCGGCTCCTACTGTAGCTGCTATTGCCGCTCAGATGTTGGAAGCCAATTCGCAACTAACTCCAGCTGCTATACGCCAGATCTTTATGTCTACAGCCGACCGTGTTAATGGCAAAGACCTTCTAGCTCAGGGCTGTGGTATCGTTAATGCCAGCCGAGCTGTTGAGCAAGCCCACGAAGCTTGGACGCATGATCAAATTTGTGAGTTACGCCCTCCTTTGGTTTTAGATGGCAAATTGAGCTTCATCTTTGTCAATTATTTTGCCAAAAAAGTCGAACTAATGGGAGACTTTAACGATTGGACGCCTCATCAGTACTATTTCCATGAAATGTTCGATGGCACCTGGAAAGTGGAAATTGATGCGCCGCCGCCAGGAAGATATCGTTACAAGTTCAGGGTAGACGAAAAAGATTGGTTTGAAGATCCTGCCAATTTATATCGCAAGCCCAATGTGTGGGGAAGCTACGACTCCATTTTGAATATCGCCTAAACAAAAAATAAGCGCAACCTTCTTCGAAGAGTTGCGCTTATTTTTTTATTCGAACTTTTGTGAACGAGCTAATAAATTGATGATAGCTTGTTGCAAATCATGCTCACCAGACAAGATTTGGCAAGTCTCCTTGATAATAGGTGTTTCTATGCCCAAATTTTGTGCTAGTTGTAAGCAACTATTAGCTGTAGTAACCCCTTCGGCTACTTGCTTCATCTCTTGCATAATATCTGATAATTTGCGACCTCTACCGAGCATCAAGCCTACTTGGCGATTGCGACTTAAATCGCCTGTAGCTGTCAAAAGCAAATCTCCTAGACCGCTTAAACCTGATACGGTGGAGGAGCGACCACCCATAGCCATTACAATGCGCCTAATTTCTATAAGAGCTCTGGTGAGAAGAGCGGCTCTAGCGTTGGCTCCCATTCCTGCTCCATCAACCATGCCTGCAGCTAAAGCAATAACATTTTTTAAGACTCCACCCAATTCAACACCTACTATATCGGTAGAGGCATAAGCGCGGAAATACTTATAGTGATAAAGATTGGCAGCCAAAGAAGAGAGGCGCGGCACTGGAGAAGCTAAAGTAACGGCTGTAGGCAATTCTTTGATAACTTCTACAGCAAAAGAAGGGCCGGAAAGAACTACTATGCGCTCCAAACGTCCCAGCACTTCAGAAAGTACCTCAGACATACGCATAAGACTATCTTTTTCTAAGCCTTTGGCTGTGCTTATAATGACGCTTGAAGGGCTGACATTTTCTTTAACTTCTTCAGCTACACTGCGTACAGCTCCTGAAGGCACAGCAAAAACGATAAAATCGGCTCCTTTGACAGCATCTTTAAGATTATATTCAACTCCCAAATCGCCAGGATCACATAAGCGCATATCACCAAAATAACGAGCATTAAATCCTGTCTTGATGGAATCTAAATCTATGGCGTCGCATCCCCATATAACTACATCGCTGCCGGCTTTCTGTAAGTGCAGGGCTTGTGCTGTGCCCCAACTTCCCGAACCAAGAACGGCAACTTTATAGCTCATAATCAGAAAATATCTCCAAAAAAATCTTTACTAGCGTGGCGGTGAGGCTTTTCCATTACTGAGCCTGGCACCTTCTACTGCTTATAAATATGGCCTCGCATTTAAAGGCAAAAGACCAAGCGAGTTAATTCGCCGCCTCGACTTTTGTACCCTATCTAAAAGAACTCAAACATCAGCAAAATTGTGTTTCTAAAAAATATAGCCGCCATAAAGGCGGCTTTACTTTTTTGGGTTACTCGGTAACTGTGACCGTAACGGTGCGCACTCCCCACTGAGAGCACTGGGCATTGTTTGGTAGCCAAATATCTATTTTGTTTCCGTAAATGCCACCACCGGTATCTCTGGCTTCACCCCAGCCGTAACCGGGAACATATATTTTAGAGCCAATAGGAATGACGCTAGGATCGACAGCAATACAACCTGGTCCGGTATAGTGTCCGCTGGCTGTGCGCCCATTTAAACAGTAGGCGTAAGCCGTTACCGTAATCGTACGGCCCTGAGGTTCAGGAGCGGCGACTATTTTGTATTCGGCACTGGTTTCAGCTCCGCGAATAAATGAAGAAGCTAAAGAGTCAGCAATTTTAATATGGTTGCTGTTATTTTGACGAGCTTTATTCTCGTTTACTTTAACATCTTCTATATCTCTTATTGTTTCGACTTCAACAGTCTCTGCATTAACTCTATTGGGCAGCAAGCCACTTTCGTTAGGCGATACAGACACTAGAGAAGGTGCCGGAGGCATATTTCCCAGATCTTGACTGCAAGCATTCTGCGCTAAAAGCAGAATAGGCACAACCCAGATACATGCCACCAACACATAAGCCCAAAGCTTACGCATTATGGTCTCCTTAGTTTTCTCTATATCCCATCTCTTTGCCAAGGAGATGAAATCTATGAATTAACAGCTTTTTTCGCTAATTTAAAGCTAAAAAACAACAAAACCTTAAATAAGGTTGATATACTGCATATTTTCTAATAATTATAG
>ERZ808258.844-NODE-844-length-10367-cov-2.704519_pt1 | contig 10367 bp, 7 predicted proteins | sample MGYA00521280_ERZ808258 | MGnify/ENA primary metagenome ERZ808258 (study PRJEB31516, sample SAMN03275585) | gut metagenome | biome: mammalia-associated habitat; material: feces | host: Papio cynocephalus | place: Kenya | collected 2012-07-19 ...
TTTCAAGTATATATAAAGTGTGTTTCGACTGACATTTAATTTTTTTGCTATCACAGTCTTACTGACACCTTCCTTTAATAGACGTTTAATTATTTCGCCTTTTCCGCTAAGCTTTGTTTTCATATTTTTACTCCCCTTTGGTCTACCGAGTTTAACACCTTCAGCCTTTTTGCGAGCCAAAGCCTCTTTAGTTCGCTGACTGATGAGATTACGGTCTATCTCGGCCGACAATCCGAAAGCAAAGTACCTTGCTTTGGATGTCATCGCCAAGACGATAGTTGTCTTTGATAGTCCAAACGCGGCACTCTTTGGTCATGCAAATATTCAGGATTTCCATAATCATAAACAAATTACGCCCAAGACGTGAGAGTTCCGCACATATGATAAAGTCATCTTTTTGCACTCGCTTCAATAGTTTTCCCAGCTCTCGCTTATTATACGCTTTTGTACCACTGATGGTTTCCTCTATCCATCCATCAATCACGAGTTTGTTACGCTCACAGAATTTGTTAATCTCGAAACGCTGATTCTCTACTGTTTGTTTGTCGCTACTGACCCTGATGTAACCGTAAATCATAATAGTATTTTATTGTTTTCTTATTAGACATGGGAGGTTGCCAGATTCTATATGAGAGCTTCTCACATTCTATCTGGGAGGTCGTCACATAGAATATAGGAAGCTCCTGAATTCTATATTGGAGGTTACCGAATACAATAGGAGGATTTCAAAAATAGTATTCGCGAGCTTTTCAGATGCGGAATTAAATTAGACAAAAAGCTGTGTGATGTGATGTTTGCTTTGGTATAAACACAAAAAAAGACGTACCGATTAGGTACGTCTTTTTTTGCATTATATGTAAGATTGAACTTATTTCAATTCTACTGTCACACGACGGTTGTAAGAAATCGGTGAAAGGTCGTTAACACCACCGGCTGCTTTGGTTTCGATGTTATCACGGCTTACGCCCATCTTAACCAATTCGTTGGCTACGGTGTCGGCACGACGCTGGCTCAGCTTCTGGTTGTAAGCTGCTTTACCCGTCTTGCTGTCAGCATAACCGGTTACCAAGATCTTTGTACCATTGGCTTTTGCGTATTCGGCAACTTCTTTGACGTTTACAAGATCCTTACGAGAAGCGATTCTTGATGAGTTGATGTTGAAGAATACTGATTGTTTTGTTGTAGCCAATTCTTTCTTAACTACGGTCTGTGCAGGTGCATCTTTCTTCTGAGCCAAGAGAGCTTTGAGACGTGCATTCTCGTTTTGTGCATCACGCAAAGAAGCATTCAAAGCATCCATCTGCTCTTTGTTCATAGCCATCAAGGCATCAACATCCGGAGTATTCTCCCATGTGGCCTTGCCAAGGTTGAACTTCAAACCGAGTTCGGCAGAAACTACTTTGTCCTGATTCTTCAAGAAGACATGATCCTGCGTGCCGATTGCGCCGTCCATCTTGCCTTCTGCACCCATCATTGAAAGGTCAAGGAAAAGGTCAACATGCTTGGCCAGACGCCAGGTATTCATGATACCGATGTTCAAATCCATTGCATAAATGTTGGAAGTACAGTTGCGAACTACACCTGCACCAACATAAGGAATGAAGTTCCACACGCGACTTTCGTTGTAACCACAAAGCAGGTTGCTCAGATTGAACATTACTTGTTCGTTCAATGCCCAATAGTTTTCCATACCTTCTTTGTTAAGATGGCAGTCTTCAGACACAACGCTCTTGCCCCATACTCCTTGGAACTTTGTGCGAAGACCGATGCCGGGAGTAAACCATTTGCCAAGGCCAATGCCGAATCCCCAATTGCGACGGAAATCTTTGAAGGGGCTCTTGGCAAAACCTTCGCCTACTTCTTGATCCGAATAGAAAACATTGTAGCTACCGCCTGCTGTGATGAACCAATTGCTCCAAAAAGAATTGGTTGCCACGCTGTACTTTTTCTGCGGTACATCTGTAATTTGCGCAATAGCATAAGAAGACATGCCTGCAAATGCTAATACAAGAAATAACTTTTTCATACTTTCCAATTTTAACTGTTAGTTTATCTGTACGCTAATAATAATCTCTCTACGATTCTTTCTTTTTAAAGTCTTGCAAAAGTAAGGAAAATAATATACCTGACAAACTTTTGCCGTAAAAATGTAGGTATTTCAAGGGCTGAAACAAGACTTTTATGTTTTTTTTCAGCGCAACAAAGCCTCTATTCTATCATTTGAGACGATTGTCAAGATGGGTTTGCCATCGGGTGAATAGTTGGGAAGCTCACACGAGAACAAGTCGTCTACTAACTTTTTCATCTGTTCGGCCGATAGCACAAGTCTGGACGTTATGGCACTTTTACGGGCAAGGGCCAGTGCCAGCTCATGACAGATTTGTTCTTGAGGCAAGCCATCCTTGTTTAAAAAGATTTGGAAGATTTCATTGACAAGATTTGAAATATCCTGCTTTTCAACTCCGGCAGGAATTCCATTAACTGCATATTTACCGAATCCGAGGTTTGCGATTTCAAAACCCACTGATTCCATATCGTTTATATGCTCATTGAAAACCATTACTTGAGATGCCGGAATCTGTATCAGTTCGGTAAAGAGCAGACCTTGCGATACAATGTTGCGCTCTTTCAAGCTATTCAACAACTTGTCATAAAGTATGCGCACATGGGCCCGATATTGGTCGATAATCATCAGACCCGATTTGACCGACGTAAAGATGTATTTGCCTTTATATTGGTAATATACCGTATGCTCTTTGTTCCAGTCTTTTATTTCCTCTTCGCCTTGATGAGAATACAGTGAATTCTCTTCGATTTCTTCTTGCTTGGGAACAGCTGTTGTTACCGTTTTTTTCAAGGAAGCATAAAGATCTTCCCACTTGTCGGTGGTATAATTTCGCTTATAGTCTTCTGATGATGACTTTCGCGGAAACGGGCTATATTGGCTGTCTACATTGATTTGAGGGGAAACAGTCTGCAGCTTTGGATTAAAGGATGGTATTTCAGGGGTGGTCGCTTCACTGAAATCAATGGCCGGCATAGCATTGAAGCGTCCCAAGGACTCTTTGGTTGCTGCCAGTATGATTTTCCAAATGGCTTGATCGTCTTCGAACTTTATTTCCGTTTTAGTCGGATGAATGTTGACATCTATTCTCGAAGGGTCTACCTCAAAACAATAAAAATAGGGTACTTGCTTGTCGGGCGGAATCAAACGCTCGAATGCCGTCATGATGGCCCTGTTAAAATAGGTATGACGCATATAGCGACTGTTGATAAAGAAGAATTGGCGCATGCCTTTGCTCCGGGCACTTTCGGGCGTACCTACAAACCCGTCGATTTTTACCAACGATGTTTCAACTTGTACGGGCAGCAGTTGCTTGTCCAAATTCGTACCAAAGAGACTTGTGATTCTTTTACGGAATGATGAAGGACGCAAGTCGAGTACAAGAGAGTTGTCACGGTGAAAAGTAAAACTGATTTCAGGATGGATCAGTGCTACCCGTTCAAATTCTGACATGATGTTGTTCAGCTCCGTTGCATTGGATTTAAGGAAACGACGACGCGCTGGAACATTGTAGAACAGATTACGAATGGAAAAATTAGCTCCCACATTGCATGCAACAGGATTCTGCCCGACAATCTTGGAACCTTCCACCAATAGAGAAACACCGATCTCGTCTTCCGCTGTCCGCGTTTTCAGTTCTACCTGCGCTACAGCGGCAATAGAGGCCAGAGCTTCACCGCGAAAGCCCATGGTGCGGAGCTGAAACAGGTCTGAAGCATTTTGGATTTTAGATGTTGCATGGCGTTCAAAGGAAAGACGGGCATCGGTTTCTGACATGCCTTTTCCATTGTCGATTACCTGAATGCAAGTTTTACCGGCATCTGTTACCCAAACATCGATTGATGTGGCGCCGGCATCGACCGCATTTTCCATCAATTCCTTTATCACCGAAGAGGGACGTTGGATCACCTCGCCTGCAGCAATCTGGTTGGCTACGGAATCGGGCAACAAGTGTATGATATCGGCCATGATTACTTTGACTTTTTCAGCTGTTCCAAATATTGCAGAGGCACTTCACGACGCACACTCTTCTTCAGCTCCAAGCCTGAAGTCTTGGCACGCCATTGGAATATGTCGTTTTTGTCGCGTGGACGTATATAGTCAAACCAGGCAAAATTCTTGAGAAACGACTTTTCACGCGATACAAACGCAAGGGGATAAAACGTTCCTGTCGCTTCGCGTGTCCATATCTTTGAAGCCTGCTTGTTTTCCATATACATCTTGGCCAAGCTGGTTTCCATGTAGTTCATCCCAATCATAATACTGTCTTCATCGAAAGCATAATATACTACCTGAACGTTGCCCATCACATGGTTTTCTTTTAATTTCCCATTGTCAAAGAAAAAGCGCATTTCCTTTCCTGTGATTTGATTGTAATGAAGCGAATCCAATTCTTCGACCATCAGAGCCTGGTTGATTACACGAATGCTGTCTAATGTCGAGTCGTTCATGAAAGCATGAATCTCTTCGCCTAATATCTGGCGTTTATCATTCCAAACGATTGGATTTCCATAAAGCGAAAGAATAGACGACTCCGTATTATACGACAACGAATCGGCAACACTCTGTATATCACTCTTAAACGACCGCGCATGATAAAAACCTTGAAGCACACGATATACAGAATCCGTCTTTTGGTTGTAAGTATAAATCTTAAATGTATCGGCGTGAAGGTATAGGGTGTCCTGCTGAGAATAATCGCGAACGACAGCACTATCGTATGCGATGGTATAACCTGTGCTATCGTTATGGTAGCAATAGTTGGCGGTCAAAATATTCTTGTTCGACTTGTCATTGTATACAATATTGCGATAAGCATGAGCAATGCCTGCCGCTTGGTCATAGACAAGAGAATCGGCAACCATCTGCAGATCTTGATTAACAACGACGGAACGATTGAGCAAGGTTACGTTCTTAGACATTGTGTTATAATAGGCATCTTCGGTGTATATGCGGCTATTGCCACTCACTACATTCGAAGGGCCGAGCAGATGTGTCACCTTTGTCTGAGTATCATAATACATTGTATCTGATGTGAGCGTCATGTCTTTTCGCACCAACTGCACATGATAGTTAAACAACGCTTCTTTGGTGGAAGTATCATACTGCCCCCAATCTGAAGTCAGCGTGTTGCCTTCATCTATCAGTTTTCCTCCTTCAAAGAAATATCCCACATGATACACGCGATCATAATTCAAACTATCTGTATAAAGCACTGACTTCCGGTGTTTCAGCACCACCTTGTGACGGGCTTGTGCTATTTGTGAATTTCCATCATACAAAAGATACTCACTGTTCAATGACAATGTATCTCCCTGCAACATCCTTACATGCCCAAAGGCCTGAAACGAATTAGTCGTTTGAAAAAAGTTTGCACTGTCACAAAACAACTCCAGCCCATTGTGATAGAAGGAAACATTACCTGTAAAAATCTGCATGTCGGGATTCTTGTACTGGTTATACTCGACTTTGTCGGCATAACGCAGCTCTATCTTTCCGGCATCAGGGCGTTTGTCTTTCTTGGCATATGAGGTACAAACTGCGGATATCAGAAAGAAAAAGAGCAACAGGCAACAGCCCATAACTCCTTTCCTTTTATAATCGGTGTCTTGCAAATCAACTTTCATTTTATCCATCCTGGATACTTAAAATCCTTCCGCTTCCAAGCATCCTTTATACTGATGTAAGTGGTTTTCTGCTTTTCCTTAATCCATTGCTCCAACTTTTCTTCGTTCTTCTTTTGCGACACGATATCAGTCAAAGCTTGAAAGTCCTCTGTAATATCTGCTTTATGACCTTCGATGCGATTCTTGAGCAATACTATGGCACACACTTCCTTGCCGTTCTTGTTCATCATCGTAAAGGCGTCTGAGATTTCTCCCACATGCATCTTATCGACGACTTTCGCTACCTCTTGCGGCAAATCTTTCATTTCAAAACGAGATGTCTGTGTCAACGTTTCTGCCTGGCTATTTACCATCAATCCGTTGTTGTTCTTCGTATCTTTATCATCCGACAACGCATATACAGCGCGATCAAAAGTAAACTTGTTTTTTCTAATGTCATCTGCAATAGAGTCCAAACGATTGATGCATGCTTTAATGGCCTCCGGTGTAACAGTAGGACGAAGCAAAATATGCCTTACGTTAACTTTATCTCCTTTACGTCCTATCAATTGCATTATATGAAAGCCGTATTCCGTTTGCACGATTTTAGAAACCGTTTTCGGATCGGTCAAGGAAAAAGCGACATTCGAAAACTCAGGAACCAATTCTGCACGTCCATGATAACCTAATTCGCCGCCTTGTCGGGCCGACTGCTCATCTTGAGAATAGAGCCTTGCCAATGCTGCGAAACTCGTTTCGCCATCATTGACACGCTTGGCATAATCCAACAATTCCTTTTTAATCCGTTCAACCTCAGATGGCTCCACAACCGGTGATTGCGTCAAAATCTGCACTTCAACCTGCGGTTGAATATAAGGAAGACTGTCTTTCGGCATATTCTTAAAATAACGTCGCACCTCTGCAGGCGATATTTTCTTGTTTCCTATTATTTTCTCACGTTCTTGCTCCACTTTGGCAGACTCGATAAAAGCTTTAATCAGCTCCTGTCTGATCTGCTTTATAGGAAGACCGCGATATTCTTCTAACTTCTCTTGTGAACCGGCATACTCAATCATATAATTCAAGCGAGAATTGACCTGCGGCATAACATCGGCTTCCGTAACCTTGATACTGTCTATTGACGCTTGATGCAAGAATAGTTTTTGAATAGCCAATTGTTCAGGTATCACAGTATAAGGATCACCCTCTATCTTTTGTCCTGAAAGTTCGGCATTGATTCGCTGCAATTCTACTTCTGACTTTAATATGGGTTCATCGCCCACCACCCATATCACTTCGTCTATCACATTGTTAGGCTTATCGGGCGTTTGAGCCAAAACCTGACCTGCTCCTAATAGCAGCAACGCGTTTAGACAAAAGCTTTTACAAATATATCTCTTCATTCAATTTGCGATATTAATGCTTATTTACTGTAGACAAAACATCCTTATTGACTTTAAAAGAGTACTTTTTGCGAAGCTCTTCCAGCCACTCTTTCTCTTTCAAATCTTGGAAATCAGATACAACTTGTGCCTTTACATCTGTGTATGTCTTTGGTTTCCTTAGTTTCGCACCCACACAGGCCGAGTATGGATAAAGCTTATTTTGTTTGGAAACCGGTTTATCAAAAATATGGCTGTCGACAACTGCATCGTCGCCTACCTTGAATATACCATAACGCACACGCACTTTCTTCAACGAATCCTTTGGAACAGCTTTGTTCCACGCTTCAATTCCCGATTCATCTTTTTGTTTCTTCAGGAATTTCTCTGCTTCATCCAGCAATGTTTCCGATTTTGACAATATCACAAAACCTTTAAAACGCTCGCTATCCCATTGGTACTTTGACTTGTTTTTCTTGAAATACTTTTCCAATCCTGACTTATCTTCTGCCGCACGTTGCCATACCAAACGGTTGCTCACCTCATATAGCAAAAGTCCATCATGATACTCTTCTATCAGATATTTCAAATTCGGGTCTTTCTTGCAAGCTTCAGCTTGTACTTGCGATAAAATCTCCTCGCGTGTCTTTTGTCCGTGCGATGCTTCTATCATGCGTTTGATTTTATGCTCTGCTGCCATTTCTTTCAAACCGCGAGATTTCAGAAGCTGCATTATTTCCTCTTTTTTTTCTTCAAAAGGCTCCAGCTTCTTGCGTTCAATCATATATACAATATGATATCCGACAGGCGTCAAAAAAGGTTTGGAATACTCTCCCGGTTTCAATGCATAAGCTTCCTTTTCAAATTCAGGTAAAGTTTGTTTGGGTGCAATCCAAGGCAAGTCTCCTCCTTTTGAAGCTGTAGTGTAGTCTTCCGAGCATTTTTTTGCCAGTTCGCCAAAGTCAGCACCGTCCTTCAATGCTGCATAAACCGAATCAATTCGGGCTTTTTTCTGCAATCTAACCGATTCTGTTGCTTTCTGCGGAAGCAACATCATTATGTGAGCCACATGAATCATGTCAGCATCTCCGACCTGCTGCTTCATAACATTATAGACTGACAATGCTAGCGAATCTTCAAATTCGGGGTCTTTCAAATAATCTCTCAGCTGTATATCACGATAATTGGCAAATTCCTTTTTAAAAGATGCCAATGTATCCAAATGAGCATCTTGGGCAGCCAGCACCTTTAGCTTGTAATTGATGAACAAATCTGCATAGTTCTCTACAGCCTTGGCCGCATTGCCATCTTTTGAATCATTGTTCTTATTGAAGAAGTATTCAAATTCGGAACGGGGCACATCCTTTCCACCGATTGTCATTACGACCGGATCGGCTTCTTGTGCCATTGCGTTGCCGAATGACATGCATGCTAATAAAAGGACAAAAACGTTCTTCTTCATTCTTCGGTTCTAATCATTATTCATTCTTACAAGAAAACCGATGGTGTTTTACGGACGGCTGTAATTAGGCGCTTCGCTGGTAATGGTTATATCGTGGGGATGGCTTTCCAATACGCCGGCATTTGTTATGCGGGTAAACTTTGCGTTATGTAGCTCCTCAATTGTTGCAGCGCCATATCCCATGCCTGAGCGCAAGCCGCCTACCAATTGGTAAAGCACTTCCTGTACAGTACCTTTGTATGGAACACGTCCTGCTATACCCTCTGGAACCAGCTTCTTCACTTCTTTTACATCCGATTGGAAGTAACGATCCTTGGAACCATTTTCCATTGCCTCCAAAGATCCCATTCCGCGATATGTCTTGAATTTACGACCATTCAGTATGATGGTTTCGCCCGGCGACTCCTCTGTTCCTGCCACCAACGAGCCTATCATCACACAATCGCCACCGGCAGCAAGTGCCTTTACAACATCTCCCGAATAGCGCAGACCGCCATCGGCTATCATCGGTATACCTGTGCCTTTCAAGGCTGAAGCTACATCGTAAATGGCCGAAAGTTGAGGTACACCGACACCGGCCACTACACGTGTGGTACAAATCGAACCGGGGCCTATGCCCACCTTGACGGCATCCGCTCCTGCCTTTGCCAGCATTGTGGCGGCCTCGCCTGTTGCAACATTACCTACAACGATGTCAACATCGGTGAATCGTTTTTTGGCTTCCACCAACTTATCCACAACATTCTTGGAATGTCCATGAGCCGTATCGATGACAATGGCATCGGCTCCGGCCTTAATCAAAGCCTGCATGCGATCCATCGTATCATTGGTCACACCAACTCCGGCGGCAACGCGCAAACGTCCCTTGCTGTCTTTACAGGCCATCGGCTTATCCTTGGCTTTTGTTATGTCTTTATAGGTTATAAGGCCTATTATATGTCCCTTTTCATCGACAACCGGTAGTTTTTCTATTTTATTTTCCTGCAAAATGCGTGCTGCGCCCACCAAATCGGTCTGCTGAGTGGTTGTAACAAGGTTTTCGCTTGTCATTACGGCATCTATTTCCTTGTCCATGTCTTGCTCAAAACGCAAATCGCGGTTTGTCACGATACCCACCAAATGGCCTTCTGCATCGACAACCGGGATGCCGCCTATGTGATATTCGTTCATCAATGCCAATGCATCGCGCACCTTTGAACCACGCTGTATTGTCACGGGATCATATATCATGCCGTTTTCTGCTCTCTTGACCATCGCCACCTGACGGGCCTGTTCTTCTATCGTCATATTCTTATGAATCACACCTATGCCGCCTTCTCTGGCAATGGCAATGGCCATAGGGGCTTCTGTCACCGTGTCCATTGCTGCAGAGACGAACGGTATGTTCAATTCTATATTTCTTGAAAAGCGTGTCCCCAGCTTAACGGTCCGAGGCAAAACTTCCGAATAAGCCGGAATCAGCAAGACGTCATCATATGTGAGGCCGTCAGAAACGATTTTATCTGCAATAAATGAAGCCATATACTTGTTTGGTTTTTATTGCACGCAAAATTACTCATTTATTTCCAATAGAGAGTCCGATTTTCTTTTTTTTTGAATGCTCCGAAAGGGCTTCCGGCCATGTGCAAAAGCTACTTTTGGAAAAATCAGAGGCTGCGATTTTATTTTCAAGCGAAAAAAACACTTTTGCAGGCGCAATACGCTCAACAAAAAGTAATAACTTTGCAAATTATATTGTGACAATCTAATTAATCATAGTACAACCATGGCAAATACACCAGATTTCAAGTATGCCCCCATGTTCCAAATGGGAAAAGACGACACAGAATATTACCTTCTCACCAAAGAAGGCC
>ERZ808258.845-NODE-845-length-10363-cov-6.275223_pt1 | contig 10363 bp, 10 predicted proteins | sample MGYA00521280_ERZ808258 | MGnify/ENA primary metagenome ERZ808258 (study PRJEB31516, sample SAMN03275585) | gut metagenome | biome: mammalia-associated habitat; material: feces | host: Papio cynocephalus | place: Kenya | collected 2012-07-19 ...
CGAGCAGCTCATCGTTGGTGTACTTAGCCATAATGGCTTCCTTTCATTCTTGGCGGCGGGCTGTATTGAAGAGGTATCCGCCACCTAAAACAATTTGTTTTCTTTTATGGTCGCTTTCATTCACGCGGCAAGCCGCAATGAAATCAGGCAGCCTTTTCCTGCTTCTCGCGAAGCGCATCGATCGTACGCACGGCCTTGGTCGGCAGAGCGTTGAACAGGTACGCGGCCTTGGACATCGTAGCCTTGATGTCGCCGGCGAATTCGGCAAGCAGCTGCGGGCGAGACTTGAGGTCTGCCAGCTTCTTGGCGCCTTCAGCATCGTAGACGGTGCCATCAGCGAAGCCGCCCTTGATGATCAGTGCCTTGTTGGTCTTGGCGAAGTCACGCAGGGTCTTCGCGGCCTCGATGAAGTCACCCTTCACGAAGGTCACAGCGGTCGGGCCGGCGAGGATCTCATCGAGACCTTCGACGCCAGCTTCCTTGGCTGCAATGCGAATCAGCGTGTTCTTAGCCACAGTGTAGGAAGTATCGCGGCCTAGCTTTTCACGCAGCTCAGAGATCTGCGGAACGGTAAGCCCGCGGTACTCGGTCAGGTAGATAGCGTCGGCATTACGGAACTGATCCGTAAGCTGAGCGACCACCGCTTCCTTTTCGGGCCTCTTCATGGCGTTCCTTCCTTAGTCAACCGTTGACTGTGAAATCGGGAACGTTTCGCCGGGCAATAAAAAAGCCCCGCACGCAGGCAGAGCAACATTCGACCGCTAAGCGGCAAGCCCTTGGTGGGCGTATGTTCTTCAACCTGCGCTGGCTTGGCGAACCAAACTTCGAGAATGCTTGCACATTCCAACCAACGGTCTGTGGTTTACGAATGAATAATCTACGAACGCCACTGGACTTTGCCGACCGCGGCGTGTCGCAGTATCAAGCGCGACCGAACGCGAAGGCGCCCGATTCCCACGTAAGGAACCGAGCGTCTTCCGGTCCGCGGCTCATATGGACGAATCATACGAACCGGCCACCGCCGTCACAGCACCGCGGTGATGATGAAGTCCAGAATGAACAGAATCGCCACGACCCAGATCACCGGATGCACGTCCTTGGCCTGCTTCCTGCAGGTCTTGATGAGGCAGTAGGTGATGAATCCGCCGGCGATGCCGTAGGAGATGGAGTAGCTGAACGCCATGAACACCGATGCGAAGAACGCCGGAATGGCCTCGGAGATGTCGCCCCATTCGATTTCCTTCAACGAGGAAGCCATCATGCAGCCGACCACGACCAGCACGCCGGCGGTCGCGGCGGACGGCACGGCGGAGATGACCGGGGACAGGAAGGCGGACAACGCGAAGCAGACCGCCACGGTCACGGAGGTCAGGCCCGTGCGCCCACCGGCGGCGATGCCCGCGGAGGATTCCACATACGTGGTGGTGTTCGAGGTTCCGCAGATGGCGCCGATGGAGGTGGCGATGGAGTCGGCGAACAGGGCCTTGTCCATCTTGGAGGAGAAGCCGGAACCGTTCTCCAGCGCCTTCTCGTCTTCGGCGGAGAAGATGCCGGTGCGGCGGCCGGTGCCGATGAACGTGCCGATGGTGTCGAAAGTGTCGGACATGGAGAACGCGAAGATGGTCAGCAGGATGATCGGCAGCTTGGACACGTCGGAGAACAGCGCGGGGAAGCCGTCCTTGGTGAAGATCACGCCGAAGGTCTGCGGCAGCTGCGCGAAGGTGTCGGCGATGGACACCGAGTTGGCCATGGACGTCTGCCCCATCGGGATGCCGATGATGGCGGTGGCCGCGATGGAAATCAGCATGCCGCCGCGCACCTTGAGCACGGTGAGCACGATGGCCAGCACCAAGCCGATGACGAACAGCCAGATGGTCGGGTTGTTCATGACCGCCAGTCCCGGTGTCGCCTGGACGGTGTCGCCGTTCTTGGCCGCGGACTTGGTGGTGAAGGTGAAGAAGCCGACGTTCAGGAAGCCGACATAGGCCACGAACAGGCCGATGCCGCCGCCGATGGCGTTCTGCAGCATCTCCGGAATGGCCTGGATGATCATCTTGCGAATCTTGGTGACGGTGATGATGATGTTGATCAGACCGCACAGGAACACCATGCACAACGTCTGCTGCCAGGGGAAGCCAAGGCCGAAGCAGACGGTGTAGGTGAAGAACGCGTTCAGGCCCATGCCCGCGGCCTGGGCGTATGGGACGTTGGCGAACAGGCCCATGACGAGGGTGCCGATGACGGCGGCGATGATGGTGGCGAGGAAGACACCGCCCCAAGGCATGCCCGTGCTCGACAGGATCTGCGGATTGACGATGATGATGTACGACATCGCGAAGAACGTGGTCAGACCGGCCATGATTTCCGTGGACGCGGTGGTGCCGTTCTCCTTGAGATGGAAGAACTTCTCCATGTTTCTCTATCTTTTCTTTCCTGGGTTGATAGGAACGCGCACGCTGCGCACGCGTTCCGGCGAGAATCGCGACTCGCCGTGGAACACAAGTTCCGAACGCGCTCACCCTAGCACCGCCATGGGTCATCGGGATCACGGAGTCCATGGAAGGCTCGCGGAAACGTCGCCCTAATCCAACGCAAGACCGGTCAGATCGGTGCAGACATACTCATACGTCTTATCCACGACCAGGAATCCCAACTTAGCGTATATGTCCTTCGGAGCTTCCTCGGCATCGGCGTGAAGATATGGGACGGACCGAGAATTCTCGGGAACCATCCGCATGACCGTGGATCGGGGGGCAGAAACGTCCAGTCGCTGAATGAAACGACCGATCAGAAGGACCCCGGACATCCAATTCATCCAGTGGCTGGATAAAAACGGATGCGCAGAAGCCCTCAGACGTCCAAACCATACAGCCAATGGAGGAATCCACCCTCCTACCAACCAGTTACAGGGGCAAAACATCCACCGGCTGGATAAAACAGACGTTCAGAAGGACCTCAGACGCCCAAACTACCCAACAGCTGGATAAAGACACCCGTCAAAGCCGCTCTCACAGGACTAAATCATCCAGCCAATGGAGGAAAACATCCGCCTACCGGCCAGTTAAGGAACCAAATCATCCAGGCAATGGAGAAAATCAGCCACTAAGACCATGCCAACACAACCAAAACATCCACCGACTGGATAAAAACGGACGCTAAGAAGAACCTCACGCACCCAAATCATCCAGCCAATGGAAGGAAAGGGCGTCTCGCAGACATTCGGCGGCCAAAACATCCAGTCAATGGAAGAATCCGCCCATCGAAAACAATTCGACGGGCGGATTCCTGATTATCGAAACAGGACGATGCGGTAAAGCACCAACCGGCCAGCATGATTCAGACGGTTTCAACCACTCTCATCACCGAAACCACCAATACACGTATGGCCTGATGCCGGCCCTCGCCAATGGATCAGATGGCCTTGCTGAAGGAATCGACAAGCGCGGACATCCAGTCGGTCAGCGAATCATACTGGCCTGGCATCTGCTCGGTGAGCTTGATTTCCGGCACGCTCGCGGATTCCGCGGCGTCGGTGAGCTTCTTCGTCATGCTGCTTTCTTCCTGAGTGTTGACCACCAGGAGCTTGATGTTGCCGGACTTCAGAGCGTCAATGTACTGGGTGATGTCGGAAGCCGTCGGTTCGCTTTCGTTCGCGCTGGCCTGTGCGTAACCGATCGGGGTGACGTCCTTCAGGCCCATGTCTTCGGCGAGGTAGTACGCCACAGATTCGGTGGCCGCGTAGTTCAGGCCATTGGCCTTCTTCCTCACATCGGCGATTTTGGATTCGACTTCGTTTTCCTCGTTCTGCCACTGCTGGTTGAGCTTCTCGAAATCAGACTTCTTGGAGGAATCCGCCTGCTCATACGCCTTGGTGATGGCCTTCGCCGCGGCCTTGCGCACGGCTGCGGAGAACCAGACATGCGGGTTGTCGCCTTCCTTCACGCCGCCAGCCTCCGCGGCGTTGATGACGGTGGCCTTGGTGGACTTCGCGGCCTTGACCGCCCATGCGTCGTAATCGGCACCGTTGACGACGATCACCTGCGCCTTCTGCAGCTTGGCGACGTCGGCGGTGGTCGGCTCGTAATCATGCGGATCGACATTGGTGGTGTGCACGATGCTGGTGACGCCCACGTTCTTGCCGCCGAGTTCCTTGGCGAGCGTGCCCCACTGATTCACGGAGGCCACCACGTTGATGGTTCCGGATTCATTGCTCGATGTGGACTGGCCATTGCCGCAAGCCGCCACCGAAGCAAGCAGACCAGCCGAGGCAAGCGCAGCCACAGCGATTTTCACAATACGATTCATGTTGCTCCCTCTCTATCAGCAATATCACGACACATCATAGCCTAAATTGAGAATGATTATCATTATGGTGTGTCGCGTGGCCGACGCACGACATCGCATCGCAGCTCAGTCCTGCAGCACAGTTCCATAACCGAATCTTCCAATGACTGGATAAATCGTCCGCACCCCAAGCCCTTACACAACCTAAACATCCAGCCACTGGAGAAAAACACCCGCTCAGTCACCAACAGCACAACCAGATCATCCAACCACTGGAGAAAAACACCCGCTTACCGGACGGTCAAAGAACCAAATCATCCAGGCAGTGGAAGAAAACGGACGCTTAGCATCTCCCCACACAACCAAAACACCCAGTCAATGGAGAAAACATCCGCCTACCAACCGACTAAAGAACCAAATCATCCAGGCAATGGAGAAGATCAGCCACTAAGACCATGCCAACACAACCGAATCATCCAAGCAATGGATAAAAACACCCACCTACCAACCGACTAAAGAACCAAAACATCCAGCCAGTGGAGGAAAACGCCTGCAGGAAGCATGCACAAACGGCCTAATCATCCAACCACTGGAGAAAAACACCCGCTTACCGGACGGTCAAAGAACCAAAACATCCAGCCACTGGAAGGAAGCGGACGCTTAGCATCTCCCCACACAACCAAATCATCCAACCACCGGAGAAAACCACCCGCCTACCAGCCAGCCGCGCGATCAAATCATCCAGCCGGTGGAAGAAAACAGACGCCCAACATCCCCTCACACAGCCAAACCATCCAGCCGGTGGAAAGAAACACCTGCCTACCAGCCGGTCACAGGAGCAAATCGCCGGAAAGCAGCGCCCTGCCAGCACGGCCATGGAACCAGAATGCATCTCGCGGCAGGATTGAGCCGCCCGGGATCTCCTTAAAAAACAACCGCAGAGCCAAAAGCAGCCGGAAAGCAGCCGGAAAATCATCGGCAACGCAAAACCCGGAAATACCAAAACGGCCCGGAAACGGCGAGCACAGGGCTGCCGCTTCCGGGCCATCTTGGCGATCGATCAGCCGAAACGTCCGGAGACGTAGCGCTCGGCTTCCTCGTTCTGCGGGTTGTTGAACATGGTGGTGGTGTCGGTGAAGTACTCGAGGTGCCCCGGCTGGCCGACGGCCTTCAGGTTGAAGAAGGCGGTGTAGTCGGCGATACGGGCGGCCTGCTGCATGTTGTGGGTCACGATGACGATGGTGTAGTCGTTCTTCAGCTCGTTGATCAAATCCTCGACGGCCAGCGTCGAGATCGGGTCAAGGGCGGAGCACGGCTCATCCATCAACAGCACCTGCGGGTGCACGGCCACGGCACGCGCGATGCACAGACGCTGCTGCTGGCCACCGGACAGACCGATGCCCGGGTTGTCGAGACGGTCCTTGACCTCGTTCCACAGGTTCGCGCCGCGCAGGGCCCACTCGACCAGATCATCCGCGTCCGACTTCGTGATCTTGCGGTTGTTGAGCCGCACGCCGGCCAGCACGTTCTCGCGGATCGACATGGTCGGGAACGGGTTCGGACGCTGGAAGACCATGCCGACGTCACGACGAACGGCGACCGGATCAACGTCCTTGTCGTACAGGTTCTTGCCTTCCAGCAGCACCTCGCCCTTGCAGTGGGCGCCGGGGATGATCTCGTGCATGCGGTCAAGCGTGCGCAGAACCGTGGATTTTCCACATCCGGAAGGTCCGATGAATGCGGTGACCTTGTTGGCTTCGATGTTGATGTTCACATCTTCAACGGCCAGGAAGTCGCCGTAGTAGATGTTCAGATGATTGACATCAATACGTTGTCCCATTTGATTTCCTTATGTTTTCTGTGATTTCGACGTTACCTGACCGACTCAGCGCTCCGACTTGACGGAGAACACCTTCGCCACCAGTCGACCGATGAGGTTGAGGATAAGCACGATGAGGATCAGCACAAGAGCCGCGGCCCATGCGCGTTCCATCGGGATGGTGGTCACGCAGGAGGCGCTTGCGTTGACCGGGCAGTTCGCGTTGAGCTTCGAGTACTCCTGGTAGACGTACACCGGAAGGGTGGTCATCTGGCCGGAGAAGAGGTTGAAGTTCGTGGAGGAGATGTAGCCGGCAGTCATCAGCAACGGAGCGGTCTCGCCGATCACACGCGCGACGGCGAGGATCGCGCCCGAGACGATGCCGGGCAATGCGGTGCGCAACACGATCTTCGTGATGGTGCGCTGCTTGGTGACGCCAAGTGCGTAGGACGCCTCACGCAGGTCGTGGGGCACGATCTTCAGCATTTCCTCGGAGGATTTGACCACGGTCGGCAGCATCAGCAACGACAGGGCGACGGAACCTTCGAAGCCGTTGATGGTGCCGGGGCCGACGAGAATCGTGAACATCGAGAAGGCGAACAGACCGGCCACGATGGACGGGATGCCGCTCATCACGTCGACCAGCAGGGTGATGACCCGCGAAAGCTTGCCATGGTTCGAATATTCGACCAGGTACACGGCGCACATCAGACCAATCGGAATGGAGATGATCATGGCGCCGAAGGTGATCTCCAGCGTGCCGATGATGGCGTGCAGAATGCCGCCGTAGCCGCCGGACGGCGTCGGATTGCCGCCGACCACACCGGTCATGTTGTAGCTCAGGAAGTTGAGATTCAGCCTCTTGAGACCGTTGACGATGGTGGTGAGCAGCACCGAGAACAGCGGGATCAGCGCGACGATGAACGCGCAGGAGATGAGCACGCGCATCGCGAAATCCTTGCGCTTGCGCGCCGCGGTGAAGGAACGCGTCGGCTTGAACTTGTCGAAATCGATGACGGGGGCGCCGTCCATTGGTGAGGCGTTGTTGTCTACGGCGGTCATCACACACTCGCTTTCTCGGTGAGCTTACGCGCGACGAAGTTCACCACGAACGTAATCAGGAACAGCACCAGACCAGTGCCGATCAGGACGGAGACGCCAAGATCGTTGGCTTCCGGATACTGCGCCGCGATATTCGCCGCGATCGTCTGGTTCTGCGAGGCCTGCAGCAGCTTGATGGAGAAGTTGAGGCCAGGAGACAGAATCATGAGCACGGCCATCGTCTCGCCGAGCGCGCGCCCCAAGCCAAGCATCGATGCGGAGACGACGCCGGATTTGCCGAACGGCAGCACGGCGAGCTTCACCATCTCCCACTTGGTGGCGCCGAGCGCGAGGGCGGCCTCCTCCTGAAGACGCGGGGTCTGCAGGAAGATGTCGCGCGACATGGACGTGATGATCGGCAGAATCATGACGGCCAGCACGACGGCGACGGTGGCGACGGTACGGGAAGGATTGGCCGCGGGGCCTTCGAACAGGGGAATCCAGCCAAGGTACTTGGCGACCCAGTTCCAGAAGGGGAAGATGGCGGGCACCAGGACCAGACCGCCCCACAGACCGTAGATGACGGACGGGATGGCTGCGAGCAGATCGACCACGTAGCTCAGCACCGTGGCGAGCTTCTTGGGCGCGTAGTGGGAAATGAACAGGGCGATGCCGACCGACACGAAGAAGGAAATCAGCAGCGCCAGCGCGGAAATCAGCACGGTGCCGAACAGCAGCGGACCGACATAGCCCCAGAAGTTGGAGGCCTTGCCGCCGGTGAAGCTGCTGATGGTGGCGCTGTTGGCCGCCTGGTCGCCGCCGATCAGCGGCCAGGCGCGGAACAGCAGGAACAGTGCGACGGCGGCCAGCACCACGAGGATGAGGATGCCGCAGGCGTAGGCCACGCCCCGGAACACCTTATCCGCGGTTTTGCCGCTCACCGGCTGTTGCGCCGTTTTGCTTTGCGAACTCACGGGTTCTCCTTAATTGCAATCGTTGGGGGAAACGCCCGCTCCGAAGAGCCGACGCATCGTCTTTGCCGCAACTCATGGGTACCATTCAGGCCGCAACCGTTATGCAATGCGGATGCGGCCTGAAATGGATGCTCAATGGCTGTTCATCAAAGACCTATCGTCTGGGGGTTTCCTCGAAAACTCACTTGGTCTTGATGGCCTCGATGGACTTGGTGACCTTCTGGCGCAGAGAGCTGGACATCGGAGCGGAGCCGGCCGCGGAAGCCGCGGTCTGCTGGCCTTCGTCGCTGGTCACGTAGGTGAGCCAGGACTTGACGAACTTGGCGGTGTTCGCATCCTTGTATGCCGGGCAGGCGACGTCGTAGGACACCAGCACGATCGGGTAGGCGCCCTTTTCGGTGGTGTTGTGGTCGAGCTTGATGACCACGCGGTTGTCGCCCTTGGCGGAATCGTCGAGCGGGGATGCGTCCACGACCTTGGCGGCGGCCTCGGAGGAGAACGGCACATAGTCGTTGCCGACCTTCACTGCCACGGTACCGAGCTCGCCGGCCTGGGATGCGTCGGCGTAGCCGATGGTGCCGTCGGCCTGCTGCACGGTGGAGATCACACCGGAAGTGCCCTTGGCGCCCTGGCCGACCTCGTTCGGCCAGTTCTCGCCGACTTCGTAGCTCCAAGCGTCACCGGCGGCGTCCTTGACGTAGCTCAGGAAGTTCTTGGTGGTGCCGGACTTGTCGGAACGGTGCACCACGGTGATGTCGAGGTCAGGCAGGTCGACCTTCGGGTTCTGCTTCTTGATGGCGTCGTCGTTCCACTTGGTGATCTTGCCGTCGAAGATCTTGGCGATGGTCTCGGCGTCCATGTTCAGGGTCTTGCCCTTGCCGGACACGCCATTGAGGTTGAACACCACGGCGATCGGGGAGATGTAGACCGGGATGTCGAAGGCGGTGCCGGAGGCACACACGCTCTTGGACTGGGAGACCTCGTCATCGGTCAGGGCGGCGTCGGAACCGGCCCATGCGGTGGCGCCGGTCAGGAAGGTGGAGACGCCGGCGCCGGAACCGGACGGGTTGTAGGCGACCTTGGCGTCAGGGTTGGTTCCCTGGAAGCCGGCGATCCATGCTTCGACCGCGGCCTGCTGGGAGGAAGCGCCCGCGCCGGAGAAGTTGCCGGACACGGCTTCGGTCTTGGTGCTGCTGTTGCTGGAAGAATCGGTGGAGGCGGTGTTGTCACCGCAAGCCGCGACGGAAGCAAGCATCACGATGCCGGAAACCGCGGCAATGGAGCGCACAAGAATGGAGTTACGCATTATTTCTTTTTCCCTCTGTCAACATACTGACGACGCGTTTCCTTGAATCTTGGTGGTTTGGCCGCGTCATCATTTCTTCATGACAGTTCCAGCCTATTGGAGGTTTGGGGAGGGAAAAACCAAAATCGGTGAACGGAAAGTGAACAGTCTACGACGGTTTCGCCATCGACGTTTTCTTCCATTCACCCTATTCGGTCCCATTCGGCCTCATTCGGTGGGTTCGTCGATTTTGTAGCCCAATCCGCGCACGGTGGTCAGATATTTGGGATGCGACGGATCCACTTCGATCTTCGAACGCACGCGCTTGACATGCACGTCGAGCGTTTTGGTGTCGCCGACGTAATCGGAGCCCCAGATACGGTCGATCAGCTGGTGGCGGGTCATCACACGCCCCTTGTTCTGCATGAGGTATTCGAGCAATTCGAATTCCTTCAGCGGGAAGAAGACGTTCTCCCCACGCACCGTCACCTCATGCTGGCCGATCTTCATGGCGATGTCGCCGCACACCAGCGGAATGTCGTCGTCACGGGATTCCGAGGCCTCCGCCACCATCTGGCTGCGGCGCAGCACCGCGCGCACACGGGCCAGCAGCTCGCGGAAGGAGTACGGCTTGGTGATGTAGTCGTCGGCGCCGATTTCCAGGCCGACGACCTTGTCGATTTCCGCGCTTTTCGCGGTCAGCATGATGATCGGCACGCGGCTTTGCTCGCGGATGCGGCGGCACAGCGCGGTGCCGTCGAGTCCGGGCAGCATCAGATCGAGCAGCACGAGATCGACGCCGCCCTTGGTGAACAATTCCAGTCCCTCTTCGCCAGTCGCCGCGGCCAAAACGTCATATCCTTCGCGGGTGAGCTGGTATACGAGCGGTTCACGATACGATTCCTCGTCCTCGACGATCAGAATACGTGTCATCAGTGGTTCTCCTCTGTGTTCTCTGTG
>ERZ808258.847-NODE-847-length-10349-cov-2.574024_pt1 | contig 10349 bp, 10 predicted proteins | sample MGYA00521280_ERZ808258 | MGnify/ENA primary metagenome ERZ808258 (study PRJEB31516, sample SAMN03275585) | gut metagenome | biome: mammalia-associated habitat; material: feces | host: Papio cynocephalus | place: Kenya | collected 2012-07-19 ...
GCAAGGCAATGCGGACCAGAAAGAACTTGGAGCTGCATTGCTTGATGCACATAATACACCTGCGCTCAATCAATTCTCAAAGATTTATCTGTTCAAGTGGAGGATAAGTAATGGCACGGAGATAATTCTTGGCGGAACCTCGCCTATCACTCTTGTTTATACAAGTCCCAATGTGAGAAGACGACTACAGGCCGCAGGACAGGAATTTTATGGAGGCGCAGGAAACCGTCTTTTTGACAATCATCGTCATACTCCATTGTATATGCGTTCTAAGGACTTTAGAGAGTTTATGTACACCTATTGGCTCACAGATTTATCAGGAGTAGAAAGTCTTCGCAGCACAGAAATATACAGATATATAAATAATTGCCATGTGCAGTTTGATGCGGGAATAATAGTCAATATGATAAATCCTCAGTTGAAAAATGTGAAGTCACTTTCTATAATGGGTATAGGTTCTATCACAACTTCAGGAGTCTATCTTTATTGCTCACACAATGAGTTTGACCCGTCGAAGAGCGATTATGTCATAAAGCCGACTGCTGATTTGTGGAAAAATGAGGATGTGAATGGTGAGTTGCGTATAGTTGGCACTCCGCTCGCATTGACCCCTGATGGTGTTGATAGCTATAACTATATCGACGAAGACCGAAAATGGAATAAAGCTACAGACATTATACCGGCTATGATGAACGAGGCGTTGACGGAACGCATTCTTCCGGGAACGACATTCAAGTATCCATATATAACGGCTGATGATTTTCTTGAGCCAAAAATCATAGAGGTGTCATATAATGTAAGGAAGGACAAGTTCTATACGGGTTCAAGCCAGAATGTCAAGTATATGTTGCCGTTGAAGAAAGAATTCTTCAAGTTCTTTAGAATTGAGGATATAGTCAATATGGTGAATGTGAGTTTTGATAAGGACACACAGGATGTAACCGTAACAATTGACATACCGTTGCAAAGGGGCAAGAGAATAATATTCCAAAAGTGCTATAGTGATCGTGACAAGGATGGCACAGGATGTGACAAGGTGAGATGTTTCGACAAGGAGATGTTCGACCTGGCAATTTTCCCATCCTACCGTTTGTCGCAAAATAATGCCTACAACATTATGCTTGGCACAAACAAACTTGATGCCTTGAAGTTAAAATTTTACCGTGTGCCAGATTTGAGTAAAGGCACTTCTGTTGAAGGGGTCACCGATGTCGTGCGCATTTCAGACAATGGCTTTCAGACCCGCCATTTGCATATAGATGGTGATTTCGATTTTATGGAGCTTACCGTTCCTGATGGAGATGACACTTGCAGCACACTTGTAATACCCAAATTCAAGCAATGTCCAGTAGCCACATCTGATTTTACCTTCTGTGTGGACTTCGGAACAACCAACACTCAAGTGTCATATGTGAGTAGGATGCTGGGTGATGCTGGTGCTGTTACAGTTAATCAGATACTGCCATTTGGCTTTGCGCGCTCGGAATCTCAGGATAAAGACGATAGCCAGATCATGATACTAAATGATGATAGTGGAGCAGGATATTTCGTTAAATATCCAACTTTCCTTCAGCGTGAGTTTGTACCAGTTGAGTTAGGCGACAAAGATGGCATACATTATCCGATGCGTACAACGACTTGGGAGAAAATTCAACAAACTGGAACCTTGAGTTGCTTTGGCTCCGTGAATATCGGTTTCAATTACGATAATGAGCTTATAAGGGAAGGAAGCTCGCAAGGAGTGTACCGTACGAACATCAAGTGGGCAAAGAACGACCCGCTCGCACCTGCCAGACTAAGGGAGTATTTCAAAGAACTGCTTTGGATGATGAAAGGCAAGTCGGCTCTCAATGGTGGTGGCGGTGATTTAAAGGTGGTCGCTACCTATCCGCTGTCCATGAGTGTGCCGGAAGTTCAGGCTTTCAAGAGTGCCTGGAAGGACGCTGCACGTTGGCTTAACATCAATGAAGAGAACATAAAGTTTGAGATTGAAAGTGTGGCTCCTTACTATTCGTTCCTATCAGACTTGCGGTTCGGCCAGCCATATATGAATCTGGATATCGGTGGCGGAACCACCGACATTCTTCATGTTAATCCCAAGCCGGGCGGCAAGGATGCTTCGGCTGTGTTCTCCGCATTGTTTGCTGCCAACGATATCTGGGGAGATGGAGTGAATGAAGCCAATAACAAATTGCAGAATGGTTTCATCAATTTCTACATGCAGTCTGATGTATATAAGACTCTGACAGACACAAAGAAGGTCGAATTGAAGGCTGTGCTGGACAAGGTGGGCTTGTCGTCGTCCGACTTTATCAGCTATCTTTTCACGCATGATAAAGATGCTACAGATCCACTGAATTTCTCCCTGGCAATCACTTCTTCTTCAGAGATGATGCGTGTTGTTATTGCCCATTTTGCAAGCTTGATGTATTATACGGCAGTGATACTCGACCTTGCAGAGCTGAAGATACCAAAGATGATAACCTTCACAGGTATGGGCAGTAAGTACATCAAGCTTATAACGGATGATGAGGATACATTAAGCCTTATTGTGAGCCGCATTTTCACATATTATGGCAAACTTGTTGAAAATGCCGATTTGACAGGAGCTAATATTCGGATAAGGTTCTCTCCCGAGCCAAAATTGGTGACTGCTCAAGGAGGGCTGATAATGGATAGTCGTCCATTGAGAGATCATTTAATACCGGACAATTGTCTATGCCATGGTTATAAGGATGAGGAATACGGCACGACGGTCACGTATGGTCAAATGTCTTCGATGAAGAGTGCTGTTCTCGACTCGTTTAACAACTTCTGTGGCCTGTTTGCTGAGGATGGTATGGTGCAGGCTCTGTCGAGGTTGGGGCTTGATATAACTACTGATTTTGTCAGAACGATGAAAGAATATGCGGAAAGCAGTTTCGACATAGTACTCAATGACAATAGTGATGAGCAGAAGGCACAAATCGCTATTGGCGATCCTATGTTCTTCTGGCCGTTGAAAGACACTTTGTATCAGATGACAAAAGTATGTGCCCGGAAAGTGTTGAACAACAAGCAAAAAGCACATCAATGAAGAGACAAGTCTTAATATGCGTGATATTTCTGGCACTTGGATTATTCCACGTGTCAGAGAGTGTTGCAACTAATGGCAACTCAATGGATTCCATGCAGGATGCTAAAATTAATGAAATACAGTCTCGTATTGAAAAGCAAGAAGACCTTATACGGGAACAAAATAGACGAATCAATGAATTGTCGTCTCAGAATGTTTCTGGTGTTCCAGGGCGGCTATTAGCTCTCACGCTTGTTAATACGCTTATTAATACGATAGCCTTGTGCTTCTTCGTATCAAAATCAAGAAAAGGAAATAAAGATAAGAAAAGTAAGAAAGAAGAATCGGGTCCCAAAAACGATGACACAGTACCAATTAGTGATGAACCTACTAAGTCAGCAAAGGCACACATTCAAGTAGTAATAATGTGCCAGCAGGAAAACCCGCTCAATCTGAGACAGGTCGCGAAGAGGGCAACTCTCGCAATGTTGGTGTAATGAGGCGCAAGAACGATCCGTCCGGCAATATGCCAGGTGAGAGGGCGGGAGAAAGACGGAAAGCCAAACAGCATCGGTTTGCCAATTTTATGATTGACGATGGTGAAATATCAACGCTTGAACGTACTATTTCAAATGACAGCAGTGACAAGCTGTTTGCCATTGATTATGAGGAAGGCTCGACATTTGCTACATACACTATCAATCAAGGATGTAAGGCGGCAATCTTGTCCGACATTCAGACATTTCAAAATTATGTCAAAAAGTTCAATGTCACAGGAAATCCCACGGATATTGTTGTAAAGAAGGTGGGGCACCTTAATAAAGTTGGGAATCGATGGATTGTGAAAGACAGGTTGGAGGTTGAATTTAAATAATGTTATTGCTATGGACACAAATAATATGGAATATCAGCAAGCCTTATGCTGCAATATTGAAAGTTCTGCGTCTTTCAGAGTCAAATATTATAACTGATAGAGATGTGCATGATGAGATGCTTGCCAAAATGCTTGCTCTTGTAAACTCATGCAGCTATAAACGTTCGTCAGGCGCAAATTGTTCAGCTGCAAATGTCGCCATACAGCAACAAGCAAAAGTGTCGATACCTTGTGAACAGCAAACAGAACATGTGGCATATCAAACTGAACACTCTAAGCAGGTTATAGGTAAACGTTATGCAACTATGGCAGAAGAAGACGACAATGAGTATTTCTTCCGTAGGGTGAAGGACCGAGTTGAAGACGGGGACACCAACCGATATTTTGTACTAACCATTTTTGATGATGGAACAGGAACGTTTGAAATGACAGATGACATCGTCGGTGAGAAACTTCAAACACTGCTTGACAACAAAAATAGTTTGATGGCTTCTGGGGTTGTAAAAACATTTGGAACAATAAGTTCTACTTGCTCGATTGTTACAAGAACTGTGGGCGAAGTGGAAAAAAGTGGAAAGTCTTGGCATATTGTTAAACCATTGATGATTGAATTCAAATGAAGAAATTCTTGATATTCGCAGCCATTGCTGGCTTTATTCTATATTTGCTTATAAGTCCGGGCGGAGGTGGCACTTCTATCAAAGACTATCAAAGTAGTATAAAGAGCGCATCGGGCAATGTGGTAGAACTTGTGTCAGGACTGCATGTCAGACTTATCGGAGTGGAGCCAAATCGCACTGATGTGGAAATGTTTGTAAAAAATGGGTTTCTTGGTAAGAGTGTTACGCTGATACCTGATACAAAAGGCGACCAGGAGATAACCGATCCAAATGGCACTGTCGGTGCATACGTCATATTGAATGGCACACGTGAATGCCTCAACCATCTTGTGGTAATTCAATATCCGCATACTTATCGTGCAATGGAACTCTCCGATAGCGCAGGATGGCTGAAGGACAAGGTTGCTCCGACACCGAAGCCCGACCTTGCCTTGTATATGAAACAACGTACATTCCTCATAGAAGTGAAAACTGATAAGGGGTCAAGCATTGGAACAGGTTTCTTCATCAACGACCAAGGGCTTGCCATTACCAACTGGCATGTGCTGGCTGAAGGTGAAGAGACAAACTCCACAGCATATCTGTACAAGGAAAATCCCGATGACAGCAAGATTTATACGGATAAAAAGCGGCGAATTAAGAATGTGCTTTGGTCTGAAGATACAAATGGAATGGATATATCTATATTTTCTGTAGAACTTGAACAAGGAGAGTCTGTACCTTATTTTGACCTTGCACCGCAACGTGCTGCAGTCGGCATTGATTGTGCAACATTTGGTAATCCGTTGGGGTTCACTGCGTCTTATTCAGCTGGACATATCAGTGCTTTCCGTGAGCAGGAACGTCCCAACAGAAAGGTGATGATGATGCAGTATGAAATGTCAACAAACGGAGGCAATAGCGGAGGCCCGGTCTGTGATAAATTTGGCCAGATCATTGCCGTACATGAACAGGGCGTGAGAGCTGCTCAAGGTTTGAACTTTGGTATTGATATTCTACAAATCCGGGAGATTCTTAATGGGTTGGAGTTTAATTATGGCGGTAGATAAAACCCTTGACAAGTATCTTGCCAACATAATATTCACAAATGCATGCGTTGGATTTGGATACAGTTCGGGAACAAAGAGGTTTCAGCTTAAAGTTGCTGGTATCACCGAGCGCATATTTGAGAATATGGCAGACAGAGCTTCTGCAATAGGGAGAAGACTCACAGAGGAATCTGTTAATTTACTTTTGCAGTGGACGCAAAAGGACGCTTTGTGTTATGACGAGATTCTATCTCCATTACCTGTATTCTTGCTGCTCAATGGCGAGTCTGTACGCATTAAATTCGAGTATCAAGGAAATGCATACTTTGCCGACTTGATGAAAATGACGGAATCGGAGTTCCTCATTCTACAAACAGACCTTGTAGGTCTGAAAGAGCAACGTGCTATGCAGATATACCCCGATGGCAATATAGGAAACGGGGAGCCAGTCTATGTTCCTTCATGTGGAAATGTGATGGCTCTGCAATCGTGGATATTAAAACCTTTAGACTATCATTGTTATGCTGACTGGCATTTTATGCAAGATTTGTGGCGGCATGAAATCACAGACAACCTTTGGCATACATATAACGCATTGACAGATTTCGTTAGTACGCGTGTCTCTTGGGAAAACTTTTTGAAAATCATGGCTAAATTCAACGAAAACGGTCTATCTACATTTGTCTTTAGAATGATGTTGAATTCCTTATAAAGATAAAAACTCATGGACAGTATAGAGGAACGAGAAAAATGGCTCAATTTGCATTTTTTTATAAAACCAGAGATTGTACAATGCTTGGGCAACTTGAATGTCGAAAAGAGAAAAGACTTTGTAGGATTGAGTTATAACAATCAAAAAGTGCTGCTTCCTACAATTTTTGATGGCATTACACTCGTCAACTCTACCATGGCATGTGTAAGTTTTGAGGGTAAATATGGTTTCTATGATGTGTATTTAGAAAAATGGATAATAGAGCCACTTTGCGATTCTTATTCTGTGAATGAATTTTATAAGTCTATTGAAATAGTAGAAGCCAATAAACATGGACTCATAGACATTGAAGAGCGTCGTTTGTTAGTTAGCCCGCACTACGATGAAATTTCTGCGAATTCAGGATGCCGCTATATCTGGGTCAAGAAAGATGGGTTTTATCATTATGTCAAACGCTCTACAGGAGAGAAAATAAATATGCCTGGAGCAGAGGAGGCTTATGATTCAAACACGGATGGAAATGTTATGTTTATAAAAAAAAACGGCATCGTTGAGTGTGTTGATGAAAATGGCCACTTGGCAACGTCAATATTTAGAAGAATTATGAAAAGAGGTCATGGCAGATTAAAACTATCCAACTCCAAAGAGAATAGTTTTATTGTTATTGATATCTATGGCAGAATTTTAAAACAAAAATATGATTAACGCACTAATTCACACCGCAGTCCGCATCCTCATTGGGTGGCTGCTTATAGACAGAGTACCTGCATGGCTCAGTATCCATGGCATCGTGGCAACAATTGTGAAAGTCATAGGAGTACTGATTATAATCAGTGCCCTTTTGGACTGGGTATAAATGCCATCTATACTCAAGGCTTGTAGCTGGACACGCAAGGTGCACGAAAATATTCTGGGAGCAGCAAAGATGGAGGTAATTGACGCATGCCTTAACAGAGATGAAAGCTCATTCAGAGATCCATTTCCTCTGCCCCAATGTCAATAGGGCACGGAAAATTCACCCCAAAAAGTCTTTTTCTACATTGGGATATACTGCTTCATAGAAACGATGTTGCAAAACTTGCAGCACATACAGGGCATATCATAGAATATACGATGGAATAGAAATCATATTGAATTTTTCATGGCAAGAAGAACCAACACAGGGATACCTGGCCTTTCGTTCTCGCTGAAGAGGGCATTGGGCATCACGCAAGTCAAACAGAAAATAGCACGCGCCACCGGGGTGCCTACTACCAAGGCGGGCATCGAGCGCAAGATAGGAAAGACTATTCTCAACCTTATCTTCGGCAAGAGATGATGAATACACAACAAGACATGCTGGACTTCAACCTCCAGCGGTTTCTGGAGGCACAGGACGCGTATGGCTCATACGACCAGGCTGTGCGCGAACTGGAAGAGGGATGCAAGCGCAGCCATTGGATATGGTATGTGTTCCCACAATTGAAGGGGCTGGGATTCAGTTATAATTCCCTGTTCTATGGCATATCATGCCGACAGGAGGCAGAGGCTTTCCTTGCCAACAAAACGCTGGAAGAGAGGCTTAGGACGGTGTGCCGCCTTATCCTCAAGCAAGCGGAGTCCGGGAAAGGCATGCGGGAGGTGCTGGGTAGCACAGATGCCATGAAGGTACGCTCCAGCCTGACTCTCTTTGATGCCATCATGCCTGGTGACCAGTATGGCGAATGCATTGACAAATGCTATGGCGGGAAGAGGGATGGCAGGACACTGGCCATGCTGGCTGACCGCCCCGTCCAACCCTGGCTGACCGCCCCGTCCAACCTGGCAGACATTCTCTGACAAGCACAAAAGGAAAGCCGTGCGGCACCTCGCTATGGAGGATGCGCACGGCTTTCTTGTCATTGGCCCCGTTTTCTTCTGTTTTCGCGCGCCACAGGCAATCCGCCCAAAGGTAGGCAAAAGTGCCACAGGACGGCTGCAAACACGGAAAAGAGGGGGTGTGGCTACAGTTTGTCAGTCTGCCAGTTTTGCCTTGATGAACTCGCGGTTCAGGCGGGCGATATTGGAGATGCTCTCGCACTTGGGACACACGGCCTCGCAGGCACGGGTGTTGGTGCAGTTGCCAAAGCCCAGCTCGTCCATCTTGGCCACCATGTCCTTGGCGCGCTTGGCGGCCTCCACCTGTCCCTGGGGCAGGAGTGCGAACTGGCTCACCTTGGCCGAGACAAAGAGCATGGCAGAGCCATTTTTGCAGGCTGCCACACAGGCGCCGCAACCGATGCAGGTGGCACAGTCCATGGCCTCGTCGGCCGCTTCCTTGGAGATGAGGATGGCATTGGCGTCCTGGGCCTGTCCGGTGCGGACAGAGGTGTAGCCACCGGCCTGCATGATCTTGTCGAAGGCATCGCGGTCAACCATGCAGTCCTTGATGACAGGGAAGCCTGCGCTGCGCCAGGGCTCCACCGTAATCACATCTCCATCCTTGAAGCGGCGCATGTAGAGCTGGCATGTGGTGGCTCCGCGCTCGGTCTTGCCATGGGGCGTGCCGTTGATGTAGAGCGAGCACATGCCGCAGATGCCCTCGCGGCAGTCGTGGTCAAACACAAAGGGTTCCTTGCCCTCGTTGATGAGTTCCTCGTTGAGAATGTCGAGCATCTCCAGGAAGGAAGTGTCATCGGGGATGTCCTTCATCACATGCGTATCGAAATGACCCTTGTCCTTGGGGCCGTTCTGTTTCCAATACTTGACGGTAAATGATATATTCTTTGCCATTTCTTTTGAGGTTTTGAGGCTTTGAGGTTTTGAGGTTTTAAGGTTTAGCCTATTGACACGAGCACTTGTGGATTAACGAAGACAGCATCTTGCTAACCTCATCATTCAGACCATCAACCTTTGCATAATCCTCGTCACAGACAAAGGATTGCTGCCTGGGGATGAACATCTGCATGTCCTGTCCATTGGAAAAGCCCATTGCCATGTACTGGAAATGCAGCACCTGGGCATTGCCTGGGCATCCATATCCCTCGGCTATGTTGGAGGGAACGGACACCGCTGCCCTTCTCGTCTGACTGACGGGACCTAACAATTCCCCCATCGGAAAAGACTTTGTTATCCTATACATCTCCTCCGTAAGGCGCATGGGCTTTCTCCGTACCTCAAGATTCTTGTGTAGTCCCATCATGGCACTGCGTCTTTAGGCCTGGCAACCTTATAACCTTACAACCCTAAAACCCATTATTTAATTCTTATAGTTGCGCTGCTGAACCTTGATTATCTCGTAATGCAGAGGCTCCTTGATGAGTTCGGGCGCCTTCTCGTCCTGCCCCTGGTACTCCCAGCAGCCCACGTAGAAGAAGTTCTTGTCGTCACGCTTTGCCTCGCCTTCCTCGGTCTGGTACTCCTCGCGGAAGTGTCCGCCGCAGGACTCGTCGCGATGCAGCGCGTCATAAGCGATGAGCTCACCCATGATGATGAAGTCGCGCAAGTGGATGGCCTTGTCCAGCTCCACGTTCAATCCCTCCTTGGCGCCGGGAATGAACAGGTTGGTGTTGAACTCCTTTCGGATGTCGCTGAGCAGTTTGAGGCCTTCCTCCAGCCCGGCTTTGGTGCGGCTCATGCCCACATGCTCCCACATGATGTGTCCCAGTTCCTTGTGGATGGAGTCCACCGAGCGCTTTCCCTTGATGTTCATCAGGCGGTCAATCTCGGCCTCGACACCCTTCTCGGCCTCGGCAAACTCGGGCATGTCGGTGGAGAGGCGTGGCCAGATGCTCTGGTCGGCCAGATAATTCTGTATGGTATAAGGCAGCACAAAGTAACCGTCGGCCAGCCCTTGCATCAGGGCACTTGCTCCCAGGCGGTTGGCTCCATGGTCGGAGAAGTTGCACTCGCCGATGGCAAAGAGCCCGGGAATGGATGTCTGCAACTCGTAGTCCACCCAGATACCGCCCATGGTATAGTGGATGGCAGGGAAAATCATCATGGGATAGTAGTAATCCACGCCGTTCACGGTGCATGCCTTCTCACCGGGGTTCACATCGGTAATCTCTTCGTACATGTCGAAGAGGTTGCCGTAACGCTG
>ERZ808258.848-NODE-848-length-10345-cov-3.518173_pt1 | contig 10345 bp, 5 predicted proteins | sample MGYA00521280_ERZ808258 | MGnify/ENA primary metagenome ERZ808258 (study PRJEB31516, sample SAMN03275585) | gut metagenome | biome: mammalia-associated habitat; material: feces | host: Papio cynocephalus | place: Kenya | collected 2012-07-19 ...
AGATACTGAAAAAATAACACCAACCCCAGAACAAGTAACCTCGTTTAAAGGTACTTGGAGCATTAAAGATTCTACTGATACTAAAACTACGTCTATTGATAATAGTTCAACTGACGATCAGTATCCATCTGCTAAGGCTGTTTACGATTTCGTTGGAAGCGAAATCACCGATTCTTTAAAAAATGTAGTGGACATTACTTCAAATCAAGAGATAACTGGCACTAAAACCTTTAGTGGAAACACATTAAAAGTTCAAAGCGTAGATAACGCTAGCGACTATGCGATGTATAATTCAAATCAGGTTTATATTGTAAATAATACCGATAAAACTATAACTTCTTATAATTCGGATAAAATTTCTTTTACTCCTGATGTTGATGCGGCAAATACTTATTTTTATTCATTTCCGAGTAAATCAGGAACGATAGCATTAACAAGTGATATTTCGTCGTCTAGTGCTTCACAGGTGGTTGTACTTGACCCTGATGCCGCTCAAAATGGTACTCTCACGCAGGATCAATTTGATATTTTGCAAAATGATTCTACCGCAAGAATAGAACTTAATAACGAATATTATGTTTTAATGGATGACGACCATACTCCTGGGGTTATAAGTTATACTCATAGTGGCTGGAACGGTGACGCGCCTCAAGATAAAAGTATAAATATTACGAAAAACACAAAGGCGTGGACACTTGTTACTGGTTGTAGTACTTATTATAAGCATTATATTCAGTTGGAAGTAGGTGGAAAGGGGATTTATTATAATTTCAGTTCTACTCAAAGCACTGCTTACACCAACGATACTTTACCCGCTATGCCCATAGAAGCGATGGCTACGTTTGTAATAATTGCGAATGGTTATTATTCGACTGTTAGTGGATTAATTTATAGAGCAGCCGCAGATAATTCATTAAAGGCTATTTTGCATGGGCTTTATACCACTAATGGAACTACGATGACTTATTTGACTGAAAATGGGGCAGATGTTACGTTTATTTCTGATAGCCCTGTAAAACTATAAGGAGAAAAGAAGAATATGAAAGATATTTATTTATATATAATAATTGGTGTAATTATTGCGGTATTGATAGTATTTATTATAATAAATGTTGTTAAATATGCAAAAATGAAACCAGAGGAAAGACGTGAGTTTCTTAAAACTTATGTTAAAGGTCTTGTTGCTCTTGCAGAACAAACAATTGTTGGAAGTAAGAAGGGCCAAGAAAAGCTTAAAATGGTAGAGGATTATTTTAATAAGAAAGCGCCTTTTGCTTATAAATTTGTCTTATCTTTGGTTGGCAAAGATAATTTAGAGCAGATAATCGAAGAGGCTCTAGAAGATATTAAAAAGTCGTTCGGTTAATAGTATTATTAGAGGTGCGAATTATGTTAAATACAACTAATGTAAAATCACTAAGTACAGACGAGGGGGGGGTAATCTCCCTAGAAGAGATTGCAACTGCTACTGACAGTAAACTCTCCTACGATGATTTACAGGGGAGCAATGGTATATCTATTACGAAAAATTCAAGCGATAAAGTAGAAGTTGGAGTAAATAATATTGGTTTTATACTACAGGGTGATTCTAGCACTAATTATGCGACGACAAGCGTCGGCATCAATGAAATCACTTTAAATTCGGGTATTGTGTCTGCGCTTGAGCTTACGCCGACAACTGTGACATTAAGAGGTTCTGCAGGCCCGAATGGATTATTTTTAACCCAAACATCAATACAAAGGCGTGAATTTAATAATGGGGTTACTAGTTATGATTTTTTAGATACTGGAAACGTCAAAACTATAAACGGTGAATCTATTTATGGTAGTGGAGATATTACTATTAGTGGAGGAGGAAAAACTTATTATAGGCATTCTATAGTAATTCAACCCCAGATATGGGCTTATACTATTAACAATGTATATCTTAGATTCGATGTAGTTGATACTAGAAGCACTAAGTACACTAGCATATCTCAGTTAGTTTCAGCTCATCCTAATTATGGGACAGTATGCATGGGCGGACATTATAAAGATGGGTCGGACACGACTATTGATAAAGAAGCTAATTACATGAAATTCCCATCTAGCACTTCGGGAAATTTCCAATTTTATGCCAATATAACTGCTGATACTGTAACGTTTACATTACCTGGAGCGGGTACGAATGATTTAGGAGTTACCGATACTTTTGAAGCACTTTAATTAATCGAGGCGTAGATATTGCAAAGCGGTATATCGCGACCGTTAATAGCGACAGTTAACAATAAAAGAGTTCTTTTATTTTAAAGAACAATATATAAAATTTTTAAAAAATAGTATTAATAGTATTGAATTTATTTATTTCCTTTTTTTGGATGATTAGAGGTTCGCTACGGCGAGCCTCTTTTTATCCATTTTTTAATTTTGAAAATAATCAGGGAGGCGTATATTTCATGATAGATGTATCTAATGAAATCAAAAGTATTTTAGGAGAGCAACAATCAAAGGGGTTGCGCCAATCTTGTTTAAAATATTTAAAAGAAAACATTCTTCGGATTGTTAAACAAAAAGTGGAACTTGTTTATATTATGAACGATTATAGAAAACAAGTTATTGAACTTCCTAGATTTCTTGAGGCTGTTAAGATAATTGACAAAGGTGATTGGAAATTTGAGGTTTTTATTGATGAGAATGATTTAAATTATGTTACCGAGTGGGGAGAGCAAATACATGAAATAGGGACGGGTGAAATTGTAACTAATATTAATCAGTATTTCAAATCCCCAGTATTGAATTCAATTAGAGAATTAGATTTTATTAGAATGGAATCCGAGAAAGGGGCAAAAGATTTTATAAAGAAAAATTTGCCCGAATATCTTAATAAGATAATAAGGAGGTAAAAATGGCTTCTATATTAAAAATTTATATTGATGAACTTCAAGATAAATTAAAAAATTATGATAAAGAAAATCAGTATGCTTCAGATGATTTAAAAATGGCGATAGAGGCTCTGCAAAGTACCATTTCCTCATTGTCTAAAGATGATTTAAGAAAAAACATTATAGAACTAAAAAATACAATTGATAAAGTTCAAATAACTTCAGAAAAAAAAAGAAGTGAGTTGAGTGAATATTTGATTGCGTGGAGCAAAGATAATCAAAATAGAGAAGAAAATTTAAAACGAGGTGCCGAAATTTATCGTCGTCAAATGGCAGAAGTATCAAAAAAACCAAAACCCACGGTCGTAGAAAATAAAATTGGTTTTGATAAAGCTACAGGAAAACCTTATCAATATATTACTTATAATGGGAAGACATTAAAAAAACATATTGAAACTGCAAAAACTTCGAAAGAAATAGAGGATCTTTATGCTGGTCTTTCTTATAATGAAGAAGGAGAAAAATTATCTGCCGCAGAAATTGCTGAAAGACAAAGTGCTTTTAAAAATATGCTTGCTTATAAAGGTACTGGAAAGTATGGAATAAAGCGGGCCGATTTTAGAGGAAAAGATTGGAAAGCAAGATACGAGATGGCAATGTCTATTTTGCAAGAAGTTCAGAAAAATTTAAAAGTTGTTCCTAAAGAAACTATAGGCGATGTTAGTTTTTCACAATTTGCAAATGAATTAGACAAAGATATTAATGTTATTAAATCTGACTCTTCTTTAGATGAAGTTACAAAAAAATCACAAATTAACGAGGTTATAAAAAAAGCGGTTGGTAAATTAAGAAAAGCCAATTTATCTCAACAAGAAAGAGAAGATCTTGTTAGTAAGGTTTATAGAGGGGCTCGTCCAGAACAACAGCAAGTCAATATTGAAGGTGAAATTTATAAGGAAGCCCCTTATTATAGCGACGCTTTAATGGAAACGATAGCGGCGGCTTTTCCACATATAATAAATAAAATTGTAGATAAAGAGGCGAGAGAAAGAATTTCTAAAATGGAGGGACTTTCCGACGATTCCAAGCTAACGGCTGGAGGTAAAGAATTTGTTAGCGGGGGAAGGCTTTATCAAAAAGATGTTTTTGAATTAGCAAAGGAAGCCGATGAGGCAAGCGAGAGGAAAAGAAGAGAAAATGTTGGTGGAAATCAAATTTTAAATAAACCCGATCAGTATGGGAATATTTTAACAGATCGGGACGATGCGAAGGTTGAGGAAGGTTTAACTCTTGGTGACGAATTAAATATGCTTGCTAATAGGGCTGGAAGAATCGTTGATTTTGCGGCAAGAGTCAAACAGACGCTTAAAGAGGATTTTGACAAAACAGATAAGGGATTGAAGCTTATTGAAAAAATCAACACCGCAACAACGGACAAGGATTTTGAAGAGTCTCAAAAAAAATACCAAAAAGCGCTTTCCGAATATTCTCAAGAAAAGTTGGCGAATATCGGAGATGAACCTTTATCGAGAACTTTATTTGAAAAATTTATGAGAAGTGAAAGGTTTTACGGTAAAAGAGATAAAATTCCAACCGTAGAATCTTTAACAAAACTTTTACAAAAACAACAAAAACAATCGGGATGGCTTAGTGATGAAGAACAAGATATTCTTGATCAATTTGAAAAAATTTTAGCAGAGGGAGATCAATCTAAAATAACAGCCATTAATAATGTTTTGGCAAAAAGGTATGCGGCAACTCAAGAGAGAATTGTTAATACTGGACTTGGATTTCCAGAAATAAAAAAGGGACTTGCTACAGGTGATTATTTTGGATTAAAAAGAATCGTTACCGATTCTAACGCCCTAAATGATTATGATTTTACAGATAAACCTTATGATGAAACCCAAATAGGAGTAGATATAGATGGGGATGGCAAGATTGACTATGTTGAGGCTGCTGGATTTAGTAGTACTGATAAATTTAGACAATTTGGATACGGCGGAGATAAAAGAGCGTATTTAGAATCTAAGTATGCAGATAAGTACGAACAGAAACATATTTATGCTCCGCGCATATCCGAAGAAGAGCCATATAGGCCAATTCAAGTGGCAACCCCCATAACCCATGGGACTACGATTGGTTCCGCCGAGGACGTAGAAACTTATCAAGAAGAACAATTAAAAGCAGCACAAGAAGAACTTAAGTCTAATACTAAAAGAGTTATAAAAAAATGGGTAAAACCAATTGCGACAAAATTTCATTCTTTGTTTAAAGGAGTCGCAGATGTTTATAATTCAGAAAAAATTCAGAAAGAAATTGATGTAGCTAACAAAGAGTTTATTGAAATCAATAAACGAGCCAAAGAATCGGTTGACGCTGTTAAAGTAACTGATGTTTCATATGCTAATTTGCAAAGCGGAGAATTTTCCAAGGAATATTTGGACGAGCTCGAACAGCAAAAAAGAATCGCGGAATATAATGCCGATCCTGAAAATAGAAAAAAAGCTCTCGAAGGACTTGAAAAAATAAAAACGGAAGCCGAGGCCAATATAACATCGTCTGTTACAAAATCAGTTGAGGAAAATTTTGATAGCGCAGCCGAGCGTATATTAAGAAGTCCCGTCCAATCTTTTGATAAACCCATGACTATGAGCGGTGCAGCCTCTTATTATGATGGCACTGGAAGTATTACAAGGGTTTTGTCAGATACAGATGATAAACCCTATACGCCTAAAACTCCTGAAGAATTGAATGAACTTAGGGAAAAGGTGCTTAGAGAAAGAGCAAGGAGGCGTGCAGAGGCAGAAAAGAATAGACGACATATGAATAAAGACGATAACGACCCGCCTATTATCACCCAGGGTAATTTGCCCGCAGTTCAAGCTAATGGAGATATTGTTATTCAGAGTTCTCAGCCGATAGAGATTGCCGCTGAAGAAGTAAAATCAGAAGGAGAGAATATCGTTTCTGATGTGGAAGAAATTCAAAGGACACAGCCGTTAGATCCCCCTGTCAAAAAACGTAGAGGTGGTCGAAAGAAAAAGGGTGTAAATAATGCTACACCTCCAACTCCACCTACGCCCTTTACACCACCAGATGATAACAAAATTTATGATGTGCATCTTAGGGGTAAAAGTATTCTTGGGTCCGAGGTTAAGCAGGCACAGAAAGTGCTTGAAGACGCAGGTTATATTATTCGGTCAATTCGTGCGAATGACGTTGGTGAATTCATAGGCTTTGATCTTGGTAAGAAGAGCAAACGTGGAAAAGGCACGGTGGATGCTCGCACTACCAATAAAAAATTGCTAGAAGCTCTTGAACAACATTTATTTCCGCAAGTTGATAGGATCGATAAAAACGTTGACAGCATTGCTAGAAACGGGGTTAAAACTTCAGGAGGCGGCGGCAATACACCGCGCACCCCAAGAAAAAGAAAGCCGTCCGATGATATTGGGTTCCCGTGGGAACTGGACCCCCCAGTTGATGAGACGGGCGGCACTGGTAGCGCCGAGGAAACGAAACAAGAATCTCGTAAGAGAGAATATCTCGAGTTACTTCGTAAACAATATGCTTATCAGTTAGAAATAAATAAGCTTGAGCAAGAATCTTATATTGCTGGACAAAAGGGCGATACCACCGCCGTAGAAAATCGTCAAAAGCGTATAGATGGATTGGTAGAAGAGCAGAAGTTACTTAAACAACAGGGAGATGACCTTTACGATACTTTAAGCGCAAAACATAAAAAGTCTGTCGAAGAGGAAGAGAGAATCCAGCAAATACGCTTAAAAACACAGTCTAATCTTGTAGGTTATACTGGCGCAGGTGCCTTTGGCGCTCAAACTGGCGTTGCTACTACAACCGTAGAGGATCAGGCGCAAGCTGAAAAAGAGTACGAAAAGGCATTAAATGACGTTTTGCGCATTCAAAAACAGATTTATGCGACAAAACATCAAGCAGATGTTTCAACTGGTAAAGAAAAGCAGGTTAACGAAGCGCTAATTCCTATTCTTCAAGAACAACTTAATATTAGCGCACAACAAGTTAAAAATCTTGAAAAATCAAATCTTCTTAGACCAAAACAAATGAAGGCTATTCAAGCTCAATTTGAGCTTGATATGGCAACTGCTGAAGCGCAAGAAAAGACAAGAAAGGGTGGCGCTAGCAATCTTTTTGATGTTATAAAGAATGATGTTAGAAGGGCGACTATGCGTATTACCGACTTTGGTCTTGCTGCTAAAGCGTTAAATAGTATACCTCAAAGTATACAGAAAGTTAAACAATTGACTAACCAATTGGAAGAGGCTCTTATGAACCTCAGAGTTGTCGCTGAGCTAAATCGCGAGGAAGGCGAAGCCTTAATGCTTACCTATGCAAAAATGGGCAAAGAATTGGGCGCGAGCACCTCAGAAGTGGCTGCGAGCGGCAACGAATGGCTTAACTAATGTCTAGGTCATTTAAAACCCCTTGAATTGCTGGAAAGTCTTTAGAGCTATAATACTACAACATAATAATGAAAAATGTATAAGTGTGAATGTAAAAAAATTATAGATTAGATAATCAGCAGCGAAGCCTCGAACAGAGGAACGTTCAACGAGCAAGCCTCACAAGTGTGAGCAGCGGGGGGCTCTACATTAAGAAATTAATGCGAAAGATGTGCTCTGAACTTTATGGAGACATAAAGAAAATGATAAAAATATTACAAATTTTCTTGACAAAATAAATTTAATATGTTATGATTTTTAAAAATATTAGGAGCTTTATATGTCGGAAATTCAGAATAATTGGCCGCCTTGTAATGAGGATATAATAGAATTATATATAAATCGCAATATGGATTTTAATGAATTGGCTATATTTTTTAACGTTAGCAAATCAGCTGTTGCTTCATTATTATCTAGACGGAAGATTAAAAAGCCAATGGATTTACGTGTAAAAAAGCAAAAAGAAAATATTTTTAAAAAATATGGGGTAACATCAACACTTCTTTTAGAAGAGGTGAAAGAAAAAGGCAATGAAACTTGTTTGGAAAAATATGGAATTTCATCTATTGCCTCGGCTGGCGGATTGCTTTCGCCAAAAAATGTTACTGAGGAAACAACTAAAAAACGCAAGGAAACTTTAATTGAACGATATGGCGTCGAAAAAATTATGGACATTCCAGGCGTTAAAGAAAAAATTAAAGCTACTAATTTATCTCGTTATGGGACAGATAATCCATTAAAAAGCGAAGAAGTCAAACAAAGAATATTTCAAACAAATACTGAAAAGTATGGATCTTCAAATTATACTCAAAGTGATTATTATAGCTCAAATAATGCTATATATAAACAAATTAATCTTGATGAATTAGAAGATTTATATGTTAAACAGAACTTATCTCTACAAGATTTATGTGATCTATATAATATAAAAGAAGGCGCTATGTCTTCCTTCCTTAATCGAAATGGGATTACTAAACCTAAAGAGTTAACTTATGTTCACAGAAAAAGGACAAACTTAAAGAAATATGGTACGATTTCACCAGCTCAAAACGATTCGGTAAAACAAAAAATGGCATCTACTTGTATTGAAAAATACGGATACAAGTGTCCTTTGTCGAGCCCTATAGTGCGTAAAAAAATTAGTAAAACTCTACAGCAAAATGAAACAGTTAGGACGTCGAAACAGCAAATAAAAATATTCGAATTATTAAAAAATATGTTTCCTACCGCCCAGGTAATATTAAATAAAGCTGTGGATACATTAAATTTAGATATTGAATTTGTAATCGATAATTGTAAAATTGATGTTGAATATGATGGTTGGTATTGGCATAGAGATAAAAATAAAGATTTAAAAAGAGATTATTATCTTTATTCTTTGGAATATAAAGTATTAAGAATACGTTCTGGGAGTCTTATTCCCACAGAAGAAGAATTAAAAGATAGTATAAATTTTTTAATTAATACCGAACATTATCATAAAATTTTGCAATTAAAAGACTGGAGAGAAGATTAAATTATATTTTTATCGTTTATAATAATTTAACAAATTATTATTTAACAAATTTATAGACAAGGTTATAACATACAAGAAGCAAATAAACTGATAGAATCATCGACGAAGTTAGCAAAACTCGGTATGATATCACAAAGCGAAGCCACTAAAGCTCTAACCTCTGCATTAAAAGGTTTTGGATTGGAGGCTTCAAATGCGCTATCTATTGTAGATAAGTTAACAAAAGTGGATTGGTCACGGTCCCTTTATAATGGAAACGTTATAAAGTTTTCTCCTTGATATGCGGGAACGTCTTTAGAGCCCAAAATACTAAAAGGTAAAAATTTTTGGGATTAGATAATCCGCAGGGAAACAACCCTCAACGACTATCTCGAAAGAGAGTAGGAGGCAAGCGCCTTCGAAGCGGGAGACCCTAAGTATCTATTTGGATATATGGTGAATGATATAGTCTGAACTCTTATGAGAGTAAGAGCTGTTAATTAAACAGGTTACAACGTAGCGGTTGTAATAAACATATTTGAGTGCCGCAGCCGTATCGGCGGGCGAAATTGCCACGGCTTTAAGTAAGTCGGCAGTTTCGGCGCGATTGGCTGGCATGTCGATGGACGAACTAATAGCTTCGGTTTCGGTTATTGGTGAAGTAACGCAGAATTCAATGGATTCCGTTGGTACTGCGATGAAATCATTACTTGCTCGTTACGGCAACGTAAAAGCAGGAGTTTTCTCTTCTATGGGATTGGACGATGACGGAGAGACAACTGAAAACATAAACGATATTGAAAAAGTATTAGGTAAACTTGGCATCAGGGTAAGAAGTTCGAGCCTTGAAATGAGAAGTTTGTCTGATGTACTTGATGAATTAAATGAAAAATGGTCAACATATGATACGGTCACGAAAAACGCTATTGCGACTGCGTTCGGTGGAACGCGTCAGCGTGAGAACTTTTTAGTTCTCATGGAGAATTATGACCGTTATAAAGAATTGACCGAAGAATCTGCGAACTCGGCGGGAACAGCAGATAAAAAATATGAAGCATACATGGATAGTATGGAAGCCGCCACAAAGCGTTTGACGAACGCGTGGGAGGAATTTACTCTCAAATTAAAATCTAGCACTATAATGAAGTTTGGTGTAAATTTCCTTGCTGGAATAGTTGAAAATTTGGATAAGATTCTTGCTACGACGAGAATTTTAATTCCGCTAATATATTCCAACAAAATTAAAAACTTTATGATGAATACTGGTACCAAGGGGTTGGAATTATTAGGTACTGCGGCCTCAAAGTTTGGTTTTAGGGCCACAAAAGCAACTTTTACAAGAGATGATAGGGGCAACCTTGTGGCTAATCTTGGTGGGAAACAAGATGTTGTAAAATCTGGTTTTAGCCAATTGCATCAGGATTTATTGAAATTAATTAATATTTCAATGGGAAACGATGCTATGGGCATCAAGGCCATTGGCAAGAATAAATTTCAGATTAGCG
>ERZ808258.849-NODE-849-length-10343-cov-3.338453_pt1 | contig 10343 bp, 18 predicted proteins | sample MGYA00521280_ERZ808258 | MGnify/ENA primary metagenome ERZ808258 (study PRJEB31516, sample SAMN03275585) | gut metagenome | biome: mammalia-associated habitat; material: feces | host: Papio cynocephalus | place: Kenya | collected 2012-07-19 ...
TAATCCAATACCAAGTTGGCATTTGTAATTTAATACTTAATATTAGAACTAATAACCACATATTATTTTTCCTCCTTTAAGAAAACTTTTTTCATTCCTTCAAAATCTTTTGAAATAAAAAATCTTTCTATCTCTATTACAGGTTTTTCACTTACTTTCTGTGTAAATTTCACTTCGGTTACAAATTCTATTTTATTTTCATTTATGAATATATCAGTTATTCCACCGTTGCTTTTTATTTCTAACGTGTCGCCTTCTTCTATAATATATTTTTCCATTACTTTTAGTGGCTTTTTTTCTTGCATCATTTTTTAACCTTCTTTCCATAATAAAAGCACCTACTTTTTAGTAAGTGCTTATGGTTTAATATTTCCTATAATTTCAGTTGTACCTTTCAACATGTTCGCAACCTTCTTCATTATAGAATTTTCTTTTAAATATTCTAGTCCTTTCAATGTGATTTCAAAATTAATTAATCCTGTATAGTCAAGTGTTTGGATTAATTTTCCTTTTATATATCCTTCTTCATACAACATTAATAATATTTTATTATATCTTTCTTTTGAAATTTCATCCTGCATTGTTTTATAAATGTTCCCACTGTCAAATTCTTCATAATCCATTGCTTTTTCTAACATTGATAAAATTTTATATATTATTTTAAAATCATTATTTGTACTCATTTTCGTTTTTCCTTTCTTATTTGAACTGGACTTTGTATGCTATCATATTTATTAGTTAATTCTTCTATTTTTGCTTTTATTCTCTTATCTATTTTATTAATGTCAAATCCATTAGGATATATCTTCATTAATTCTTTGTCTAAATCAATAATATATTCTTTTTTTAACAAATCTTGAATTTGTTTTTCTGTCATTTTAAGACCTCCTTGATATAATTATACAAATCTATATCTTTTCTTTTTAATAACTTATTTTTTTCAAAATAGCATCTAAATCCTTCAGAAAAATATTCTCCTAAGGTTTTAGGATTAAATGTAAAGTCTAAATAATTTAATTTGTAATTTCCATCTATATCTTGTTCATACACTCTTCTTTGATACTCTGAAATGAATTTGTTTCCATCTAACCAAAACTCATATTCTTTTCCATATCCATTTATATTGTCCGTATGTATTTCTTTAATATTTAAACCATTTTGTTGTATTTCTATGTATTTTTTATCATGTAATAGATCTAGTTTTGTTTCTATCACATGTCCAATTTCATGCAATATTTCATATTCGTTACTATCATTTAATAAATGTATTATATTATTTTTTCTATCATAATAACTATTATTTTTTGATATTTCAAAGGTCGTATCATTTATAAGTTTTTGAATTTTCGTTGGCAACTTGCTTATTGCTTTCTTTATATTACTATCTAGATTTTTACTATTAGTATAATCGTTTTTTCTTATATAATCAACATTATTATACTCTGTTTTTTCTTGTTTTTCAACTGGTGCCACATATCTTATAGTACTCCTGCACCAATGCCAATAGTACATTATTGGAGGTAAATTAATACCTGGTACTAACCCTTTTACCCTAACTGGCATAAGTTTAATATCTTTCTTGCTGTTTCCCCAATATCTATCAAACTTATTCTCTTTATTAATATAAAATCTCATCATATTCATTGATTGACACATCTCAGTACTATGTTCATCAGTTACTGCCCAAAATTCAACTTGTGCATTATCATCTGCATTTAATTTTATTCCTTGTACTTTTGCTAAATTGTTTAGTCCTATCGCTTGCAAATCCGCTACACCTGAGATTTTATCATTATTTATATTAAGTTTTTGATTGTTTTGTCTGTTTATTATTGTTTGAAACTCACTAGAATCGATTTCTAGGTCTTTTTGTTGTTGCATGTTTAGAATTGCTTGTTTATATATTTGTTGTGCATTATATTGCATTGTTGTTTCAATGTATTGTTTCCAAGTTAGTCCACTATAATTTGGTTGGTCTAATAATGCAAGAAATAAAGCCATCGCTAATATTGATGGCTTTTTCTTTTTATTGACTTCTTGTTGACCTTGTTCATAATAATAATTTGCATCTTCATACATTATTTGTTTTTCTTGTTCTTCAAGTTTGCTTTGTTCCTCTATATATACACTATAAATGAGCAATTCTAGTATTTCACTATTCTTTACTCTTGTTCGATTGTAAATATTATTTGCTAATACACTAAAATAATTATTGTTTTTTAGTAGTCCTTGTTCTTTCCAACCGCTCTATATATGTATTTATTCTTTTTTTAGTCTTATTGTCTGCTATATCATATATATTTTCTGATGTAAAGTTAAATGTATCAAATAATTCTTGTAATTTGTTTTGAGTTTGTTTTGATGTTTTATTATATAGTTGTTTTAATTGTTTCATATAGTTATCGTGTTGTTCCCACATATAAAACACCTCTATTCTTCTTTATTGATTTGTTTATTAACTACTTTAGTTTGCTCTTTCTTGTTATCTACTGTTAATTTTTGTGCTTTTTGTGTGTCTGTTAAATCTGTTACTTTGTCATTTTGATTATTATTTTCTTTACTGTCTTGTTCTGTCTCTTTCTGTCCAAGCATTTGCATTTGTTCTAAGTTTTTCTGTATATTTTCTTGATTTTGTTTGTCTACTTTTTCTAGTTCTGAATTACTATCTAAGTCATCTGGTAACATATCAATTATACTTGCATCGCTTAACAATCCTCTTAATTTTAATGCTCTTGTGGTTTCTGTATCCTTATCTGTTGGTAGATTTCTTTGTAAATCTATTTTTATGCTTCTAAAATCATAGGATTTGTGTTTTCTTTTATTTATTCTGTCTATAATTGTTTCCCATCTTCTTAATATAGCCTGTTTAAAGTGTTTGTCTGCATCTGTTATCATTTGCTCTAATGCAAAGAATTTTCTATCTAATGCACTAGCATTATCTGCATTTGTAAATCCTAAATCTGTTATGTTAGGTACTCCACTGATCATGGCTATTAAGTCTATTAATGTCTTTTTATGATTTTCTAGTGCTGTATCTTGTACTGATTTTTCAACCCAAGCAATATCTCCTGAATTGTCTGGTGTATAGAACACTTGCATTTTTAATAGTGCTTTATCTTCCTCTTCTCTTGCCTTATTAACTACTTGCTTAGGCTGTCCATTTTCATCTAATTCTGGATTGCCATCTTTATCTAATTTTGTCGTCATTAATTCGTTTTGTGGGGTAAAACCTGTTATCTTTAGTTTAGCATCGTCATTATATTGAAATGTATTTCTACTATTTTGTATTACTCTTTCATAAGCACAAATTAAAGAGACTACCAATTCAAAACTTGATAATCCCATTTCATTTTCTATTGCTATGCAAGGAAGCATATTCCATTTACTTTTTTCAAATTTTTCTTTATTTTCTTGTAATTTTGCATAATCATTTGGTGTTGGAGAATAATATCTTTTACCATTTATTGTTGTTAATTCAACTATTGTTATGTCAGCACCATTTTTATCCCTTTCAGTCCACTTTCTTAGTTGCCCTATTTGTTTTACTGGTGTTGAATAATCAAATATTCCTATTGTATTCAATGCACTTTGTTTTGTATATACTATTTCATTATCTTCATTTTCATATAATACTTCGTAGCACCCTCTCATACCAAAATAATCAAATGTTAAATCAAAAAATTCTGTTGTATCATCATTATATTTACTTATATAATCTATTAATGCTTTTAGTTCTTCATCTTTATTTGCATCTGTATTAAAAACTTTATTAAGTAATTTCTTGATTATATTCAATTTTGTTGGGTCTGATATTTTTTCAACATCATATACTGGTGCTTTTCCTGCAAAATACCCTGTTACCATTGAATTAATATAATTTTCAAATGCGACTTTTATTTTATTATCATCTAAACTTACTAGCTCTGAATAATCTGCTTTTCTTCTTATTCTTTCATATAGTTGTTTTCTTGCATTCCATTCTTTATCTGCTAACATTAATATTTGTGCTACACTATTTTCATTTTCTAATGTTTCTGGATTCCACTGTATCATTTTATTTCCTCCTATATTGGTTTTATATAACCGAATTGTATTGTATTTGGTCTTGGGTGTTCATAAACTCCAGTTAAGCAATCTTCAGCATCATCATGTTCGTTTTTCCCAGTTCTCACATAATGTTTTAAATGTCTAGCAAATTCTGGCCATCTATCTTCCCAGTTTATTGGGAAATAAATATTATTCATTACTCCAGTCGAATTACTTAATATTCTTGCAATTTTATTTTCGCCTTGATGAAACCAATTTACTTTTGTGTGAGTATTTTTCAACTGCTTCAATTCTTTTTGAACGTTCCTTGCAAACCCTCGTCCACCATTGTTACTTTCTATATTTGCATTTCCAACATTATCTTTAGTTAGCATTTTTGCCACTGCTGGTTCTGTTACTTCCATTGGTTCTTGTGTAAAAATAACATCTAAAATATAGTATTCGTTATTATACATTTGATAATCTATTGAGCACAAATAATCATCACCTTCGTCTGCAGTATCTGTATAATTCATAACATAATGTGCTGGTGGTAATTTTTCATAAGTTTTAAACGATGTATATAATCTATTTTTTACATCTATTGGTTCTTGCTGATAATTAGCATAAACAATATCTTTATTCATATTTTTGGTTTTAAACTCATAGTCTTCTTTGCTTAATACATCTTCACACAACATTGAGCCATCTTCTTGGACTGCTTTGTAATTTATATGTCTTACATTAGAATAATTTTCTAATATATATCCTGCTAAATCATTACTAGACCATCTTGTCATAATAATTATTAATTTAAATCCATTTTCAGTTCTTGATAGCATTGTATTATTAAACCAGTCTATATGATTTTTTAATGTGTTTTCGTTATAAGCTTCTTTTGCATTTTTTATAAGGTCATCTATTATCATTATTGTACAACCAAAACCTGTTGCTGTACCTGTTGGTGATGTTGCTAAATAATTTGATACTTTACTACCAGCCAATGCCCACTTTTTTTGTGTAGCTTCACCATCTTTAATCCTGGTATTAGGAAATATATCATTATATACAATTACACCTTCTGTTTTTTCAGAGGCTATTGTGTCTCTTACCGATTTTGCAAATGAGCTTGACAAATCTTCGTTGTATGATCCTGTCATTATTTTTTCATTTGGATTTGTTCCTAATACCCATTCTACAAATTTTCCAGCAGTTCTGGATTTTCCATGTCTTGGTGGCATATTAATTACACATACTTTTTCATCGCTCTTATAAATATCTTTTAATTGATAGCATAAATCTTTTAAAAAACCTCGTTCTTCTTTATAAAAATCAGATGCAGTTAATTTACAATACTCAAAAAAATCACGTCTAGCTAATTCTAAACGTGCTTGTTTTTTTAATTCTTCTCTTATATCATTATTCATTTAATATCTTTCTTAACTCTTCTGTTGACATTCCTGAGAATGGATTATTAACTTCTCCAGATATATTGACTTTGTCTTGTGGTTTTTCTCCTATTGTATCTCTAATGGTTTCAAATGCTTTAACATTTCCACTTAAAGCTTCTTGTATAAGTGAAAAACTTATTTTTTCTTGTATTGTTTTATTTTCTACTTTAGTTTCTAGCAATACTAACAGCTCTTCTCTTAATGTTTTTCTTTGTGCTCGTGCTTCTCCAGATTTTATTCCACCATTTCTTCCTCTTTCTCTTGCTTCTCTCTTGGTTCGAATAGGTTTTAAATTCTTTTCGTTTGCCATATTATCACCTTCTACTCTTTACAGAACCCTTTTATTTTTATTTGTTTTTCTTTTCTAAAGTGCACTTATCATTATCTGTTTTTATTTCTACATAAATAGATTTGTAGTTTATATTTTCAATTAAATTACTTATTCTATTTAATACTGTACTTTCTTTCACTTTTACACTCCTATAATAGAATGCATCGTTCTGTGATTTTTCAAAAAGTCTTTTGCACTTCAGTATGTTAAACCTTTTTCTTTGCACTTTTTTATATAATCTTATGTTTAATGGAGCTTTCTGTAAGACTTGAACTTACTATTACGCTTTACAAGAGCGTTGTTTTGCCAGTTAAACTAAGAAAGCATATACAGGAATTGCACAATACCAGAAGAATTTAAACTTTTCTTCCAGTATTTATACAATACCAGAAACCTTTTCTACTCTTGGTAGATAGGTGATTTATTTCACAACCCTTTAACTATAGGAATAGTTAGTAGCTGTTGAAAACTAATTCAATTCTATACATTTATTCTCGAATTTTTTATAAGCATCGAAATACAATTCTTTTTTATCTCCATTGTATGTGCATTCATAATACATACCATCAAATAAAGTTGTACTCAATAATGCTTTATGGTTTTGTAATGTTTTACAATACCAAACATCAAATACCTCAAACTCTGGAATGTTATCACTCTTATCTAAATGCTCTTTTGCATATTCCTTCACTATTTCTTTACTTTTTTCAATAAATTCTTTGCTTCCCATATTATTACCTCCTAAATATTTAAGTCCATTATTGCTTTACTTCTCTGTGCTGTTATATTAACCTTATTATCCTTGTATGCCATTCTTTTAATTTTCCCCTTATCTGGTTTGTAATCTGGGCAATATAACTGTAACATTTCTTTTGTTTGTATTATTACTGCTCCTTTGTCACAATTTCCACAACAGGTAATACATAGATGTTTTAACATGCTTTCTGTTAATTTACACATATACAACACCTCTCTTTTGTTTTTTAAGTAAACACTATGCAATTATATATTGGTTTGGACAATTAGCCACTTTGTCCCTTGCAAATATTAATACCAACCTATATAACTAGCAATTTGCATTTAGTTATACAAATGACCTTATCGGTAATTCTTTTTATATATAACTGCATAGTGTTTGCTTTTATTTACTAGGAACTCCTATGCTAGAATGGAGTATTGCCTTGCAACCTAGATTTATAATTTTCTTCCGCAAAAACTACTAAAACGCTGTTTGCTATCGCGAACCAGTAAAACGCTCTTTTTAATTTCATATCTAGCATAATAAAAGAGTAAATGTAGAGAACTTAACTAGAATATTCTCTTGTATATTTATTTAGAAAGGAGGTTCTACTAATAGAACTATATTAATTATCTAGTATATTAATATCTAATAGAAAAATAGAGCTAAACATTTAATGTTCAGCTCCGCAAAAGTTTTATCTTTTTCTCTCTATTATAATTATAGCACTTTCAAATTCAAATTACATCCAAATTTTATCACAATTTTATCACAATTTTTCAGTCTATCCCTGTATTAAGAATATCTAACATGCTTCTTAATGCATTGTCTCTTATATTCAATAATTGATTTATTGATTTTGGCTTTTGAAACTCTTCATAATACTCATTTGCTACATAATCCCATTTTGATTTACGCATATAATATTCCTTTACGATAAATTCTTCTTCTCCAGATAATTGGTTTAATAAATTTTTTACTCTTACTACTTTTTTATCTAAAATTTCTTTATCCTTTTTTAATCTTTCTATTCTTCTTTTCAGGTCTTCTCTATCTTCTTTATTTATATGGTTCATTTCTCTATTATAATTTATAACTGTATTAAGTGTCTTGTCTGATGTTTTATTTGTTATGCTTCTTGGTATATCTGATAGAACCTGTCCTTGCAATTGCATTCCTTCTATAACACTCTCTTTTGTATCATTAAAAACTGTTCCTGCATAACATAATCTTTCTTCATACTCTTCTTCTTTTAATTCTATTTCTGTAATTTTTGCCTCATTCTTCAAATGATTTCTAAGCATTACTTCTAAATCTTCTTTTATGTATTTCAATTTTCATTTCTCCTTTCTTTTTCTACCACTCTTTCGTATATCCCCAATTTTTCTTGAATTTAATTTTAAAGCCTTTTTTCCTTAATCTGCATATATTTACTCTAAGAGCTTCTTTTGTAAAATATTTCTCCATGTTTTTATAGCTACATTTGTTATTTTCTAGTGCATTTAATATTCTAGTTTCTATTAAAGTACACATGTATTTACCTCCGTTATTGATTTTATTTGCATTTTGTTGTAAACACCAAAATCGTTTATGTTACTTGCTTTTTAAAATATTGTTTTATTGCTTCTGTGGTTAATACATTGAAATTTTTATCTATTAGAACCTCTTTTTTTGCAATGTATTTTGCCATTAGTTCTATTATCTTGTCTTTTTCTTCTATCATAGCTAAAACATTTTTTAAATCTGATACGAAAACAGATATTCCAATATTTTTTTCACATTCTCCTATCAATATTTGTCTTTTAAGTTTTTCCAGTGATTCTTCTTGTTCTTTTGTCATATGTTAGTCCTCCTTCAATTTTCTGCCACATTCAGGACAATAATTTATATTCATTTCTGCTATTCCATCTCCATAAGCTCGTATTTTTGTTTCTCCATGAATTTTTTCTATTGCTAAATTAACCCAATTGCCTTGAATTTCATACACTTCGTTGTTTTTTAATCTTTCGCATATTTTACACTTTTTTATTTCATCCATCCTAGTTCCTCTACTTTCTTATTTATTGCTTGGAGTTCTTGCATATCTAATGCATCATTGTCACTCTGCTGTTTTTTCTTTCACTCCGTGTGGACAATCACTACAATAGTCTGCACTTGCTTCTTTACACATTTTGTATTGTTTTTCTCCTTTTTCACATCTATACACTATGTATCACTCCTCTTCTTTTTCTTAAACTTTTGCCTTCTTCTTTCTTCTCTATTTCTCGGCTTTGGGTTTTCAGCTTCATATAATGCTTCTAATTTTAACTTTTGTTCCTCTGTTAAATTCTTTCCTGTGTATTTGTACATATCTATTCTCCTCCTAATAACTCTGGATTATCGTATATTTCATTTAATCTATCTTTAACTTGTTTCCAATTATAATTTAATTCTTTTGATATTTTGTTTATCGAATATCCCTTTTGATATAAATTCCATATTTTTTTATATGAAATATCTTTTCTGGTAAAATTTCTCTTTGTTCCTAGCCTTTTATGATTAGTCATTCTTATTATCTCTTTTTGTTTTTCTGATATTGTCTTGCCTTTATTATGTTTGCTCTGATGTGTTGTCATAAATATGACAGCTAAATTTTCCTTTCTAGCATCTAATTTATTTTCATTTATATGATGAACAAAAAAATATGTTGGCAACTTGGTATTTAACCAGTAACTCATAAGCAATCTGTGTATGTGAACTTTTTCTTTTCCAATAGTTACTGCAGGGTAATTCCCATGCATATATATTTTCTTTATGCTTTGAACAGGATTTTCTGCATACCATAATATGGCTTTTTCTAATTCTTCACAATCTACTATGCAATCACATATATTTTTAAACTTAATTGCTTTTTGTATTTTTACTGTCATTTAATAAATCACTATCCTCCCATACATTTCCTATTACTTCTATATCATCATAATCTCCAAGTGGTTCTGCTTCATTTACTATACTTTCTGTATTTATGATTATATATCGTATGCTCTAAACTTTATCTCTCTATTCATCTTCTCCTCCTACCAATTTCCAAAACTTTTCTGCTCCATAGTCATTTATAAGTATTTTTCTTAATTCTGTTAACTCTATTTCTTCCAAGTCTTGTATATTATGTTCTTTGCAAAATTTATTTGTTCCAAATGAGCATGCTCCTGTTATTGCTCTATATTGACTTCTTGTTACTTTTCCTGTCTCTTTTATTTTTGCTACTATCTCATCTGTGTTTACCTTGTCCAATTTCTTTAATGTTAAATCTTCTACCGCTTCTCTTATTGTGTAACCATGTGCCGTTAATCTACCTTCTTTAGCAATATAAATTGGCTTTGTTTCATCACTTAAATATATGTCGTCTATATCTACTGCTTTGATTATTTTAATATTATCTCTTTTATGCTCTGATAAATTAATTGTCCATATATCGTCATAATTATCTACTGGATAAAATTCTTTTTTCCATAGCATGTAATATGTATTAGATTTAAGTGTTTTTCCGTTGTGGTCTTTAAATTCCTTATTTCCTATCTGTGCTGATTTTGCATATATCGGTATAATGTTGTTTTCTTCATCTTTTCCGTATTCTGCAAGTGAAATCCATGTACCTTTTACTGCTTTTATAATTCCTTTGTATCCACAATCAAAACATATTGAGTTCTTGCCACTAATAACATTTTGAGCACCGTATCCACTACTTGCATTTTTAGCATAGTCTCCACTACTTGCATTTTTAGCATAGTCTCCACTACTTGCATTTTTAGCATAG
>ERZ808258.850-NODE-850-length-10335-cov-3.210214_pt1 | contig 10335 bp, 20 predicted proteins | sample MGYA00521280_ERZ808258 | MGnify/ENA primary metagenome ERZ808258 (study PRJEB31516, sample SAMN03275585) | gut metagenome | biome: mammalia-associated habitat; material: feces | host: Papio cynocephalus | place: Kenya | collected 2012-07-19 ...
TGCATTTTTAGCATAGTCTCCACTACTTGCATTTTTAGCATAGTCTCCACTACTTACATTTTGAGCATAGTCTCCACTATCCACTTCTTTACAGTCACTAAATATTCCTTTTATCCATTCTGCAACTTTATCGTTAAAATTATCTATTAGCTTAAACCCTATTCCTGTTGCTATTTTTTCAAAAAATTCAAACATTTTCCATATCCTCCATTAATAAAATTTTCAATTCCTCGTTTTCCCTATTCAGCTTGTTGTATTCTAGTTCTAATCTCATACTTTTTAAGCAAATAAACAAGTTTATTGCTATTAATACTGCTATTAGTATCTTTAAAAATTTATTTTCGTTCATTTGTTATCTCTCCCCTTCAAATTCAATTACTCCAAATTCTTTTAATCTCATGCTTGAATAATATTCTCTATAAAGCTGTATCCAGTCATTTAGTCTCATTGTTACTAGCCAGTCTTTTCTGTTTTTTCTATGAAATACTGTAGGAAACTTATTGTCTTTTGTATCTCTTACTGCTTGTTCAATTGCTTCATCTATGTTCAATCTCTCAACTCTCTTACACTCAATATGTATATAATTAAGTCCTACTACATCATCGGCTTGTCCTGTATTTCCACAAAATTGTTGTGTTCTTCTACAGTTATAGCCATATTCTTTTAATTTGTTGACTAGTTCTCTTTCTCCAGCACTTCCGTTTCTTTTTACTATTAATACTCATTTGTACCTCCTAAACTATAGCATCAAAAGTTAATTGTCCATCTTCTAAAATGCCATTTAAAATATCTTCACTTATCATTTTTTCTTTTGCTTGTTTGTAAAAATCTTTTTTTATTTCAAAACCGTATGCATTTCTTCCACATTCTGCACATGCTCTTAATGTGCTACCACTTCCGAGCTACTGGATCTATTACTACGTCTCCCTCATCTGTAAATATCTCTATAAGTCTTTTTAATAAAGCTATTGGCTTCTGGGTTGGGTGTATTTTGGGATAATATTTACTGCTATCTCTCTTCCATTCAAACCAATTAAATATCATTTTCCCATTGTTATTAAATTTAGGTAACTTTTCTCTATAAAGCACTACTGCATATTCTGTTGCTCCTACGATTTTCATATTTGCTTTTAAAACTTGACTTGAATAGTTTTTTACAAAAACTAAGGGATAACTTTTTTTAAGTCCATGTTTCTTAGCTTCTTCTATTACCATTTGCATTTGCTCAAAAGCACAGAATACTATCATCGCTGGTGCTTTTCCTTTTTCTTTTGGCTCTTTCTTTAAATATCTGGTACAGAAATCAAAGAAATTGTTTATTCTGAAATCTTTATCTGTATCAAAGAATGCCTTATTTGCCTTGTCGCTTTCTCCGTTTTTATTATCTCCATCTATGTACCAACTTGGATTACTCGCATATGCGTTATTTCCAAGGTTGTATGGTATATCTGCTATAATTAATTGTGCATGTGGTATTCCATATCGTTTAGCATTTTCAAAATGGTCATTATATAATTCTATCTTTACATTTGTTTTCATTTTATTTTTAGTTGTTCTCCTTTCAAAATTTTTTTTACATAAGTCTAATCCTGATTGTTCTCTATATTCGCAATCATCTGCATTTATGTTTTGCTCTGCTAAGCTACAACCTAAACATAAATTATTTTTTATTGCTTCTTCACATTTCATAAACTATAATTCCTTTTAATCTAATCTTGTTATATGTTCCATATTTGCTGCCTCAAGCCCTGCCTGTGTCATTCTATATACTGCAACTTGTTTTCCTGTGTATTCGCATTTTCGTTTGTCTACAACTTTTACATATCCCATACTTTCTAATTCTGTTAGCCTTGGTGCTGTGTAATTTCTTTCTGTACTTGGTATATAACCTAGCTCATATAATTCAACTGCTATTTCTTTTGCTGTTTTATTTCCAGAACATAATCTGTCTAAAATTTGTTTATATCTTATTTTTTGTTTTGGTTTTATATCTTCAAAACTTAATTGTCTTGTTATTGCTGTTATCATAAGTTTCCTCCTTAATCTTTAAATAATTCCTTTAGTACATTAAGTTTAGCTTGTGATTTTTCTTTTCTCTTGCTCTCCCCCTTGAACTGTAATGGTACACACATTTCTAGTATTCTGTCATAAATTCTTTTGTACTTAATGTCGCTAGGATTTTTTAATTCTTGTAAGCTCAAATTTGTTGTTATTATTACTGGTTTTCCACTCTTGTATCTGCTATCAATTACATTAAACACTTGCTCTAGTGCAAAATCACTTTGTCGCTCTGCTCCTAGGTCATCTAGTATTAATAAATTAAATCTGTTTAAGCTATTAAGATATTCATTTTTGTCTGCTATTACAAATCCTTGCAAATTGTTTATTATTTTAACTAAACTTGTCATCATTACTGGTACTTTGTTTTTTATAAGCTCATTTGCTATACAACCTGCCATAAAAGTCTTTCCTGTTCCTACATCTCCCCATAGTAGCAAACCATTGTTGTTTTTGTATATTTCTTCCCAGTTTTCACAATACTTCTTGGCTTTGTTTATGTAACCATTTTCTTCAGCATTTTCAAAAGTGAAATTATATATATTCCTGTCTTGTATTCCAGAAATTTTAAGTTGTTCAATGTGCCTTAATTCTTCATCTCTTAGATACTCTGCTAGTTCTTTATCTCTCTTCTCTTTTTCGCATTTACACAAGCAATAAACTATCTTGTTCTGCCCAAATAGCTGAACTACACATTGTTTTGCTGTATGGCATTTACCACAGTGTAATAAACCATTTTCTATGTAATCTTTGTTATCTTGCATATTACTCTGTGCCTTTTGGCTTAATTCCTCTAATATGTCTGGCATCATCATAGTGTATCATCTCCTTTGTAATCATAACTTACTACGGGTTTTGCTTTGTGACTCTGTTTAACCTTATCTACAACCCAATTTAATATAGCTCTATAATCATTCTTGTAAGTTTTTCCACTAGAACCTTTGTAATTATCTAAGACTAAAATACATTGGTCTGCAAAGTCTTTTCCATAAGTGCTTACTAATTTTTCATGTTCAGCATTGGTCATAGAAACAAATTCTGCAAAGTGTATTTTTTCTTCTTTTTTACTTTCCTTTATTTTATTTTTCTTTTCTTTATTTTCTTTTACTTTATTTGCATTGCCAGTGCATTGCTGTTGCATTACTACAGCATTACTTTTCCATCTCTTTTCTGCTTTTTCTTTTGCTATTGCTGATTTTTTATCTTTTTCTTTCATTCTTCTCAACAGAGAATTACTGTAAAATTTTTCTTCATCTTGTTTAAATAATTCATATTCTTCTAAGCAGTCCCTTATAAATTTTTCAATGTCTATAGAAGTATTAGTTAATGTTTTTATTGCCCTGTATGTGTTTTTATTTAATGTTAATTTGTAATCTTCTTCATTTCTCAGCATCTCTATTATTGCCCAATATAAGCCATAACCTTCTAACCCATAGTCTGCTCTCATATTGAGAATTTTAGTATCCGTCAAGGCATTGCTATCGTGAGAAAAATAATAAGTTTCTTTAGCCATTACTTTCTCCTTTCGTAAAAATCAGAGGTTAAGTTTGTGCCTAACCTCTGTTGCTATTTTTAATTTTTATTTCTCCAGTATGTATTTTTGTGTGACATATTCTACATACTTCTATCAAATTTTCTTCTGTGTCATTCCCTCCAGAGCCTTTTGTTTTTATATGGTGTTTTTCTGTTTGTCCTCTTTTTCCACATATTTCACATATTCCGTTTTTTATCTTGCAAAAGTTTTTTATTTTTTATTCTTTTTTCTTTTGGTACTGGATTAAATGAATTACTTAGGTCTGTTACTATCATTTTGTAGCACCCCAACTTTCTATTAAGCTGTCAAGCTCTTCTTTCGACATAGTTTCAATGTTTAATTGTTTACATTCTTGAACTATTAAATCTATAAGTCTACTCATTTCTGCTGTATCATAAGTGCTAGAACCATAATAAGCTAGTACATTTGTATAACCCTTCAACTTACTTTTTGTAGTTTCACATACCCAACCTAAACCATTTTTAGTCCAAGCCTCTATAAATCTTTCTACAGCTTCATTTTTAACTGGAATAACTTCATATACTCCAATATTTCTAATTGCATCTTTATAGATTACATCTTTTGAAATATTTACTTTTTCTTCAAGCTTAGAAATTAAAACCCACATATATGCGTTTGCGTCCAGACTGCGTTTATTTCTGTATTTTTTTATTTCAATAGATAGCTTGTCCTCTTTTAATTCTTCAAGCCCAGAAAGGCTTTCTCGTTCGTTTAAGGTTATTAATATTTTTGGTTTTTGTGTTTTATAGTCTATTGATATATCTTCTATTGTTCCTACACTTTTCATATATTACCTCCAAAATCAAAAAGGTAATTCGTCCGTACTGTTGTAAAAATTACCGTTTTCTGTTTCTTCTGTTGTAGTTGCTCCTTCTTTTTTGCTATCTGCAAAATAAACTTCTTCTGCAACTACCTCTGTTATATAATGCTTTACACCTTTATCATCTTCATAGTTTCTTGTTTGTAATCTTCCAACTACACCAACTTGTTGACCTTTTTTAAAATATTTACTGCAGAACTCTGCTGTTTTGTTCCAAGCTACTATGTTTATAAAATCTGCTTGCCTCTCTTCTCCTTCTTTTGCAAACCTTCTATTTACTGCTAATGAAAAACTTGCTACCATTATGTTTGTAGCTTGTGTGTATCTTATTTCTGGATTGGCTGTTAGCCTCCCCAATAAAATTACCTTATTAATAATAATCATCTCCTATTTATAAATTTTCTTTATATTAAATTTTCTTATATAATTAAAAACTGTTCCTTTTGCTATATTTAGCATTTGTGATATATCATCGTAAGTATAGTTATTATTTAATAAATCTACCATTATTTCTCTATCTATTGAATTAATCGTTTTACAGCAATTATCATTGTTGAAAGCTTGTTGCATATTGTATTTTTGAGTACACCATTCTAAATTTTCAACTTTATTATTCAAAGGATTTCCATCTATATGATTTATTACTTCATAATTATTAGGATTAGGAATAAATGCTTTCGCTACAAGTCTATGTACCTTAAAATCTTTTCCAACTTTATCTTTAAAAAGTCTTATAACTCCTCTTGCATAATTTGAATTGCTGTTAGTTTTTTGAGTTGTCACTTTCAATATTTTTTCTCCAAATTTAAAGTTATGTCCATTCCAATATCTTAAACTTTTAATCCTACCCAAATTACTTATTTGATATAAGCCTTCATAACCTTCAATATCTTTCCATAGTTCTTTCAAATTACTGCTTATCCTTTCTTGTAAACAAATACTCGTTTATTTTTATTATTTTTTATTGCTAAGCCTGTTATCTCTTTGTTTGTTATTTCAATTGCTTCAACATAAAATTTTGTTTTTGTTGTTTTCTTGCCTTGCTTGTCTTCTAAAATAAAATTTGCTTCATTTTTTGCGTCTAGGATTGGTACATATATAAATGGTGCTGTATATAATTCTCTGCCTATTCCCCAATTAAAGCCTGCTCTTTTAAAACTATCACTTGCCAACCCTTTCTCCTTTTCTGTAAAACTTTCCGTTCCTGTATCTTCTTTGCCTATCCATTGTTTTTTTTCTTCGTCCCAGATTTCAATAACACAATTAGCATTATCTCTTGTATGCGTTCGTTGCCAATTCATTGGTCCTACTGTCTCATCTAAAATATCCATGTCAACTCTGGCATCTTTGTATAACAATAAAGATAAGCCTTTTTCATTTATTTGAGATACTCTACAATCAATTTCTGAAGCTTTTAAATTTCTAAACTTATATTCCATACTTGTCCTCCTATTTAATTCTTAAGCTCATTTTGTCATCTATTATTTTTGTTCCTGGTATTATTTCTCCAGTTGTTTTAAAATAGTTCTTAATAGCTGTTTTGTCTATTTTAGTTGTTACTACTTCTTGCTTAAATTCACTAGGTATTTCATCTTCATTTTCTATTTCTACTGACATTGGGTTTCTATTTACACTTAAAGCCCCTAATTCTGTTTGTATTTTACTTAAACCTAATCTTTCCATGTTTTCTAATACATATTGCTTAAATTTCTCTAGTTTTGCTTCTCCTGTTTTTCTTATATCTGCAATTCTTTTTTCTTCTGCTTTCATTGCCTCTATTAAAAGTTCTGTATTTCTTATGTATCCTATAACATTTGCTCCTTTTGTTTGTAGCTCTTGTGCTATTTCAAAACCTAATTCATTGTATTCTTCTTCTGTTATTTCTCCATTTTGTGCTTTATCCATTAAATCTGTAAATCTATTTGTTATGTTATAAAGTGTTAAATCACTCATTTTTTTATCCCCTTTCCTTTTTATTTGCCTTTAAAATGTTCAAAATTTGTTCAACAATATTTTTCATGTCTTCATATTTTGCGTCCATTTTTGACACCGTATCGGCTTTATATACTATCCTTAATAATGTGCCTATAGCAGTTTGTAATGGATAGATTGCGTTTACTTCTTTATCTCGTGATATTACTCTTCCATCTTCTATTGTTGCTTCCCAATGGTCTATGTAGTTGAATTTTTTAAATTCCTCTTCATACTCTTGCTTAATTCTCTTCCAGTTATTTTCATTTTCTTTTTTAGTATTCATTTCAGCTATTATTTCCTGTTTAATTTGTTCTTTTAGTTCTTTTAATTCGATTTCGCTCATAAAAATTACACCTCTTTCAAATATCTCTAACAGACTACTTGAAAAAGATGTAATTTTACTATATAATAAATATAGAATTACTTTTCAAGTAGTTCGTTGGCTACTTTCAAACTGTCAAAGTTTCTCAGGCAATGCAGTTTGTTAGTAGTTTTTAATTGTCTTTTTTAATTATAATTTGTTTATTCTCTTTGTCATAATAATAATTGACTTCTCTGTTCTCTGGAGTAATTCCCATATCTCTTAAGTCTGTAACTGGAAGTGATAATTTAGGAGATATTGAACCTGCTCCGCTTTTCCCAAAACTTACATTCAATTTTCTTCCCTCCATTTTACTCTCCTCTCCTTGACAAAAATTACTTCGTTATGATAAAATAACCTTTATCAAGGAGAGGGGTGGGGATTTTAATATCCCCTATCTTCAAGACCTTGGTAGATTAGTTCTAACTGTTTGTGATTTTGTTCTAATCTACGTTTTTGTGCTTGCTTTACTTGGCGGTGGGCAAGCACTTTTTTTATTAACTTAATCATTGTCTTGTACCTCCTTCCTCTTAGAATGGTTATATATTATCATATCGTTACGATATTGTCAATACTTTTTCTAAAACTTTTTTAAATATTTTTTTACAAGTCTTAAAAATATTGATATTACTGCACTTTGCCTGATAATCTTATTCAATTTTCAATGTACTATTTGATTTTTAAATTAGTTTCTGCTATAATAAACTAAAGTTATTATTTTTTGAAACTTTTTGAACTAGTTTTGATTTAGCAGTCTGACTAGTTCTCTTATTTTTGCTAGAATTACATCTTCTCTGCTATAATTATTACTTGTTGCTAATTCTGCAATATTGTTTAAAAGTCTTGCTAGCTTTTTATTTTCTTGTAATAAAATTAAATTGTTATGGTCTGCTATGTCTTTTTCTTTTTTAAATTGTTTTGCCTTATCCTCAGCATTTTTAAGTGCTTGTCTACTTGCTCTTACTAGTGCGTTTGCTTCTTTGTTAAATAACATTCTTCACCCCTCCTTTACTTTTATAAATAATTTTTATATAATATCCTCGAAAGCGAGGTTATTATGAAATTATTGTATGGAAATCAACGAAAAGCTTTAAAGCTCATTTATAAGGCATATAAGCATAAATCAACTATTACTAAAGTTAAACTTTCTAAATTTCTTAATTTTAACTTTCAGGAAACCTCCCAAGTATGTCAAGAATTAAAAAATAAAGGCTTTATTAGTTTTGTTGGTATTAATTTTGACCCTAAAATCACTCCGAATGGAATTGAATATTTTTCTATTGAAACTAGAATTTCTTTAGAAATTATTTTAAAATCAATTGTATGCCCTATTATTGTATCTGTAATTACTACCTTAATAACTTTATTGTTATCAAACTAGTTATTATAGATATCGGTATTTCTACGAAGAACATTGCTTTTATAGGATGTTCTTCCATCCATTTGGAAAATTTACTTATTATTTCTTTCATCCAATTCCCCTTATCCAAACATTTCTGTTACTTTTTTATCTAATTTTCTACTTAACTTACATAAGTTCTTATATAAGTTAATCTTAAAAACTTTGTAAAATATGAATTGGAACAATATCGCTATTGCCATTGCTCCTATTACTTCAGCAATTACTACTATTACACATAAATATATATCTAATAAATATTCAATCATTTGTTTTTCCCCTTTCTAAACAACCCTGTTCAACTCCAGATTAATTTTTCTTTTTTGAAAATCAACATTAATTGTTTTGCTCTTTGTCTTTCTTTTCATAGGTTTTATTTCTAAAGTATCTTGTACTAATTGTTTTTGCGTTTCAACAAATTCTTTAATGTCTTGTATGTCAAATCTGTAATCTCTTGTTCCAACTTTAAAACATTTTAGCCCTTGTCTTCTAAACTTATGTATTGTTCTATTGTCTTTTACTCTAAAAAATTGTTTTGTTTCCTCTATTGTTAATAAATGTTGTTCCATCTTAACCTCCTTGCACAATATTTTGTGCTTATTTGTTAAAAAAAATTGTTGGGACTGTATATCCTAATGCACTTGCAATCTTGTTCATAACTTCATAGGTAGCATTAAAATTATTTTGTGTTTCCAATGAAGATATTGTATTTCTTGACACCGTTGATTTTTGTGCAAGTTCCTGCTGAGTTAATCCGGCTTTTTCTCTATAATATTTAAGTTTATTCCCCATTTTGCACCTCCTGTTTTTTTGCACAATATTTTGTGCTTATGTATATATTATATATATTTTTTATCATTTGTCAAGTATTTTGTGCAAATTTCTAAAAATTTTTTTATTCATATTGATTTTTTGCACAATGTATTGTACAATAGAAGTATTGAAAGGTGTTGAAAAATATGTATATTGGAGAAATTATAAAAGATTATAGATTAAAAAATAAATTATCTCAAAGAACTTTTGCTAGCAGAACAAGTTTAAGTCCTTCCTATATAAACACACTAGAAAAAGTTTTTAACCCGAAAAACGGAAAACCCTATTCTGTTACCACAAGTGTTGCTCTCGAACTTTCACAAGCTATGAACATAACAATAGAGGAATTACTTTCAAAATTAAATGAAGACCAAGAATTTACTTTAAATGAAAAGGAAAAAGGAGCAAAGTATTATATGTGTCCTGTGTATGGAAGAATAAGTGCAGGACAACCTAACTGGGCAGAAGAATGTATAGAGGGTAGAATACCTATTGACCCAGATTTGATGAATATTACAGAACCTGAAGAGTGCTTTTTCTTGAAAGTAAACGGAGAAAGTATGAACAAAGAAATAAAAAATGGTGCTTATGCTCTTATTAGGAAAACAGACTGGGTAGAAAATGGTGAAATAGCTGTTGTATTAGTTAATGGATGTGATGCTACTTTAAAGAAATTCACCAAAAACGGAGATGTTGTTGTATTAGAACCAATGAGTAATGACCCAAATTTTCAAACACAAATATATACTAAGGAAACGCCTATAAAAATTATAGGAAAATACATTGGTAAAATGGAGATGAAATAAAATGAGTGAAAATGATCAATACAACAAATTTATGAATAATTATTTTTTCGTAGATGAGTCTGGAGATACAATATTTTATGATAGAAAAGGTAATTGGATAGTAGGAAATGAAAATGGTTCATCAAAAATTTTACTTATGGGATTTATAAGAACAACTGAACCTGAGTTTTTAAGAAAGAAATTAAATGAACTAAGAGCAGTTTTAATTAACGATGATTATTTAAAAGACATTCCCTCTATGGAAAAGACTGCTGTTGCCTTTCACGCAAAAGATGACTGTCCTGAGGTAAGATATCATGTATTCAAATTATTAAAGGATTTACCTTTTTCTTGTAATATTGTAGTAGCAAGGAAAAGTGAAAAAATTTTTAATAAATTTAATGGAAATACTCAAGAATTGTACGACTCTTTAATTACACATTTATTTAAAAATATTTTACAATTATCCAACAATAATTATATTTACATAGCAACTCGAGGCAGTAGGAAAAGGCAAGCACCTTTAGAAGATGCAATTCACAATGCTTTATTATACACTGAAGCAAAATT